>Ga0335073_10006739_pt1 | contig 16143 bp, 12 predicted proteins | sample Lox_Sample_22_FD_207093 | JGI IMG/M metagenome (GOLD analysis project Ga0335073, IMG submission 207093) | Soil microbial communities from Loxahatchee National Wildlife Refuge, Florida, United States - Lox_Sample_2.2 | ecosystem: Environmental > Terrestrial > Soil > Wetlands | place: USA... | reverse complement strand
CCAGGTAGGTGGAGTAGTTGCCCTCGTACGGGTAGGCGCGGCCGCGGTCCAGCTCGAGGATCCAGCCGGCCACGTTGTCCAGGAAGTACCGGTCGTGGGTGACCGCCACCACGGTCCCGGGATACTTTTCCAGGTGCTGTTCCAGCCACAGCACGCTCTCGGCGTCCAGGTGGTTGGTGGGCTCGTCGAGCAGCAGCAGGTCCGGCTGGGCCAGCAGCAGCTTGCACAGCGCCACCCTGCGGCGCTCGCCGCCGGACAGGACACGGACGTCGGCGTCCGGCGGCGGGCAGCGCAGGGCGTCCATCGCCTGCTCAAGCTGGCTGTCCAGGTCCCACGCTTCCCGGTGGTCCAGCTGCTCCTGCAGCTTGCCCATCTCCTCGAGCAGCTCGTCGGAGTAGTCCGTCGCCATCAGCTCGGCGATCTCGTTGTACCGCTCCAGCAGCGCCTTGGTCTCCGCGACGCCGTCCTCGACGTTGCCGAGCACGGTCTTGGTCTCGTCCAGCTCCGGTTCCTGGTCCAGCAGGCCCACCGTGAACCCGGGCATCAGCCGGGCCTCGCCGTTGGACGGCTGCTCCTTTCCGGACATCATCCGCAGCAAGCTTGACTTGCCGGTGCCGTTGGGCCCGACCACGCCGATCTTCGCGCCGGGTAGGAAGGCGAGGGTCACGTTGTCGAGCACGACCTTGTCACCGTAGGACTTCCGGACAGCGCGCATCTGATAGATGAACTCGGGCATGTCTTCAGGGTACGGCCAGCCGTGGTCCAGTCAGAACGGAGCCGGGACACTGTCCGTCTCCTGCGCGAGCGCGTCGATCGCGCTGTCGTCGAACACGTCCTCGTCGGCCGGGCCTTCGGCCCCCGGGACCAGTTCGGCCCCGGCCGCCGCGGCGACCTCCGCCGCCTCGCCGTCCGCCACGTCATCGCCGCCGTCAGCGGGCGGGCCCACGACCGCGTGCTGCTCTGCCGTCTTGTCCGACGAGGGCCAGACCCGCCGGAAGCCCGACATCACGCCGCGGTTCAGGTCGGGGCCGACCGCGCTGGCGTCCACGTCGACGGCGGTCCGGCGCTGCCCGTCCCGGCCGGTGAATGAGCGGACGTCCAGCCGCCCCCTGACCACCACGGGATCGCCCCGGCGCAGGCATGTAGAGACGTTCTCGGCGAGCTGGCGCCAGCAGATCACGTTCACGAAGGACCTATTGCCGTCGACCCACTCGCCGGTCGCGGAGTCCCGGCGGCGGTTGGTCCAGGACACCCGCAAGGTCAGCTTGGGGATCTGGCTCTGGCCGACCTTCTGGTAGCTGGGCTCGCCGGCCACGTAGCCGGCCAGGCTCACATGCGCCTCATTGAACACGGCGATCCTCCTGGGGTTCCGCGGCGGCACCGCGCCGCCGACTGCACACCAAGGTCGCCGAACCCGGGCTGGCCGGCCCCGGGCGGGCGCGGTCCTGTGGACGGGCCCGCCGCGCGCCGCCCTCCTGTGGACGAACCGCCGCTCCCGGGTACGCCGCGTGCGAGAATGCCGTGTTTGCCCGAGGGCCGGTGCCGTCAGGCCGCGACCAGCTCCGACGGCTCGGCGATGACGTCCACCAGGGCGCCGTTGCGCATGACCGTGATCGCCAGCGGCTGCCCGATCGCGTCGCTGAACATCAGCCGCTGCAGGTCCTGCGCCTTCTGCACCGGGCGGCCGCCCGCGCTGATCAGCAGGTCCCCGGCCCGCAGGCCGGCCCGGTCGGCCGGGCCGCCTGCCACCACCTCGGCCACCCGCAGCCCGTTGGGCCGGTCGAACCGCTCCCGCAGCGGCGCGGGCAGCGGCGCGGGCACGCTGACGATCCCCAGGTAGGCCCGGCGCACCCGGCCGTCTTGCATCAGCGCCGAGATGATCCGCCGGGTCGTGGCGTTCACCGGGACGGCCAGTCCGAGCCCGACGCCCGCGACCGCCGTGTTGATGCCGACCACGCGCGAGTGCGCGTCGGCGAGCGCACCGCCTGAGTTACCCGGGTTGAGCGCGGCGTCGGTCTGGATCACGTCCTCGACCAGCCGTGCGGCCGACCCGCTGCGGGTCGGCAGGGACCGTCCGAGCGCACTCACGACGCCCGCGGTCACCGAGCCGGCCAGGCCGAGCGGGCTGCCCACGGCCACCACGAGCTGGCCGACGACGAGCCGGTCCGCCTCGCCCAGCTCGGCGGGCGGCGGCGTGGACCCTGCCGCGCGCACGACCGCGAGGTCGGACAGCGGGTCGGCCCCGACCACGCTGAACGGGGCGCTGGTGCCGTCCGAAAACAGCGCGGTGCCGCCCTGGGCTCGCCCGACGACGTGGGCATTGGTCAGCAGGAACCCGTCCCCGGTGAAGACGACCGCGGAGCCGAGGCCCTCCCCGCCGCGCCCGCCGTCTCTGCCTCGCCCGCCTTGCGGCACCCGGAGGCTGGCCACCTTGGGCGTGAGCTCGGCGGCCACGCCAGAGACTATCTTCGAGTAAGCATCGAGGTCTGATTCGGGTTCCATGTGACCTCCCGTTTGTTCTGATTACAACATTACACATCAACGCAAACGTCGCGCCTCAGCCTGGCCCGCCGGCTGGCCGCCGCCGCCGCTACTGCGACGGCCGGGAGTACGCCGGGAGCGGGAGGGCACGGCCGGGGTCGCGGGGAGGGCTGCAGAGACCCGCGTGGGTAACCGGGAAAGGTCGCAGGGAGGGCACGTCAGGGGCTGCGCTGGGCTGCGGGCCGCGGGTTCTGCAGGAGTTGCGGGGGTCTGCAGGGGCCGCGGGGTCTGCAGGAGTTGCGGGGGTCTGCAGGGGCCGCGGGGGGAACAGCAGCGGCCGGGACGGGTTCGGTACGTTCGGGGGATGCCAGCCGACGGGCCTACGATCCTGGCGACCTCGGGCGGACTGCGCCGGGGATCGCGCACCACGTTCGAGTTCGCCTCGCTGATCTATCACGCGGTCGAGTTGTCCGGCGTCGCCGGGCGTGCCCCGCGAATGTGTCACATCGGCACCGCCGGCGGGGACCAGCAGTGGTTCAACGCGCTGTTCAGCGAGTCAGGCCAGGCGGCCGGGATAACCGTCACGCACCTGAACCTGTTCCCCATGCCCAGCGCCGCGGATCCTGTGGCGCTGCTGCTCGACCAGGACGTGGTCTGGGTGGGCGGGGGCAGCGTGGCCAACCTGCTGGCCGTCTGGCGGCTGCACGGGCTGGACGAGGTGCTCCGCGAGGTCTGGCAGGCCGGGGTGGTCCTGGCCGGCGTGTCGGCCGGGTCGGTGTGCTGGCACGTCGGCGGGACCACGGACTCGTTCGGTCCCGACCTGCGGCCGGTCACCGACGGGCTGGGTTTCGTGCCCTACTCGGCAGGCGTCCACTACGACTCCGAGCCGCAGCGCCGACCCCTGTTCCAGCAGCTCATCGGGTCCGGGGCGCTGCCCGCCGGCTACGCCACCGACGACGGCGTGGGGATCGTCTACCGGGAAACCGAGTTCGTCGAGGCAGTCAGCGAGGTCCGCGGCAAGGGAGCGTACCGCGTGGTCCGGGAGGGAGACCGGGCCGCGGAGGAGCGGATCGAGCCGCGCGTGCTTCCTGGCGCGTCCTGACCGCGCAGGCTACGAGCCGGCCACGATGCGGAACTCGCGGCGGAACCGCTCGTATTCGGCGAGTTCCTGCTCCAGCGGGGTGATGACCATCTGGCGCGCGACATTACCGATCCTGGCCCGCATCGTCTCCTGCACGCGCTCGCTCTCCTGCTCAGCCGCCGCCCGCACCACGTTCCTGCTGCCCACCGCGGTCAGCCAGCCCAGCAGCAGGAAGGACCCCAGCAGGACGAAGATCCAGGGCAGCAGGGACGCGTCGGAGAAGAGCCGGGGAACGTTGCTCCCGGCGCCGAAGACTCCGAAGATCAGCAAGGCCAAGATCCACGCCACGCTCACGGCCACGCCGCCGAGCAGCAGCCCCTGCAGGCCGCCGATGAGCCGCCACGAGGGCGCGATCTTGTTCTGGACGGGGAGCGACTCGGTCATCGCGGTGCCCAGCGCGGCGGGGATCTGATCGGCCCGGGAGCGCACGGCCACCCGGGTGGTCTGCGACCAGGGCTTGGGGAGTGGCGGGCCGATCTGATCGGCGAGCGTGGTGAGAGCGTGGTCGATCTCGGGCTGCTGCGCGTCCGAGGGGCCCGAGGCCATGCTCTTGACCTCGGCCCACAGTCTCCCGAGCCGGGTTTTGCGCGTCGGGTCACGGCCGGTGAGCCGTTCGACCAGCCAGGCGATGGGCCAGCCGACATAGTCGAGGGCCCGCAGCTCGCGCGCGCTCTGCAGGGCGTCGGCTACGGCCGGTACGCCGGCGGCGCGCGAGAAGTCATCCACGAGCCGGGCCACGGCGCCCGCGGGCACGCGGGCAGCACCCAGGCCGGCCTCCGCGGCCTCGCCGCCCCGGGCATCAGGCGCCGCCCCCAGCCGTCTCGGGCCGAGGGAAGCCACGTCGGCCTGCTCCGCGTAGGGCGCGAATTCGGCCGCGATGCCGTCCAGGTCGGCTGAGATGCGCGCGGCGCTGGCCCTCCTCTCGTGCACTGTCTCGGTCAGCAGGTCGCGCAGCCGGTCCATGCCTGCCCCGGTGACCGCGGAGGTGACGACGAGCGAAGCGTTGTGCAGCCCCTCGGAGTCGAGCAGCCGACGCAGGTCGCCGGTGCATTCGTCGATGTCGCCGGGGGCGAGCAGGTCCGCCTGGTTCAGGACCACGGCGATCACCTCGGAGTGGCCGGCGAGCGGTACGAGGTAGTGCCGGTGCACCGACGCATCCGCGTACTTCTGCGGATCCAGCACCCACACCATGAGGTCGGCCATGCCGATGAGCTTGTTGACCTGATCGGACGCCTCGCCGAAGACCGAATCATGGTCCGGCAGGTCGAGCAGGATGAGCCCGGTCAGCGAGGTCTCGCCGTCGTCGAGCTCGCTCCCCCACGTGTTGCGGTACCGGCGCGGCACCCCCAGCCATTCCAGCAGCGGCCCGGAGCCCGCCGCGCCCCAGACGCAGGCGTGCGGGTCCCTGGTGACCGGCCGGGTCACCCCGACCGTGGAGAAGTCGGCGCCGGCCAGGTAGTTGAACAGCGACGACTTGCCGCCGCCGGTGCCGCCGGCCAGGGCCACCACCGTGTGGCCGTCAGACAGCCGCAGCCGCTCGCCCGCCCGGTTCACCAGTTCCCTGGCCGACTGGAGCAGGTCCTCGCTGAACCCCCCAGCCCCGGTGCGGGCCGACGCGATCTGGATCAGCCCGGACAGCGCGGTGAGCCGGTCCGACAGTCCGGCGGGCGATCCGGACCTCGGCAGCCCGGGCTCGGTCGGCACGGCGGTGGCCGGCCAGGGCGTGGCGGGACCGGTCGTGGCCGGACCCGGCGTGGCGGGACCCGGGGTGGTCGGCTCAGCGGTGGCCGACAGCTCCCACGGCGGCCGGGCCCGGGCCGACTCGGCGGTGGCCGGCTCGGCCGTGGCCGGCGGGTCCCACGGCGGCCGGACCCGGGCCGGCCCGGTCGTGGCCGACCCGGCGGTAGTCGACGGATCCCACGGCGGCCGGACCCGGGCCGACTCGGCGGTGGCCGGCTCGGCCGCGCCCGCCAGGTCCCAGGGCGGCTTGGCCTTGACCGGCGGAGCGGTCTTGGCTGGCCCGGCTTTGGCCGACCCCGGCGCCGCGGATCCGGGCTTGGCTCCGGTCGGCCAGATCGTGGCCGATTCGGCGCGTTCCGGCTCCGTTGTCGCGGGGTCGGCAGCCTCGGGTTCCGGTTCGTCAGAACCGAGGATCTGCCACGGCGGGCCGCCGGCCGTCATCGTGCCGCCTCGAGCGCCTCGGCGGCCTGGAGCAGCGCGGGCGCGGCGCTCTCGTCCGGCCCGCCCGCCGCGTTGATGATCTGCACGAAACGGCGCAACTCCTCGTCGAAGAGCAGGCTGACCCGGTCGTGCAGGTCCACGCGGGCCCTGGCGCCGAGGTCACGCAGCGGCCCCGTGCCGAACAGCGAGGTGAGCAGGCGCTGCGGCACGGCGCTGGTGCCCTCGGTGACCGGCACGCCGCCCGCCCCGTACCCGAGCAGGCCGATCGTGAGCACGAGCGCCAGCGACTCTTCGTCGAAGGAGGCCACCCGCGCCACGGACCGCTTGGTCATGTTCTCGGCCCGCACCAGGTCCATCACGTGATCTTGCCACGCGCTGATGACCTTCGCCACGCGGGTGGTCAGGTCCGGTGATGACCGGGCCAGGGCGGCGGTGCCCGTCGGTCCGGGCTTGGGCGGCACGGGGACGGGCTGGCCCGGCGGGATGAAATCATCCAGGCCGGCCGGAAGCTCGAACGGGGCCAGAGCCGCCTGACTCGCCGCGTCCGCGGCCGCGACCTCACGGATCAGGGCCGCGCCCGCCTCGTGTTGCTGCCACGTGGTGACGGTGTCTTCCGCGGCGCGGTCGGCGAGCGCACCGACCAGGGTCTCCAGCCCGTCGCGCACCGCGGCCTTGAGCGCCTCGGCCCGGGCCGGTACCCGCCGCTTGCGCGTGCGGCTGGCAGCCCGGCCGCCGCGGCGCATCTCCAGCATGCGCAGCAGGTCGCCGGTACCCGTGAAGTCCTGCCAGCGGGCCAGGATCTCGCCGCGCAGCAGCGAGCCGTTCCGCGTCGCCTCGTCGAACTCGGCGAGCCCGGCTTCGAAGGAGCTGCTGGCCTGCGACCGCAGCTCGGAACGCAGGGCCAGCTGGGTGTCCACCTGCGCGGCCAGGTCGGGGACCCGGTCACGGAAGGTGTCCAGCACGCCCGACATGGTCTGGGTCAGCACCGCGACCCGACGCTCCTGCCGCGCCGACGTGTCGTCGAGCCACTTCCGGACCGGGCCGTAGATCTCAGGCGGCAGCATGCCGTCGGTGAGCACGGTTTCCGCGATCATGAAACGCTGCACCCCGCCCAGGCCGTTGGCTTCGAGCATCGCGCCGAAGTGCGCGCTGAGCTGCCGGGCGGCATCCGGCGCCACCCGGGACAGCACGATGGCCAGCGACGCATCCCGGTCCCTGGCCTGCTGCAGCAGTTCCCACACGGCCGCGTCGGCGTAGCGGGCGGCGCTGGTCATGAACAGCCACAGGTCCGACGCATCGAGGAACTGGTGCGCGAACTCCCGGTGGGCCTGCACCACGGAGTCGATGTCGGGCGTGTCCAGCAGGGCCACGCCCCCGGGCATGCCCTCGTTTTCGGCCAGCACGAGCAGGCCGTCGCGTCCGGGCATCGCCAGGCCCTGCTGCCGGACCCGGGGCAGGGTCGGCAGGAAGACGTTCTCGGCGAACCATCGGCTATCACCGGGATGGCAGGCCAGCACCGGGCTGTTGGTCGTGGGCCGGCGGGTGCCGGTGTTGCTGACTTGGGCGCCAACCAGGCTGTTCATGAGCGTCGACTTGCCCGCCCCGGTGGATCCGACCAGGGCGACCAGGATGGGTGCCCCGGACTGGCGCAGCCGCGGGAGCAGGTAGTCGTCGATCTGGCCGAGCAGCTTCCGCCGCTCGGCCCGCGCCTCGCCGACTCCCGGGGCTTCCAGGTTCAGCGGTACCTCGACGATCGCGTGCCTCAGCGCGAGCAGGGCCGACTCGAGCTTGCGGCCGTCCACCCGCACGTACGGCTCGACCTCATCGGACGGGCGCGGGGTTCGCGGCGCGGCCGACGGGTCCGTGAACGGGGCGGCGCGGGGACCGGTGGCCGCGTCGTCGGGGGATCCGGGCGGCACCGAGGCCGCGGGTGCGCCCGGCCGTTCAGTCATCCCGTTCGGCTCCCGGCGCCGGCGGGCCGCCGGTACCGGAGCCTCCCTCCTCGCCTGGTCCACTGCCCCGCACAGCGGATATCACCTGCTCCTGGGCGCGGCCGGGCACGAACGTTCCCCACGGCGCCGAGACCGCCAGGCCGCCGCAAAGTTCAGAGATCTGCTCGGAGATGGCCACAACCTCTCCCACCACCACAACCGCCGGAGGCCCTAGGCCGATCCGGACGACATCGCGGGCTACAGTATCTAGTCTTGCGTCAATTGTGCGCTGCGATGGCAGGGTACCGTCCGAGATAACCGAAACCGGGGTCTGCGGGTTACGTCCGTGCCGGATAAGAGTATCGGCTATGACCTGCAAATGCTCGGTGGCCATCAAGAAGACCAGCGTCGCGGGTGATGACCCGAGCGCGCGCCAGTCCACCGCCGAGCGCTCGTCGCCCGGCGCGACGTGCCCGGACGCCACGTAAAACTCCTGCGCGATGCCCCGGTGCGTCAGCGGCACGCCCACCGCGGCCGGGCCGGCGGCGACGCTCGACACGCCAGGCACCACGGTGACCGAAATCCCGGCTCGCAAGCAAGCCAGGACCTCCTCGGCGCCGCGGCCGAAGATGAACGGGTCGCCGCCCTTCAGCCGGACCACGAACCGGCCGGCCCGGGCCCGGCTGACCAGCAGCGAGTTGATCTGCTCCTGCGGCACGGCCGCGCCCCCGGGTACCTTGGCCGCGTCGATCACCTCGACCTCCGGGGCCAGCTCCGCGAGCAGGGACCGGGGGGCGAGCCGGTCGGCGATGACCACGTCCGCCTCGTGCAATAGCGCAAGGCCGCGCACCGTGATCAGCCCCGGGTCGCCGGGCCCGCCGCCGACCAGCGCGACCGCGCCGTGCGGGCCGGCCGCCCCGGGCTCCCCGGGACCAGGCGGAGCGATCGCGCCGGAGGCTAGCCCCGCGACGATCGCGTTGCGTATGGCAGCGCTGCGGCGCGGCTCGCCGCTGATGACCCCGACCCGTACCGGCCCCGCCTGCCCCGAGGCCGGGGTCCAGGCCGCGGACGCGCCGGCGTCGTCAGCCCGCACGCACCAGATCCCGGCGGCGTCAGCCTCCGCGGCGACCGCCGAGTTGACGCCGGGGTCGCTCGTGTACGCGCCGACCAGCCACGCGCCGGCGCCGTCCCCGGGCGCGTAGCCGCGGCGGGTCCAGCGGATCCGGCCGGCCGCGGCGAGCTGCGCCAGTGCGGGGCTCAGCTCCGGCGAGACGACGACCACGTCGGCTCCGGAGTCCAGCAGCGCGGGAATCCTCCGGGCGGCCACCGCGCCGCCGCCCACGATGGTCACGCGGCGGCCCGCCAGCCGGAGCGCCAGCAGGTACGGCGCGTGGTCGGTGCCGGGCATGAACGTCCGCGCTCCTTTTCCGGGGCCGGTCAGCCCTTGTCCGTCACCCCGGCCGAGTCAAACGTCGCGACCTCCCGCAGCGCCCGCACCGCGCTCGCCGCCAGCGGCAGCGCCAGCAGGGCCCCGGTACCCTCGCCGAGCCGCAGCCCGAGATCTATGAGCGGGCGCAGGCCCAGGTGCTCGAGCGTAGCCGCATGCCCGGGCTCCGCGCTGCGGTGACCGGCCAGGCAGCAGGCGGTCACGGCCGGGGCCAGGGCCGCGGCCGCCAGGGCGGCGGCGCCCGCGATCATGCCGTCCAGGATCACGGGCGTGCGCAGGGCCGCGGCCCCCAGGATGAAGCCCGCGAGCGCGGCGTGCTCGAATCCGCCGAACGCCGCCAGCACGCCGACGGGGTCGGCCGGGTCCGGTCCGTGCCGGGCCAGCCCCCGGGACACCACGTCCACCTTCCTGGCGTAGGTGTCGTCGTCAATCCCGGTGCCCCGGCCGGTCACCTCGGCGGCGTCGCGGCCGGTGAACGCGCAGACGAGCGCGGCGGAGGCGGTCGTGTTGGCGATCCCCATGTCGCCGGTGAGCAGGCAGCGGTTGCCCGCCGCGACCAGGTCGCGAGCCACCTCGGCCCCGACGGCGATCGCGGCCTCGGCCTGCTCGCGGGTCATGGCCGGGCCCGCGGTGAAATCCGCGGTGCCGGGCGCGATCTTGCGTGGGAGCAGCCCGGGCACGTGATCGAGCTCGCCCCGGACCCCGACGTCCACCACCACGACCTCCGCCCCGGCCTGCGCCGCGAACGCGTTCACCACGGCGCCGCCGGCCAGGAAGTTGGCCACCATCTGCCCGGTGACCTCCTGCGGCCACGGCGTGACCTGCTGCGCGTGCACGCCGTGGTCGCCCGCGAAGATCGCGACCGCGGCCGGCTCGGGCATGGGCGGGGGGCAGCAGCCCGCGAGGCCGGCCAGCCGGACCGACACGTCCTCCAGCTCGCCGAGGGAGCCCGGCGGCTTGGTCATCCGGTCCAGCCGCTCCCTGGCCGCGGCCATCGCGGCGGAGTCCGGCGGCCCGATCGCGGCTCGCAGGTCATCCAGCAGGTTCACGGCGTCCTGCCCCGGCAGCTCCCGGCGGCCGTACTCCTCGGCGTGCACCGACCAGGCCAGCGGCCGCCTGCGGGCCCAGCCGGCCGTGGCCAGCTCCGGCTCGGCCGTGAACTCGGTCACGTGGCCCAGGCACAGGTAGGCCACCACCTCGAGATGGGCGGGCAGGCCGAGCTCGGCCGCCAGCTCCCGCTCGCCGAAGAAGCTCACCCAGCCGACCCCGAGCCCCTCGGCCCGCGCGGCGAGCCACAGGTTCGCGACCGCGAGCACGCTGGAGTACGCCGCGGTCTGCGGCTGGCTGTGCCGACCCAGCGTGTGCCGCCCGCCCCGGGTCGGATCGCAGGTCACCACGATGTTGACCGGCGCCTCGAGGATGGCCTCGGTCTTCAGCCGGTCGAAGGCCAGCGCCCGCGCGCCCGGCAGCGAGGCCGCGTACTGCGCCCGGGCCCGGTCCGCCAGCGCCTTGATCCGCTCCCGCTTGCCCCGGTCGGTGATCACGATGAAGTCCCAGGGCTGGGAGAGCCCGACCGACGGGGCGCGGTGCGCCGCGGCGATCACGCGCGTCAGCACCTCGGGCGGGACCGGGTCGGGCCGGAAGCCGCGGCGGACGTCCCGGCGCTCCTCGATGACCCGGTAGACGGCCGCCCGCTGCTCGTCGGAATAGGAATGCTCGTTCATCGCCGTCCTGGTCGTGTCAGGGGTCCGTGGCCGGAAGGGGAGCCCCGGCCGTGCCGCCAGCCTCGCCCCAGCCCGCGCGTGACCCGCTCACGGCCACCGCCGAGCGGAGCAGGGCCTCGAACGCGGCCGCCGCGGCGGCGGCGCCGCCCTTCTCCGACACGTTACTCACCGAGCGGAGCCCGCTGGCCCGCAGCGCGTCCTTGGCCGCCGCGGCCGCGACGAACCCGGCCGGCATGCCGATGACGAACGCCGGCTCGACTCCCCTGGTCAGGATCTCGGTGAGCGCCGCCGGCGCGCAGCCGGCCACCCACACCGCCCCCGGCCCCACCTCGCCGAAGGCCAGCCGGACCGCGGCCGCGGGCGCCGAGATGCCCGCCGTCCGGGCCAGGCGCGCGGTCAGCGGCTCGCCGATCTTGCAGACCACCGGGCAGCCGGTGATCCCGGCCGCGACCATGGCACCGTCGGCCACGACGGGAGCGCCCGCCGCGAGCTCCGCCACGGCCACGGCGAGCCCCTCCTCGTCACAGACCAGGTCGGTGGCGTAGTCGAAGTCGGCGGTCGCGTAGATGACCCGCTCGGTGACGTCGCGGCTGTGCTTGGGCAGGCGGGACAGGTCGATCCGGGAACGAAGGATCCGGTACGACTCCGCTTCGGTCGGCTGTGCGTCGCGCGGCGCCGCGCTGGGCCACGTCACGTGCCGCCACCTCCTCGGCGCCAAACTCCGTCTCGGTAGGTCCGTACCATCACGAAACTGACCAGGGCAAACGACTTTTACGTTAGCGGGCCGAACTATCCAGGGTCCGCCGATACACTAGCGAGGCGCATTCTCCGGCCCGCTCACGGCGCGAGCGCGAGCGCGAGCCGCCGGGGCCTGCGCGGCCGCGTGTCCGGGAGACATTCAGCTTTTTCGAATCTCTCTCTGAGGATCGTCGCATGCCGAACCGCTAGACCCTAACAGCAAGGTGGCACATGACAACTCAGGCAAACGGAGCGCCCATGGAGTCGGTCAGTCCTCCCCGGGTGCTCGTGACCGGCGGGTCCGGTTTCATCGGGCGGCGCGTCGTGCGCGCGCTGCTTGACCAGGGCGCCGACGTCACGGTGGCCGACAAGCGGCCATACCCGCACGACGGCGTCCGCGCCGTCATCGGGGACCTGTGCGACCCGGGCGTGGTCGCCGAGGCCGTACGTCCCGGCACGGACGTCATCATCCACCTGGCTGCGATCACGCGGGTGCTGCAGTCGATCGAGGACCCGGCGGCCACGCACCGGGTGAACGTGGAGGCCACCGCGGCCCTCCTGGAGCAGGCCCGAGTCCACGGCGTCTCGGCGTTCCTGTTCGCCTCCACGAACGCCGTGACCGGGGACGTCGGCCGCGCCACCATCGACGAGCGGATAGCGCTCCGCCCGCTCACCCCGTACGGCGCCACCAAGGCGGCGGCCGAGATGCTGATCGGCGCGTACGCGGCGTGCTACGGGATGACAGGGTGCTCGCTGCGATTCTCCAACGTCTACGGCCCGGGCATGCAGGAGAAGGACAGCTTTATCCCGCGGCTGATGCGGGCCGCGCGGGACGGCGCCGGCGTCCAGGTGTACGGCGACGGCAGCCAGGTCCGGGACCTGGTCCACGTGGACGACATCGTGGCCGGGCTGCTCGCGGCGTGGCGCGCGGGGGTCAGCGGGCCGCTGATCCTCGGCGCGGGCGAGTCGGTGTCGGTGAACGACATGGTCGACGCGGCGCGCCAGGTCACCGGGCGCGACATCCCGGTGGACTACATTCCGGCCAAGCCGGGCGAAATGCCCGCCGTCATCGTGGACATCTCCGCCGCGCGTGCGCTGGGCTACCGGCCCTCGCACGACCTCAAATCCGGCCTGTCCACCGTCTGGCCAGAATTCTCGGAGGCAGCGAAGTGAGCGCTCGTGTCAGCGACGACGGGGTCATCGACAGCGCAGCGGTCCAGGCGTTCACCGAGGAGTTCGGCGACCAGGCCACCAGCCTGCCGCCGGTCGCCATCGTGATCGCCGCGTTCAACGAGGAGGGCGCGATCGGCCCGGTCATCGAGGGCCTCCCGCGCACCGTGGGCGGGCTGACCGCCGTGCCGGTCGTCGTCTCCGACGGGTCGGTGGATGCCACCGGCAAGGAGGCCAGGGAAGCGGGCGCGCTGGTCTGCGACGTACCGGTCAACCGGGGACAGGGCGCGGCACTGCGGCTCGGCTACCGGCTCGCCCGGGAGGGCGGCGCCGACTACATCGTCACCACCGACGCCGACGGCCAGTACAACCCGGCGGAGATCGACAGCCTGATCGCGCCGATACTGGCCGGCCAGGCGGATTTCGTCACCGGCTCGCGGACGCTCGGCAGCGAGGAGACCAAGGACCCGGTGCGGAAACTGGGCGTGCGGGTTTTCGCACTCACGATCTCCGTGCTGACCGGCCAGCGGATCAGCGACACGACCTTCGGGCTGCGCGCGATGCGGGCCGAGGTGACCGGCGCCGTCCTGCTCGAGCAGCCGCAGTACCAGGCGTCCGAGCTGCTGATCGGCGTGATCACGCATGGGTTCCGCGTGGCCGAGCGGCCCGCCACGATTCACCGCCGCCAGGTCGGCAAGAGCAAGAAGGGGAACAACGCCTTCTACGCGCTGAGCTTCGCCAGGGTCGTCTTCGGGACCTGGTGGCGTGAGCGCCGCCGCCGGCAGCGCCCGCCCGCGGCCCGGTCGGCGGGCGACGGGCGAAGTCAGTTAGCCGGCGGGCTGGTCGCGGACAACCCGCAGGCCGCGCCGACCGCGATTAAATCCGCGCCGCACGGGCAGTAGCGCAGCGCCCGCGGGCAGGTGCGCTAGACCCGTCCCGCGGGCACGTCCGGCTCAGCACCGTGTACCGCGCCGGTGCCCTCACGGTCGGCGAACACGAAATTGTGGAAGATCAGGAACCTGATGACGAACGTCACGCAGTTGGCCAGCAGGTACAGGCCCTGGGCGAACAGCACCTCTTTGAAGCCGTGCAGGCCCAGGGCGCGGGCCCAGTAGTGGGCGAGCTTGCTGGTCGCGGTCAGTACGACCCCGACGCACAGGGAGATCGCCCAGAACGGCAGGGTCTCCCTGATCAGCTGCGGCCGGCCCGTGCGCTCCCAGGCCCACCGGCTGACCACGTAGCTCACGGCCGCGCCGGCCAGCCATCCGATCGCCCCGGCCAGCCCGGCCGTCACGTGCGCCAGCTGGCAGATGAAATAGGTCAGCTGGGTCGCGCACAGCGCCAGCACCGCCGCGGGCGCGAAGCGAACCAGCCGCCGGCCGCCCTGGGTGCGGAGCCTGCGCCGCAGCGGTCCGGGAACCAGGCGCCACATGGCTTCGGCGTTCTTGGGCGATACCAGGGTCATTGGTGTCCTTGGCTGGCTAAGGCTGTCCGGGTCGTAAGTCAGGTATACAGTACGGGAACCTGCGGAGGGCTTTGTTGCATTGTTCTCCAGGTCAGTCGTGCGCCTTCGGATCGGGTAGGGCCGCCACCGCGGCACTCCCCCGCAACCCGGGCGTTTCAGGCAGTTTGAATGCCGTTGTTAGGTCAGTCAGGTATAAAGCAACGACAGCTACGGACAAGGCAGGAGCACGACATGAAGGTCTTGGTGTTGGGCGGAGACGGCTACCTGGGGTGGCCGACGGCGCTTCACCTCTCGCAGGTCGGTCACGATGTCGCCGTGGCGGACAACTTCGCGCGCCGGGGTTACGACAACGAGATGGGCGTGGACAGCCTGGTGCCGATCGAGTCGTTGCGGGCGCGGATCGCGACGTGGCGTGAGCTGACCGGCAAGACCATCGCCAGCTACGTGGGTGACCTGTGCGACGCCGACTTCACCTACCAGACCGTGGCCGATTTCGCCCCGGACGCGATCGTGCACTACGCCGAGCAGCGGGCCGCGCCGTACTCGATGGTCGACCGCAAGCACGCGGTGTATACGCAGGTCAACAACGTGGTCGGCAACCTGAACGTGCTGTACGCGATCGCTGAGATCAACCCGGACATCCACCTGGTCAAGCTCGGCACGATGGGCGAGTACGGCACGCCCAACATCGACATCGAGGAGGGCTGGCTCGACGTCGAGCACAAGGGCCGGCGCGACCGGGTGCTGTTCCCCAAGCGGCCGGGCAGCTTCTACCACCTGTCCAAGGTGCACGACAGCCACAACATCGAGTTCGCCTGCCGGATCTGGGGGATCCGCGCGACCGACCTGAACCAGGGCGTGGTGTACGGCCAGCAGACCCCCGAGACGGCCCTGGACGACCGGCTGGCCACCCGGTTCGACTACGACGCGGTGTTCGGCACGGTGCTGAACCGGTTCGTCATCCAGTCGGTGCTGGGCACGCCGCTGACCATCTACGGCAACGGCACCCAGACCCGCGGCATCATCGAGATCCGCGACACCGTCCGGTGTATCCAGCTGGCCTGCGAGACCCCCGCCGACAAGGGCGAGTTCCGGGTGTTCAACCAGATCACCGAGTTCATGTCGCTGCAGCAGATCGCCGACACCATCGTCAAGGCGAGCCCGGACACAGTCCGGGTCGAGCACGTCGCCAACCCCCGCGTCGAGCTGGAGAACCACCACTACAACGTGGTGCACACCGGGCTGGTCGGGCTGGGCCTCGAGCCGCACCTGCTGTCCGACACGCTGATCGAGTCGCTGTTCGAGATCACGAAGCGGTACGTGCACCGGGTTCGCCCCGAGGCCATGCTGCCCACGATCGAGTGGCGCAAGCCCTCCAGCACCATCAGCAACTGACGCCGCGCGAGCCGGACGGGGCCGGTACGCCCGGCCCCGTCCGGGCTTATGCCCAGCCGGGCATCGAGTACCCGCTCAGCAGCTCGCGGACCTCGCGGGCGATCCGCTCGATCGCCGCCTCGTCGTCCTTGGCCGCGGCGGTGATCGCCTCGTCCATCCAGGCGGCGATCTGCGTCATGTGGGGTTCGTCCAGGCCCCGGGTGGTGATGGCCGGTGTGCCGATCCTGATCCCGGACGGGTCGAACGGCTTGCGCGGGTCAAAGGGAACGGTGTTGTAGTTCACCTCGATGCCGGCCCGGTCGAGCGCCTTGGCCGCCGGCTTGCCCGCGATGCCCTGCGGGGTCAGGTCGATCAGGATCAGGTGGTTGTCGGTGCCGCCGGAGACCAGGGTGTAGCCGCGGTCGACGAGCGCCGCCGCCAGCGCCTTGGCGTTCGCGACCACCTGGTAGGCGTAGCCGCGGAACGCAGGC
>Ga0335073_10006737_pt1 | contig 16147 bp, 26 predicted proteins | sample Lox_Sample_22_FD_207093 | JGI IMG/M metagenome (GOLD analysis project Ga0335073, IMG submission 207093) | Soil microbial communities from Loxahatchee National Wildlife Refuge, Florida, United States - Lox_Sample_2.2 | ecosystem: Environmental > Terrestrial > Soil > Wetlands | place: USA... | reverse complement strand
GACGTATTTGTTGGCCTTGCTCTAGGTGACTTGGAACTTGAGCCATTAAGTCGGGCAACGTCAGAAGTAGAGCAACATTTGCAAGAGTCATATAAAGAATTTACCGAATTAGCGACTCAATACGAGACCTTGGCGAAATTGAAAACAACGGAAAGCATAGTAAAGCAAAAACAAATCTACTGCAATTCCACCTTCAACAAATTAATCGTGGACGAGTTCGGCACTTATAGCGGATTACAACCGTCTGACGTTTCGTTCTTCTCGAATTATCGAAGTCAATGGATAATTTCCGTTGGGCTGGATAGGATGATAAATTCCCTTCGGCGAAAATCAAGCCATTCATATATCTGCTCAGAAAGGTAACGCCCATACATGAACGGCCTAATCTTTTTGATAGAAGGGCTCTTCCGAAGAATATTGGAAAATGATTGTGAAAACTTTTCGACTGAAAGGCCTCACTGGCGTCATCGAATATTGTGAGTAGCTACCTGACTTGGAGATTCCTTCGTTGCCTTTCGAAACAGTAGAGTCAATCGAGTCAAAAGAGTCGACTCTTCTCCATGAAGAAAATGTATAAATATTGCAATGCTTAGAGAAAGTCACCGAATACTTGTCTACAGGCCCCAATCTCGCAGGCGTAACTGAACTGCACCTCGACATTAAACTATTCGGAACCATTCTGTCACCCTTATCCCCTTGGATTCATAGTGAGATCTCGTCACGCGTCTGCAAAAGACACAGGAGAGGTACGACGGGAAAAGGTGGATACCTTTGTGACTATCTAAGAGTAGTAACGACCCTTTTGGTTTTGAAAGACCTTCTGACTTGCCAGATCCCCATCCACAGCAAATCATCCATCCGTGTCGAGTTAGGAGTCTTTGAACGGGTGGGAAGCAATCCAGATTCACCATCTCGAGAACGTAAGTTGGCTAAGTCTCTGCGGTTGGCAAGATGGCAATTGTATAATATAATCGCCAGTGCACCATCCTCTACCTCCAACTCACTCTTACGCAGTCTCGTGAATGTTGCCATCGTCACAGATTGTTTAAACATATCTTGTTATCATCTCCTTCCTCTCATCAATAAATCCTGTTGGGCATTGGTCATAAATGATCGCGATTTGGAAGTGCCTTGTACGTGGAGTAGCGTGGATTCGATCTTTGATGTCTGCACCGGAATTTTGTATTACAAGGTAATCCTGAATCTGAAAACTTTAGGGGCTAATCTCCAGACATTAGTGACGATTGGAGATTCTGTGGTGAAGCAAATTATCAAAGCACGATCGCTGGGGCTATTTGTGGATGCTGTGGAACATGAGACTGAAGAGGAATTAGCTTTCGTATCACCAAAGATGGATAAATAATATTTTCTTCTCTCTGTACCATCAAAATTCTCCTCGTTTATAGAATCAAAAGTTGGACATTGTAAGCTTCTTTCTACCTCTTACCTCTGTAATCACTCCACGTCTCTCAGAATCTGAATGCTATATTCTGATCGTATCCAGCAATCCTGCAACATGACATATTCGCCGCCATTCTCCAAACCTCACATTGTCTGGATCATTCTCTTTGCAGGATGTGTTTTTATAGTGCTCTTATATAAACAAGGCAAGCGAGTACATGGACCGTGCAAGCTCACAATATTCCTTTTGCTTTCTAAGTCTAAAGTGCACATCTCTATGAATCCCGTTCCAGCTCAGTACTGATAATGCAGTAAAGCGGAGGGGAAATGGCACCGATGCACCGAATTATGGATTTTTAACTGGGAGAGATGCACAAGCTTGGTAAATTTTCATTATCCTCTGAGGTCAATGTGTGAGATCGCCGGCTCCAGGATGCATATATATGTTGTAAATTCAAGAGTCTTTCACCAACATGCCTGCCATGAACGACAACAGCTTCCAGGTTCGAGTCGCTGAGCCCAAGGTCATAGAAGTGACCCTAGTAGATATAGAAGCACCAATTCATTCTCGCCCTGTCCTCCAGAGTCATGAATCTCATTCCTCTCCACCTTCAAGTATGTATCCAACTGCAACAGAACATGTCGAATCGGATCGAATCGGGTGGGGAATGCTTGTTCTCCTCATTCTCCTCGCTGGCTTTTGGGCAATAGCAGTGCGATGGTCAACTATGATGGAGAAATTCTGGAAGTGGACTCAGGGATGGAAGTCGGCAGAAAACGATGAGGAATACACCATCGATATGCGGGGCCTAAACGATGAGAAAAACTTGGAAAATGTCTAGGTATGTATAGGATGCCGCTCAAGTGATAGGCCAGAACGATACACAGTTCAGAGAAAGAATATAAGTTAAAAGTTTCTATGTATCCGATTTCTTGGTAGCTAGCTCGGGTATCACAACATTACTCTACACTTCCGTGGCACTCAACGTCGGCTTAATCCTCTTATTTTGAATCACACGCTTCTGAGACGTCACTAACTCCTGAAGTGTCATACTTTCTAATATGCTCCTTCGACCACCCATGACTGGATCCGGTAGCTGAGCCTTCTCATACTCTTCGGCAGATGTTTCGAGATACTGGTCTTCGCGAAGGTCGAGAGGAGACACTATACTACGGCGATAGCCTGCTGCACTTCTTGGTACAAAAAAGAAGTCACTTGCAGAGGTCCATCGCAACGTCTCTTCCAAGAGCTCTTTATCCAACGGTATTCCTTCTTCATTCTCTCCAGTCGTTTCCTTTGCTGTTGCCTCCTTCTGGTTGCTGACACCTTGCGCTGCCGCGACAGCACGGGTGTCAATTAAGGCTTTTATGAACCTGTTGACTTCGGGATCACCAGTGGTCGTGAGGTCGACTTTAGCTGTCGATTGCTGCCGCCTATCGGGCAAAGTAGAAATGTTGGGTAATGGCCAAGATGCTGACGACTGTGGATCCATGTACGCCGCTCTCACATATGTTTTCCAACTAGCCACTAATTTCGGGGCTTCACTGTCCTCGGATAGTTGGAAAGATGGAACGCTGGAGCTGTCGGGAAAACCATTTTGCAGTGTAGCTTCAAGTTGGGTACGCGAAGGGTTTAACCTTTCCTGATCATTCGAAGTATTCTCGATGGGGGTATCGATCCGGAGTCTTCGTTGTAGCATTGGCATATCGACGTCTTCGACCTTTAATTTCATCCTCCCTGTCATTTCGGCGACAAATCTCATCGCCATGAGTGGAAATGATTCTCGATTTATCCAAGTTTCTTCTTCCAACGAGGACCTCTTGGGTAAAAGTCGTGAGATCCCATATGGATTTGCGTGTATTGGATCTTTGAGTACATTGAGTGTGCACCCATGTGAAACGATGGAATACAAGTTTTCGCGCACTTCAACGTGGGTAAGAAGACTTTGTAAATTTCGCGTCGATTCGGATAGAGCCACCGCATCGCTCTTAGTTGTAGGAGGTAAATAGTATGCCAGCATCGAACTCAGTGACGAATTCATCAACAGTTTAACATCATTCACGTCCCACTTAAATTAGCTCAATGGACAAGAGGACAATACATTTCGAGCACCCATTTCAGCAACCATCCAGAATTGACCCTGATCAGGCCCAAAAAATCGCCAACCTTTTGCTCTATGCCATGCCATTCGAATATCCGGTGCAAACCAAGGAATTTTTTCGAATAACCCTTTGATGTCTTTTGTCGGCCGTTCGTCTGGATCCCGTCCGAACGTGAATACAGGCTGAAACCGGAAGGTGAGAAATGTTGGAGGAAGCACTGTCGTTCGTCGCTTTCGAGTACCGTCTGGTCGATAACGAGGTAAGTATGCTTTTATGATTGCATCCTGAACGTCTCGGATAAATGTCCATGACACCGGGTGGGGGAAGTGTAGATGATATGCTTTCTTCGGAAGACGCTCGGGTCGAGGGTCCAAGAAGACTGCTTGTTCAGGTAGTAGCTTTGATTTAAGTATGCGCATGGCCCTATGTGGATTCAATTAACCGTATCCGGTAAATAGGTTGTATCTCCATCATCCAAGGATCTCAGGTCACCAGCAATTGCAATTGACAGTCGCTGCTGGGAGCCGCGATTCTCAGATCAAAAGGTCAACTTGATGGAAAATGCAAATCACATGATCAGACTGGAAGCTTCATCCAGGTAGGGACCAATTCAATTCAAGACAAGGTCAACCCAAGTCCAGACCGAATTGCGGCTTGCCAAGTGCCAGGTGGAATCCCGACCGGGGTGACGCAGTACTGAAACTTAGACTCGAGCGACCATCTAAGACGTGGTGTCTCGAGCGTTCGGCAATGGACAACCTAACGGCAGTTCCCATTCCGTTCTACGAGTACACATCGGGGTCCTGGTCTCCAGCATCCTCGAAATCGGCCATGCAAGAAAACGTTGAGTTTCTCCGTTTGGTGAACTACAACATCTGGTTTGATGAGCTTGAACAGCCAGCTAGGTTTAACGCTGTTCTCGCTGAGATATTTGCTCTCCCGGATGTGGATATCGTTGCCATTCAAGAATCAACTCCGGAATTCATTGCCATTGCAAGAGCAAATCCGACTATGCAGAGGGATTGGCTCCTAACTGACTTCCATGATGCAGCCCACCTCTCGCATCTTTATTCCAATTTCTACGGCAACAGCTATTTAGTCCGAAAGAGGTGGGCGGGTCGTATACAAGGATGGGTTCGAGAGTTTCCCAAGTCCAGCTTGGAACGATATATCGTCATTTTAGACATCTTACAGCAAAATTCCACAATAGTACAATCCCACTGACCGTTAGTCAAGCTGATTTAGATTCGTATTGGAAATGTCCATTTTGACTCGCTTTCTACCGACGTTCCAAACCGCAAGCTTCAGTCTGCTTTTTCACGAGAATTACTTGTCTCCGATAAACTAGGACAACTCGACTCAGCGGCTTTGTTGATACTTTGCGGAGACTTCAATTTTACCACCACAGCTGAGTTGGAGAACATTACGTCGCATGAATATACAGATGCATTGACAATTACGGGCATGGATACGGAGGTTTTGGCAAAGGAGTCGGCAACAATTGGTGTCACAGTTCCGTCTAATATATATCCCCCTCGTCGGTCAGATTTCGTTTTTTACAAGGCCGATCAGTGGAAGGCTGTCCGACATGAGTATTTCGGGAATACACCAATCAAGAATGCGAAGGGAGAGTTGATGAAATCCAAGGAGGGAAGAGATGGATTACTGTTTCCAAGCGATCATTTGGGAGTTTATACAGAATTTCATAGATCATAGTAAATAGTCAGAGGATGTTTAATGGCAGATCTGGGTTTCTTTCGGGTGTCAGAATCATTGCAGACTATACACTTCGAAATTATCATTCCATAAGGTTCGCCTCCTGGGTTGGGGAGCTTTATTCGACTCCGGATGTAATAGTCACTTTCCTCCGCTTTCTTCTACCCGTCTCTTCAGCTGCTGCAACACCCTTTGCCTCTGCCTTATTGTCCAATCCCCATCTGACACGTTTCTCCGTATCCCAGTCAGCGAGTACAAGCAGTTTCTCAGCCTCTATCCTAGCAACCTCCCCGTCATCACCCGCCACTTTCACCCGCTCCTTCTCCAATTTGTCCAATGTCTTATGCAATCTGGCGGGCATCTTAATCGGAGGCTTAAATCTCCACTCTTCACCCTCCTCATAAAACACCCTCAATCCTATCTCACTAGGAATCTCCCTTTCTTCATCCATTTTGTCTCCGGTTAAAATCCAGTTGGACGGTAATCCACCCTCAATATTCCATTTCCGTCGTAACTCAAAAACGGCTTGTTCCTTGTCTTTTGCTTCAATCATTAAATCCATGGTGGGATCACAGGGCGGTAATTCGTATACCCTTTTTGAATGAGGCCGTAAGTCTCGTCTGATAATTGCATTGGGATTACGTGGTTCAGAGTAATGTTGTTTGGGGGTAATTCCTTTCGTATGCCATAAGGCGGTTATGGCGGGAACATATTGTAGAACATCTTGAGTACCTTCTCGCATTGATCCAGGTATGACGTTGTTGTGGTGCCAATCCTAATGTTAGATGGGATGGCAACGGGGTGTGTACGAGAACCAGTGGAATGCCAAGATCTTGACAAGTTGGTAAGAGATCTTCGACAGACCAACACATGTCGTCGTTTTCTAGGACTAAACGTTTCTTTACTCGGTCGCTCAATTTGACATAATTCTCTTTAAATCGAGCTAATGTAGCCTCTTTGTCACCGAACATACCCCTTCCGTTAGCATTGGTCCATAGCAATTCTACCCCATGTGAAGAATCATTACAGCGTCTCGATCTTGCTGTCCTTCCAGACCCAGCAAATCAAGTAATTCTGCATGATACTCCAAATCTCTAATAGACGCAATGACGACACTCTCCTTTGGTGAAGCAATCTGCGTGAATTGACCCTACCATTAGACCACCACCATAGAAAGATTGGCACAGGATGCATAGTCAAGCGGTGTCCATATTTCATTGCCAGCTTTCCAACACCAGAAAGCTCCGGTTTGGCAAACTCCAAAGTATAGCCTAATTCCGCGTGAGATGCAAAGGGAAACATTTCACTTGAGATCCGCAGAAATCGTATTCCAAACCTTTCATTCCATTCCACAAGCTCTAGTATTAGTCTCATCAATGAAGACAAGAGGAACTTGCTAAATCCAAGGCATTTTGTCTTCCTAATTCTTTCGCGAAGGCAAGTCCTTTGCCTTCCTTTTTTGATGTCCCCAAGATAGTATCCATTCGACATGTCCTACTACAGAATATTGGGGGTTTCAGAACACGTAAAACGGTGTTTAGACAACTAGTGTTAGTCCATTCGTGAGCTAGTTATACGCATAACCAAGTCTCCCTTTCCACGGCAGAGGTAAATGGGGTGAGTTTACTGCCGGCTGTCGAACTTGAGTTGCCTGAACACCGTCATTTCCTAGTTCATCATTCTGAGACTCTGCCTCATCAGGTGAAGCTTGTCTATCTTCTGGATTTTCAACGACGGCACTTTGTGGTTTTCGTTTTCTTCCCCCTGATTTCACTGCATCATTTACTGCAGAGTCGAATTCTGCACTTGTGCGAGCAACTCTTGAGCTTCTTCTAGGCATTGGCGAAAGTTTTACGGTTCTGTTCGCAAATACAAAGAGTGGACCGAGCATTCACGAGACATCGACGGACAAAGTGCCATTTAAGGGGTAGATTCTTAGCATCACAAAATCTATGACGAGGTGGATCGCATTCAGGGGACTCGTCCACTGACTGATCTCTAGACTATAGCTGTAGCGATCTGACTGGAAACTTTTGTTGCCAATTTTCAAAAATCACTGATGATTAGCCTCGTACCCAAGCCCTAGCCGACAGCTTAGGGTTGGGCCGAGCTGATCTGCGAGGGCCTTGGGTTTTTACTCCACCTCGAAAAATGAGCTCCACCAATAACCAACTTTTTGCAGTTCTGAGAATTGGAAATTGATCCTATGGATCTTCTCCATTGAATTCCAAGTCGTCCGCTTCAAAAATGTGAAGATCTCATGATTCTAATAGAAGGTGAAGTTTGTGTGCCTCCGCTCTCAATTTTAAAATAAAGCTGGGATTTTATAATTCCGCTCTGGCATTATCAAAATGCGCTGGGATTTCCGCTCGCAATTTTACAATAAAGCTGGGATTTCACTGGAAATTCCCAGTATTATGTAAAAGTGCGCCAGCTTAAAATATCAATTCTACCATTCTTTGAGATATTTTAAGCGGACAACTTGGAATTCAATGGAGAAGATCCATAGGATCAATTTCCAATTCTCAGAATTGCAAAAAGTTGGTTATTGGTGGAGCTCGTTTTTTCCGCTGGAGTAAAAACCCCAGGCCCTCGTGGTGCACTCGGCCCAAACCACGAGGGTTTGGGTACGAGGCTAACTGATGATCGAGACTCAAGTCTTTAGGGCTTTTCCTAACCCTGAAACTTTTCGTCCATTTTCGGAGATCGTCGAAAAAGTTGTACTGCGACGTCGAGAGAGTAAAAGGATGAGGGTGTCCTTTGGACGACTTATTGTCTCCAGCGTTCGAGAGCGGCCGTATAAAACACGATGTCTGAACTCGAATCTATCAAACCGAATACTAATCAATCATCTCCCATCTCGTCAATTGCGATATTATTCGGACGACGTGAAAGATTCGGAAAAGAATAGCAAATCGAGCGAAGACTCGCAAATTGACCCGTCCGCAGCGGATACAGAGCCTGCGAATTCGGTGGATTCTGATGCCTCTCCCGATCCTTCGTCTGTATCGCCACCCGTGCCAGAGAACCCACAACCTAAGCACTGGCGCTATCGACTACCTCCCCCAAAACCGAAAGATCCAGTTCTCGCAAAGGCTGCACTCAATCGATCCATAGCTCAAACGTCCTTACGCAAGAAACTGCATTGGCGTCCACCGCTAGCCGATATTAATCCAGCCTATGATGAAGCCTTGAAATATCTTGACGAAGAACAGAAACGCCGAGAAAGGAACATTGAGCGTCTTGAAACGCTCATTGAACGTGCCAAGCAAAGTACTCTCGGTCTCTTGTCAGTCCGCTAACATTACTTAGAGGGATTCGACATGGAATATATCAATGAATTGGAACGCGGACGATACGTACAATTAATTTTCCGAGATATCAATAATCCCGAAGTACGATGGAGATTCAAAAATGGGGATATTGATTTACGATTACCTGCACACCAGCACCTGTACAAAAAGAATTGGACAGAGGGAGTATACGTATTGACAATCATGCAACGATTAAATACAATGAAAATCATTCCAGATTCATTGCACAGTCTCAATCCAAAAGTGGAGTTTCGATTACGGTTCCATGAGAAGAAGACGCCTTCGAGATTAAGGGTGAGGAAAGACGGATGGCGAGATACTTCACCTGGGGAATTGTTACCGTCGAAAGCATTAATGAAGCCTCCCAGGATGGAGATAATTCCACATTATCGAGACTGGTGGGAAAGTCGCAAGTATACCGTTGTAATGATGGATTTAGGTAATTATTCTTGCCCTTTGACTTGCTCATACGTTTTAGATGTTCCTGATGTCGAGAACGACAGTTTCACTACAAAGTTGCATTGGATGGTCAAAGACATAGTTGCTTCTCCTATAAAGACGATCATCGAAAAAGGAAGCGGCCAGACCGTTGTACCATACTTGCCACCACACCCCTTCCGCGGTATGAAATACCATCGATATCCCCTTTTCGTCTTCGAACAGCCGTCGGGTGAATGGTTAGAATCACGAACTCTAGCGTATCAACAACACAAAGAACAGGTCCTTCAGCAACAATCCCCGCCTCCCTCTGCCACCCAGTCGACAGATATAAAAGTTTCTCCTTTAGTATCAATTCCAAATACCTCCTCAACCACGCTCCGCACATACGCCACTGAGTCATCACCTCGAAAATCAAAGTACGCTTGGGACAATTTGGATCGAGATAAATTTAATATTCGAGCTTGGGCAAATCAGATGGGAATGAAACCTGTTGGAGCCCATTTGGTTCGCTGTGAGTGGGATGCAAATGTCCCTATCATTCTGGAATCTTTGGGAATACAAGAACGGGCATTTAAGAAGATTAAGAGCCAGGAAACCCATCCCCTCGACTTTGGTAGAACAGAAGCATCTTAGCAGATAGTAGAAAAGTGTTAGCACAAGTCCCTACTCTCTACGTATGCCAGTCTCTCCATTCTGAATTAAGAAGCACCGGTTTTTCAAGACTTCATTCAATATTTGCTAGTCAGTTGGAACAATGGAAATGGCTTCGTAAATTCCGAATTTGTTTTCGTGTACAAAAATTCATCTCAAAATCGAACTTTTGTGTGATTTTTTGAACCTTTGGCGTGGATTTTTGCACTTTTTCTTATTCGCTAGACAAATTGATCTGCAGGCGATGATTCTGCCCCTGAATGTCCACAAATTTTTTGACTCCCAACTCCGCTTGCGCTAGTACGAAAGGGATCCAAGTAATCCCACCTCGATTCCTTCTTGGATAACTCGCTAGAGTCTATAATTACTCGATGAATTGGCTATGACGGGCCCTGAAAATTTAGTAGATGCGAGTCAGACCCCTGAGAACAATCCACAAATATCGCAAGCGCATGGAGATCGCGAAGAAGTCACACCGGTCTTCGACAATGATCTTCTCTCCAAGTACGCAAACTTGGAGATTGCATACGCAGCCTTACAAATGAAGACATCAATCTTGGAATCGAAAAATAAATACTGGAGTGATTTGTTTAGAAAAGTGGATAAGGCAATTGCAATTAAAGTCAACGAATTCGAAACTCTGCAAAAGGCGCACCATGAACTCAAGGTCTGTCCTACTGATGCTCATGGCTTATGGTAGGAGAAACATAAGATGTTAAAAGGAGGAGAGTGTCACCAAACGGGAAAGACAGACAATAATCTCACTCAGACGCGGATACGGCAGCTGGAAGACCAAGTTCGGGCAAGAGATTTGGTGATCGAGCTGATGTAAGTATCCCTTTTAGTATTGACTAATGGATCAGGAAGAAGGCGGAGGCTGAGCGGATTCAAAAGGATATGCAGGAAAAGCTGGAACAGCAACGAAGAGAAATTGAGCAACAATTGGGATTGCCGCAGGAACCGACAACCACAGCATCGCGATTGTTGACTTTGAAATACAAGAACACTTCGATGCCAGGACAATCTGGCGTGTTGAGTCCCGGGCTTCAGGAAAATGGGGAAAGGGAGCCAAGTGCTGAAGCAGAATTTGAGGGACTAGATATTGATGCGGAAATAGATAATGTGTTGGAAGAATTATTTAATGAGAGCGATGGAGATTCCTAAGCATGGGTAAAAACGATATCAGAGATTCAAAGGTATTAGTAGACAAGCGTCAAATTCTGCATTCCAATCTGAAGTTCAGGTAATAGCGAATTCAATCAGAATTCCATCGTCAAATGAACTGCATCTTCTTCATCACTTTCGCCATCGAGCATTTTCTTCTCTCCTTTCCATGGTCGAATGTTTTCCTTCCTGAAGGATCTCTTCTCCTCATGCAACACTTTCTCCTCGATAAAACCTCCTTCCAAGCTTTCAATACTTACGTCGGCACCAAGTGATTCCCATTCTTCTTTGGTATAGCGACCGTCCGGACCCGTTGGGGTGGCGAGTTTCTCCGCATAACGGCGTTGGGCACGGACTAGGGATTGGTAGAGTCGCGAGCGGCGTTCGTCCTCCGTTGGGGATTCCACGGTATGATTAATAGTTGGCTCTATCCTTTTGTTGAGAGTGACTGCGGCTGATAGGCTGTCACGGGACGGTGAACCGGGGACATTGATATCGTGGACGCTTAAAATACCTTGGTGCACCTTAGTGTTAGACTGAGATGATGGGATGTAAGAAGTATGCTCCAAAGACGATGCTATCATCAGATTGCGACGGAAGAGTGGCACCTCCAGTTAACATTTGATAAATCAATTTAGATGTCGCAAGACCCACAAAGTTTGGCTTGCGTCTAAAAGTACCGAGCTCGGGATGTTCTACAACGCCATCTTGTAATGTGTACTGCTCGAGTTCGGTGCTGTTGCTCTTGACAGGAGACTCGGCGTCCAAGTCACGAACTGTGTCCTCGACCGGATTTGATGAAATGTTGCCCTTTTCCTTCTCATCGCCGATGTTCTCGTCTTGCGTTACAAGGGTTGCCGCGGTTGACATGGCGTCTGCATCGACCTCTGATGATTGATGCTCCGACATCCTTTGGCTTTCCTCACTCATCTGACGAAATTCCATCCAGATGTCGCTTTCGGCAATGTTGGGAAGAACTTCATCTATGGGTTGGGAATCGCCCTGGCACTCAATCTCACTTCCCTCGTCATCAAGTCTGACCGAAAACTCAAGTACTTCGTCCAACTCGCTTTCATCGTCAGGGATAACCACTGTGGTTTCGATTGCGTGTGTGGACGAAGTATTTGCCTGACCGATGAGCTCATCTTCAAAACGGAGCATGTCAGTCGTGTCTTCACTGGATTCTGGTCAAGAAAATGTACGAAAGGGGTCATACTGGAGTCGATGGTGACCTCTGGCGGCTGGTTCAACATGCTCAGTCTGATTGCTTTGGCCAACTCTTGTTCCTCCTGATCGATTTCGTACATAGACAAGGATTCACCAAGTGCGACCTGCAAAGCCTCTTCTTCCAGCATATCCTGATACAAGTGATATGGGAATCCTATTGTCAAATGTCGCTGACAAGTGGCTTACCGTAAGACATTGTCGAAGCAATATTGGAAGGGCTGATGTACTTGATGGCAAGGACCAAAATCTGATCGGCGTAGGTTATTTCCACAATTCGCTGCACATAAAAGTACCACCGAGAAAACAATGGCAATGCTCTGGTATTACAGGATTACGAGGCTCTTTCGTAAAACAGGATATATACACCTTTTCTGTTTGACAGGACGTCCGTCTTCTGGACTCCATTAACATGTTCGTCGGATATCTCCCACCATCTCGTTTTGGAATCTACGAGCTCAATCCGCGGAATCTCTTCAAATCCCAATTCAGCAACCACGCCCTCAGACTCATTTCCCTTCTCGACTGTTGCTGTTCCCATTTCTTGACTAACTTCTTGCATCTCATAACTTTCCTCAGGAACCGACCGTTGTTGGGGTTGCCGAACTCTCTTTTTCTCTCGCTTTCGCCTTCGGTAGCACATGTAATGTCCACTATCATGCCACCCCTTATGAGTGATAAGGCTCATCAATCTATACTGTGCAGTATATTCCCCAGAATCATCATCTTCGATCGCACTCTCTTTCGCTTTTTCGCCGTCTTCATTGTAAACTGGAATACCCAATTCTTCGTCAAAACTAACTTCGCAACTATTTCTGCCTGCACCATATCCTCGCTCATAATAGCTTCGTACTAAATGCACGGCTAGGACTTGAGGCGGCTTTGATACTGTGGTTAGCCTTATTGCCGATGTTTTCAGCATTTTCCATTCGACGCCCTCGGGAAGAGGAATTTCGTCAAGGTCCAGATTTACTTCTTTATCATGGGACTTGACTTGATCTAGGAGTGCTCGGAGACGTGATGTTGTTTTGAGTAAGGGTGCAGGTTTGGTTGGGATTAATTCGAGTGACAGGAGTGTGTTTTCAACTGTACATCGCGGACATGCATAATCGGGGATAGAGTCGGTGGTTATCAGAGAACTTAGACACTCAAGAAGACTGCAGCTCCACTATTATTAGCAAACTACTCTGTAATAGTGGAATACTTTAGAAGGAACAGCAACACTTAATTCAGTGAAGGCTTCTTTCTTCCATGATGAGTGAAAACCGCAGCTCTGACAAGTAATTTGCGTTGAAAGTTCTCCAGTAAATGGATTTTCGGCAAGCTTGAGAGTTTCTGAATCCGCATGGGCCTTTTTCAAGATAGTGTCTTCGCGATCTAAAGCTTCGAAAATGAGATGAAGGAACTCTTGGCTATCTTGTTGATTCCGTGAGATTCTTAATTTGTATAGATTTTCGAGGGCGCTAATGACACTTTCGACGGATGTTGTTTTACCCTTGTTTACCGGTACGTTCAGAACTTGCATTAGGAATGCCTCTTTAAAAGTGAGGATACGAGTGAGCAAGGCAACCAACGCCTCCGACAATCTCAATCTTCCATCAGGATATTCATCAACTCTCTTCCGCAGATATTCACGAAACGACGGTATCCCAGCTAAACCCTTCTGTCAAAATTTGAAATCCTCCAAGATAACCTGTATTACGCAGTTGGCAAAGCAGTCATTGCCATACCGGTTATCCAGGCCAGGAACAACATCTTTCTCCATACTCTTCGACCACGGCAAACTAGGAAGATAATCTCCTAACACAACATATCCAAGAGCAGCAGCAGCCGCAATACCGGCCGCCCAAGTGAAAACCTGTCTGCCCTCTAAACTAGAGGGAGGGGCCATGATTGCCTCTTTAAATCAAACGGTCTTGAAGAACTGCGAACATTAGGCCGAAAGTAGTGGCAAGGTCGGAAATAGCCAATGGTGGGGCCGGTTGGTAGAGAATCCTGAGGAATCCCGTGACGCCGAACCGCAGAATTTGGCACTTTCCCCGAAGCGAAGCTTTGAGATGCGACGGTCTCAAGAATGGCAGGCAACGTCAGAAGCGCAATAGCGGCAGGCACTGTGTGATGCAAAGTACATAAACTGCAGCATTTAGGCTCTGCAGGATTGTATTTGCTATGCTTACAGCTTACTTGCAGCTCTGGCGATCTCGCGAGGTATTTCAGTGCCGGCTGCATCGTCAGATGGGCTCGAAACCATTCATGGTTTCTACTGTGCATTGGTTTCAAACACGACACCAAATATATTTGTCTTCTCACTTTCACTCTCATTCGAACTCGAGTCAACATGCGCCCCATCATCCTCGCTTGTCTATTCACGCTGGCTATGGCCATCCCTGTGACGATCGAAATCGCAAACGAGAAAAGTCTCCAAAAACGAGACGAGTTAAATTCGATGCTGGGACAAACGCTTAAAGCGGTCGTTGTGTTTGGAGCATTGGTTTGGGGTGGTGGAATTGTTGCACGCAGAGCTATTGATTATTACTTCAAAGTTTTAAAGGAAGAGAGGAAGAAGGCTGAAAATGAGAAAAGTCAAGTCCAGATGGTTAATGACGCACTACAATATATGACGGCGGCGAACGAAAAAGAGTATAAGGCGAAATTCGACGACCAAAAGAAGGAAAACGTCACTCGTCCTGAGTTTGGTTTGAGGTATAAGATGAGGCGAGATGAAGAAGCGAAGCGACAGTTTCTTGGGAATGGAGCCATCTCTATTCCTACATCACCTTAAAATACAATTATCTCTTCAGCATTTCCAGCCATAAATACAACTTCCCAAAAATCTCAAGCTTGGTAATAGCCTTGTGGAGGGTGACCGTGCGGGGGATGGGGTAGTGGAGGAGGCCCATTCATATTTGCTTGTGCTTGATTAAACTGATGTAATCCCCGTTTCCATTGCCTCTGTTGCGCAAACATATCGCGAAAGTTTCCCACCGTCATATCTTGCGGCAGAAAGGCTTGTCCAAAAGCCTGTTGCCCAGGAACCAGAGACTTCAATGGAGTATTGCTGTCGGCACCAATAAAGATCACCGCAACATTTCTCCTGTTTGAGTGAATAGGCATCACCCTATGGTGACAAGCTGTGATCCTGCCCCCGGAGAGAATCGCACCAGAACTCCCCCACATCAAAACAGTTTCATTGCCCGGGACTGCAATCCAGTCTGACGTTATTGGATCTTGGATTTCCAGTCCACCCGTGCCATCCTGGAAGATTATAGTTGCCATGCTACCGTCGCGATGCGCCCTAGCTCCAGGTCGTGGATTTCCCGAAGTGCGATGATAATCGATTAACCGAAGATTAGAATGTCCCTCGGTATGAACCTGGAATATATCGACTTCCTGTCCACTCCCATTTGAAATGACATTCGATGTGCTCTGAAGCACCCATGGAACTAGCTCATTGACAGTAGCTTCGAAGAATCTAGCCGTATTGTCGAAATTTACACCCAAGTGTCTCCGTATGGGTAAATTATTGAGTTTAGCGAGGGCACGAGCAGGGAACCCAAGACTCGCTTTATCATCGACACCCTGATCTCCTGACCATTTTCCTTCGAGCTGGAAAAGGCCACCTTTCGGGCCGTTTGGGCCTTGCTGCTTCTGCAATCGTTGCTGGAGTTGCGGGGAGTTGTAAAAAGTATCGAAGAGGCCCTGGATGGAGCGAAAGTCAGGATTGATGGGGAGATTGCGGAGGAGGACTGCCCCGACGGTGGTGGCGCCACGTGTTAGCTTTTCGTGAGCGAGTTCAGGGGCATCGTTGACGATATCGATTATCGGGATTCGATCAGGCGCCGTGGCGACCACTGGGTGGGGATGGATGGGAGTCAGTCCAACTGGGGGACGTGGGACGAAGACAGGTTTATTGGGAGGAATGGGAGGAGGAAGTCCAGGGTTCATGGTGCTGAATTCGGAAGCTGAAGAGAGGAGTGTGGTGGCATGGGCGGGTGGACATTTTATGAGGTCAAGAGATGGTGGCTGTGTTGCGGTCAGATCCACGCCAAGCAAATCGCACTGCCTCGACCAATAACCTCAAGTGAACAGCCACTTGAAATATTCACGCCACCACTGCCTAAGCCTTGAATACT
>Ga0335073_10006736_pt1 | contig 16147 bp, 11 predicted proteins | sample Lox_Sample_22_FD_207093 | JGI IMG/M metagenome (GOLD analysis project Ga0335073, IMG submission 207093) | Soil microbial communities from Loxahatchee National Wildlife Refuge, Florida, United States - Lox_Sample_2.2 | ecosystem: Environmental > Terrestrial > Soil > Wetlands | place: USA... | reverse complement strand
CGGTTATTCCTCGAACCGTCCCGATGCTCATCATCGCATCTAGCCCAGCGGATCTCATCGCCATCAATGCACTCTCGTCACCCTCCGGAAGCCTGGAGGTCCTTAGCGATAACCGGCGCGAGGCTTCCGTTCACGTCCGGCCGGTAAACCATGATCGCGTCATGGCCGAGCGGCAGTTTTGCTATGCAATCGATGGGCTTGCGGAGAAGTCCGACTTGATTGCCCGCCTTGTAGCCCAGGCCCAGCGGGCCTGGTGGGCGACCCGCCAATCTATGTCAGTCGCCCCGCCACCCGAAGCGCTAGCGTTTGAATCTCTGTACGGCGACCTCGTGTCCCGAAGTCCCGGCATTGAACTCGAACTACTCGAAGGGGCAAAGCAGCTGATCTTGAAGGAAGCCCTAAACAGTGCGGCCCGAGATGAGCGGCGCGAAGCTGTTGTTCAGGCCGTATTCCATGATTCTTCCGCACGCTCCGTCATGGTTCTGGCGCGGTCGGACAGCGCGGCAAGTGAACTCAGGACCGTGCTTGCCCAATTTATCGATGTCTCGCCTCAAGACCTCGCAGAATTGGGCATCCAGGTGCAAAACGGCTTCAGCGCATGGCCTTCCGCGACTTTCGATATGTGCGTCGTGGCCGGGTATTTCGGGACCAGCACGATAGACATGCTCTTTGCCAGTAAGGCGGCGAAGCTCTTTATGGTCGTGGACCCTATTGAAGCACGCATTGCGATTTGGGACATAGAGAAGCGCTTCTGCGGGGTTGCGGGATTGCCTGGACCGATCATGGCGTCCCTGCGCTCGCTCACGGCTGCACTGACCACGCACGCCTCACCATCAAGTGACCCGATCTCGCTGTCGAGCCTCTCCGGAGAGAGGGGCCCTTCCGGTTCTGCCGCGACGATGACATCCCACTACGGAGCAAACGCGTCGTATGTTTGCATCTGCTTTGCCGACGGCGCAACACGCCAGGTTGCCGCCAATGCACGGTTCGAAGTCCTGGGCAGAAAGAGGCTCCAGCTGAAGAGTGTCACGGCCAAGGAGCTTCAGATAGGCGATCAGGTCATCCTGCTGCGAGACGATGAGCGGGCGGCTTTCTCCGGGGACCTTCTACACCTCATGGATCAGGGCCGGCTCAAGGAGGATAGCCAGACCCGGTCCGCCTGGATTTCCATGGTCCGGGCCGTGCGGGCTTCCGGGAAAATATCCGCCTCCCTCATCAAGAAGCGAATGGAAAATTCGGGCATCGAAATGGACCTCCCCACGATCCGCAGCTGGCTGCCTTCTGCCACATCAGACGATTGTGGGGTGCCTGAGTCGGAAGCGGTTTTCCTGGCATTTGCCGCGGCGCTCGAGATTGCACTGCCTGTTGATATGCTCCGGCAATGGTACCTGGGCATCAAGCGCCTGCGGATTCATCACCGAATCATTGGCCGAGAGCTAGGCAAGGCCATAAGGGGCGCTTACCTCGACCGACTCGACGCGGTCACCATCGCCCGCATGGAGCGGGAATGGGGAGTTCAAGCCAAGGAGCTTCTCGAAGCAGCCCGCGTCGCCGTAGTGGATGATGTCATTCCCTTATCGAGCGAGGCACCATGATCACCGATCACACGTTCAATACGTTTGCCAGGGCGCTCGCCGATGGACTGCGTCAGCGCGCTAAGGGGCTTGACGAGGAGAGTGCACGGATCGTCAATACACGCCCAGGAGAACATATTCTCGCCGGGTTTCTCACCCCGCGCGCCGCTAACGCACAAGCAGCGCCAATCGCTGTCGATGATGATGAGGCACAGGACCTGCCCAGGGACTCAGCCTTCGAGCTTACCTCCGTTGGGCTTGAATGGCGGGGAGATGAAGATGTGCTATCCCAGATCGAAAGCCTCAGCCTTTCTCTTTCCCTGAATGTCTACGTGCGATGCACACCGACCTTGGAGGAGCAGCGGCAATTCGGCTCCTGGCGGAAGGAGCGCAGCGGCGACGGCACCGAGGGCCGCAGGGTACAGTCCCTGATTCCCGTCTGGAGACGGTTCTCGATTGCGCCCTTCGATGTGAACGTTTCGGTTGGCGAATTGCTCCAAAATCGCATGCAGCGCCTCGATGTCTCGGCGCAGTTACGGCTGCCCCCGGAGGAACTCGCTGCACCGGACATATTCTCTGCCCGGCAAGCCGTTATCGTGACGCCGGAAGAGTCCGAGACAGAAGCCGCATTTGCGGTTGCGGCAAGGCGTGCCAGTGCCCAGCCCTTTGTTCCCTTCTGGAAGGCAATCATCGATGTACGGCTCATCCGCGTTCCCACCGAGCCCTCGGCTGTCCGCGTCGCCATGCGCGTTATTAACGACAGCCTCGTTCCAGGAAGAACGCAGGGTGATTTTCTCGACGCCAATCTCTACGCGATCCGGCTGACAGCGCAGATTCCGGCCGCGGTGCATCGCCCGACCATTTTTCAGGAACTGCCTGCCAGCTTCCGCTACGACCGCGAGATGGCCGGCGTCGGCATTAATTCCCATGTCGAGGCGGAACTGATCGGTCACGATATCCGGCTTACGGCCGAAAGCGTGCCGCTTGCTGAAACACCCCGGCTTGAGGCCCGCGAGTTCAGCGACGCCGATCCGACCTTCGCTGGACTGGCCTCACACCCGGTACCCATCCTGGAATCGGTTGCCCGCCACATGGATGATTACGATAGCAAGGAATGGGTTGCCAAAGTGCTTTCCTTAAGCGGCCTTGAGCATGCGGAGGCGGTAACTTCACGGGCGGACTTCAGCAAGGAGGTGACCCGCTTCAAGCGCGGCGTTGCGTTGCTCAAAGACCCAGCTTATCCGTTCGTGCTGCAAGCGTTCCAGTTGATGAACCATGCCATGCAGCTTGCCAACAAACAACACCTACGTTGGCGGCTCTTCCAGATCGTATTTATTGTCTCCCTGCTTCCGGAGCTTGCTTCGCGTGAACATCTAGAACTCAGAGAGGATTCGGACGGCGAAGTGGAGTTGCTCTGGTTTGCCGCTGGCGGCGGCAAGACCGAAGCCTTTATGGGGATCATTCTGTGGCAGGCGTTTTTCGACCGGCTGCGCGGCAAACGCTTCGGCAATACTGCCTTCGTACGATTCCCGCTCAGGCTCCTGACGTTCCAGCAGCTGCAGCGACTGGCCCGCGCGCTCGCCGCCGCCGAGATCATCCGAAAACAGAACGGCCTGAAAGGAGCCCGTTTCAGCGTCGGCTACTTCGTCGGAAGCACCGTGACCCCGAACAGCATCAACGACGAGCTCCACCAGCGTTACGTCCGGCATGGAATCGATGCGAGGTATCAGCGCATTTTCAAGTGCCCGTTCTGCGACGCGGATGCGACCGTGGGGTATGAACCCTCCCTTCGCCTGATCGAACATCGCTGCACCAACACTAAATGCAGCGCCTCGGCGGAACGCCTTCCTGTGTATGTAACCGACCAGGATATCTACCGATTCGTACCGACCGTCATCGTATCTACCGTCGATAAACTCGCAATTCTCGGTCAAAACTACCGGTTTTCCAACATCTTCGGACGGATCGACCTCATCTGCAACAAACACGGTGCCAGCTTCAATAAATCCAATGACCTCTGCGAGGCCGCAGCCGCATTGAGCCGCGGCGAACATCCTCTGACCTGTGAGGGCGCGCCCGTCCAGTACGGGCCTTTTCACGACCCGGCACCTGCCGTCCTTGTCCAGGACGAGCTTCACCTTCTGAATGAAGAGCTGGGAACGTTCGATGCACATTATGAAACCGGCATTCTCGCCCTCTTTAAGAGCCTGAAGGCAAAGCCCTGGAAGATCATCGGTGCGACAGCGACCATCCAGAATTTTGAGCGACAGGCGTGGGAGCTTTACCTGAAGGGTGCGCGGCAGTTTCCCGCCCATGGACCGGACGCTGACGATTCGTTCTACTACCGGCAGAGCCCAGGGCGGGCGGGGCGAATCTTCGTAGGCCTCCTGGGGGTTGGGCGCAAGCACACGCCCGCCGTCACGAAGGCACTGTCGATCTTCTACCAGGAAATACAGAAGGCGCGCGAGCTGATTGCCAGCGATCCCGCGCGGGCCGCTGTAATCTATGCGACCGGGGGGCTGACCGACGCCGAGCAGAAGGAACTCGTATTCCTCTACGAACTGGCCCTCACCTATGTCCTGACGCGCAAAGGCTCAGACCAGGTAGCAGAAGCCATTGAGTCACGGGTCAGGCGTGAGCTGCAAGACAGCTCTCCCCAGCACGGCGAACTGCTGATTGAGATGTTTAACGGCGGCGTCGATGTTTCCCACATGATCGCGACCATGGACGGTCTTAAAGCCATGACGAGCGACGCCGACCCAAGCACGCGCGTTCGCGGCGTGGTGACCACCAATATCATCGGGCATGGCGTGGACGTGGATAGATTCAACGTCATCGTCTTTGCCGGTTTCACGCGCCTTGTCGCTGAATATATCCAGGCATCGGCGCGTGTCGGCAGGCGATTTCCGGGCATATCGATTTTTGTACCCACGCCCCAGGGCGAACGGGATCGCAGCATCTTTGACCGATTCGCCAAGTTCCATCAATACCTGGATCGCCTGGTTGACCCGGCTGCGGTGACGCGATGGCCCGACCCTGCGATGCGGCGCACGCTGCCGGGCCTCCTGTGTGGTTATCTGATGGGCGTTGCATCCTCCGCCATGGGCAAGCCAATGACGACCGTCGCATCGGTACGAAATTCGCAAGGTGATCCCAAAGCGGATGCCTTGTCTCAGGATGCCATCGTGGCATGGATGCTGGATGCCTATGGCTGCGTACATTCCCCGTCCCCCAAATACGCTGAGAAGCTTGTGCTCGGAGTCAAGAATCATTTCAGCTCCATCGTCAACATGCCCCCCCATGCAGGTAAGCCCGACCAGCTCAACTTTCACCTTGGATCCATGAACAGCCTGCGCGATGTCGATGAGCCAGCCTTCATTCGCGTAGGGAATTCAGAGGAAGCCAAGGCGCTGAGGAGGTTGATCGATGGCTAACGCCCGCACCTTTGCGCCGCCCGATAATGACACCACACAGAACGCCGAGCGCGTCCCGTCGATGCAGCGAGGCGTCTCCCAGCTACTCTTTAACTACCTTCCTTACCGAACAGTGGATTGGGAGGACGGTCGCGCGATCATCCAGCTGGGTGAACTTCGCTTCTCAAGCTGCTGGGAGGAGGAGCGCAAGACCACGCTCCTGAAAGAGATCAGCGAATCGTTCGATAGATGGCGGTCTCGCAAGGGGACGATTGATCCTGCCTTTCCTCATCCAGTTCATGAGGCGCAGCGTTTCACGATTGGTTCCCCTGAATCAATTGATGCGACCGTGCTGCCGGCAGCCCTCATCTGCCAGAGCTGTGGTCAGCTCATCTTCGACAAGAAGCTCCAAAGGGCAGAATCGCTGCACTGCCCCAATTGCAAGAGTTCGCGCATACACCAATTTCCGTTCGTCTTCGTCCACGGTTGCGGCGAACTGGTTCCGATCCAGGAATGGATGCCCGCAACCAAGAAGAATTCGGATACGGGTGGGCTTGAGCCAACCTCCCATCCGATCCAGTGTTCACAGTGCGGCAAGCGTTCGAATCTTTACATTCCGGGCCGGTCCGACCGTGTGAAGGACATGAAGGTCCTTTGCCGTACCTGCAAGATCGAGGTCCTGGATCGCTTCACCGCCAGATGCCATCGTTGCCTCAAGCTGAAAAACAAGGAAGGTCGTCGGCCAGCATCCGAAGAATCGGGCGGCACCATCGTGTCAGAGCTGGCGATGCGGCTTGCGCGCTACAGTGCCAGCGACACCTATTATCCGCAGACCCTCTCGGTACTGCGTCTGGACCGCCCGCGCCTGACCAGCGCCGACGATGACATCTCGTCCCTGCTCTACAGGATTCTGCCGCAATCACGCAGGCCGGATGCGACCCTGTCGCCGGCCGATGCGATCAAGGCGCTCACGGAGCGGCTGAAGGCGGCACAGGGGGATCAGGCGGAAACGGCGCGCCTGTTGCAGCGCGTCGGAGAGATTGCCACCGGCAAGAATCCCTCTCCTTCCTTTGCGCCAGCAGGCCTGTTGGATTCTATCTCCCCAGATCTCGAGAAGGGGATAAAGGAAAGCCTTGCATTCAGGGGTACGGTGACCACTTTCCCCGCAACGGAGAAGGCGCGGATAGATGGAGGTACCTCCGCATCGTTGACTGAGGACATAATCCGGCTGCAGGCCTTTCTCGGCATCAATGAGTTGCTCTACGTGGATGACCTGCCCATCATCACTGCGACCTACGGCTATACACGGCGCAGCTTCGAGCCGGTCTATGAGGAGCTGGGTGCGCATGACCTACCCGTGCAGATCCGCGCCTTTCCGCCACTCCAGAAGGCGGCTGCCCAGCGGCTCGGGAAGATGGATGTTGTCGGTACCTTGCCGATCCCGGCGCGCGAAGGCGAGCATGAGGGTATATTCATGTCCCTGGAGCCAAAGCGCGTGATCGATTGGCTTGCGCTCAATGGCATCGACCTGCCTGGCGCGCATCTTCCGCCGATAGCCCGTATCCTCGCCGCGCTTGAACCAATCGACCACGACCGCTTCTACGATTCCATCTGGCAACTGCCGGTTCGCCGAATGGTCTTTGGCCTGATTCACAGCCTGTCCCACGCCGCGATGAGGGCGATCACCAGGTATGCGGGAATCGACCGAACCTCAGTCGGAGAATATCTTTTCCTGCCGCTTCTCGGCTTCGTCGTCTACGACAATTCCAGCAGCTTCAAACTCGGCGGCATCGCTACCTTAGTCCGCGATCACCTGGCGGCTTTTTTGCAGAACATTGCGGATGAAGCGGTGGAATGTCTCTATGATCCCGACTGCGCTGATCACACTGGAGCCTGTCATGGTTGCATCCACTCTCCCGAGATTTCGTGCCGCGTATTCAATCACGGTCTCTCGCGCGCCTTTCTCATCGGAGGCCATGCACCTTGGGCTGACGTTTCCGCCGACACCCGGCTTGCCGGTTACTGGGAGCTTTCGGGCGGCAAGCGATGAAGACCTATGTTCTCACCGCTAGGCGGTATCCGTGGTTATTACCGCTGGTCGAGGCCAGCATGCGTGGGCTGACCCAGGAACCCGTGCAGGGATTTCCCCGCCTGTTGCGGGGACTTCGTACTCCGGGAGGCCGTCCTGTTTCCGACGATGAGGCCCTGCTTGCCCTCAATGCGCTCTGCGATCTCGGAGTTTTGGATCGGAGAGGTTTAGGCTACCGCCTCAACAAGCAGCGATTCGATGCGACGGAGGGATTGCGGGAAGGCATTCATGCAGCGCTTGGAATTGTGAGCGAGAGCTTCCCGGATAGCCCACTGGAAGCACAGCTCTGTGTTTCACTTCCCCCAAGCCTGCCTGCAGCATCAGAGCACGTTATCCGAGAAGCATCCTCAGACCTGCGCAGCAGCTTAATCGATGTGGTGGCAGGTGCGAAGCATTCGCTCATCGTGGCCTCGCCTTTTTGGGATGCGGGAACAGCCAGTGAAATGGCTTCGCTGCTCGACAAGAGGCTCGGCACAGGCGTCCGCGTCTGGCTACTGGGACGCTTCGAACGGGATCTTCCCGCTGGAGTCAGGTCTGAACTTCGAAGGATTGCCAGCGAAAAGGAGTGCTCCATTCTCTCTTGGATCGAGGGATCGGGCGCAGATACCCACACATTTCACTTCAAGGCAGCAAGCGCGGACAAAGGAGAACGAGGCTACATGGGTAGTGCAAATATGACTTACTCCAGCCTTCGGTCCCGCATGGAACTGGGGGTGATTCTGACCGGTACGGCTGCTGCACAGCTAGATCGCATTTTGCGAGTGGTCATTACCATGGCATCGCCGGTAGAGATCTGAAGTCACCCATACACACAGTGGACAGGTGAGGGTCTTGCTCAGCTTGCGGAGGTTGATAACTCCCGTTGGGAGTTGGAGCCGCACCAGACGACCGATCCTTGCCGGAGGAAGAAATGCGATCGGCATCCTTTTGTTCGCCACACCGATGGCGTCAGTGTCGGAACCCCCTGTGGCTCCAGTTTAAGTCGCCAGCGTGGGGAGTCTTGCTGCATCAGGCTCAGATGAATCACTTCCCCGCACCCGCAGGGGCAAAGCAACGCCGCCGCCCAAGGCTCCCTCGCCCCAAGCAGGTAGAGTCGCTGCTTCTGTAACCGCTCCGGCAGTTCCTCGACGGCGACACTCTTAATCCGGGTTCGGAATCTCCACCAGGACACTGGTTTCTTCACGGTGCCCCATAGTAAACGAAGCAGCCACTTCATGACAGCAGCGTCCTTTCAAGCAGTGGCTCCACATCACCGCGCCCCACGTGGCGCTGAAGGAGCATGCAGGGCTCACCCTCCTGCTCTGGATAAAACTGCATCTCGGAAAGATTCGCACCAACGTACGCGTAGCCTGCGTTCGCCTGGTTGCGGTGGGGATGCAGGCGTGCCAGGAATTCATTGACCATCAGTGAAGCGAAGAACATGTTGACGCTGATGACTGCGGGCCGATCCTCCTCGACGCTGCGAAGGTACCCTTCCTTGACCTGCCGCCGATAGAGATCAGGATCGATACGGCGCAATTCCTCCGCATCGACGCGGCTCATGGAATAGACCCCACGGCTGAGCAGGCTGGAGCGCCCCGGCTGGAGATAGTGAATCGCGCCTGCAATCCGTTCGATTCCGCCGTTTCCATCAGCGTCGAGTCGTACCCCTACGTCAAAGTAAGGCAGGTTATAGAAGGTTGCCAGCCGGTTCAGCAGGTGCCGTCCCTCAACGCCGTCCATGCAGCCAAAGGCAACATCGCATTCGGCGACGGCACGTACGGCGTCAGGGCTGATGAGATTGCTGACCATCGGCACCACTTCTTGGCCCAGTCCCATCCGTGCTATCGCCGAAGCGATCACCTGCACCTTCGGGCGATGGAGATAGGCATCCTCTTTGCCGGAATTTAGAATCCGGTTAAGGTTTTTTTCTTCGACAGCATCGGGATCAATGAGGACCAGGCGACCGATACCGAGCCTTGCCAACTGTTCGATGACAATGCTTCCCGTTCCCGAACATCCGATAACCGCGACCGACAGGGATCTCAGTAGGCTTGTGGTGCCACTGCCGAATGCTTGCGCATGACGCAGCGCGAATCCATCGGTTGTGGCGCAGCGTGAATGGTCCCAAAGACGCAGATCGTCCCCAGCCACCAAAACCGAGGCGATATCTGCCACCACTGCGCCGTCCTCTCCCAGGACGCGCCCCATCAGTTCTCCGTCTGGAAACATAATCAGGCTGGCATGCGGATGATTATCACCAAGGAATCCCGTGATGGAGGCAAAGAGGCGCCGGTCGGACGCATCATCCAGCGGCGAGAAGCGGCGATAGCCTGCGCCGTGGCTGTGGACCTTCACGATGGCCTGGCTCTTGCCGTAGGACTCGGAAAGCAGCTGATCGACAAGGTCGGTCGGCCAGGTAATCCGGTCAGGACGCCGCTCGCAGACCACATAGGGCACCGTCACGACCCGCTGAACGGCGAGGACGTGCCGCAATGCGCCGACACGCCTGCCGCACAGGAGCAGGGCGACGGCCTCGTTGCCGTCCCCCGGAAACAAATGTGCCAGTAGGGCCGCGTGCTGCAATCCGGTCATGCGCAGTGTGAATTTCATGCGGCCTTCGGAAGATGCTCGCGCCTGAGCCATTCGTCTACGAGTGCAAGATGGCTGGCAACGTCATCGACTCCGGGACGCCAGGGATGCGCCGCCGAGCGATGGCGCGACCAGCGCTGCCAGGTTTCTCCTGCAATCTGCTGCGATGCGAGCGCATTGACGGCATTGCCGTCTTTGCGGGCCAATGCCGGCTTGAAGTAAACCATGTCAATCTGGCTGTCGGCGTAATTGCCAGGTATAAGCAGAGCGATGTTCACCGTTTCTGCGGTGTAGCCCGCCGGAACCTGCCAGTTATGGATGATCAGCCACTGGGTGTTGCCGTCGCGCATTGTTTCCCACGGCAATCCCAAACCGTTCAGGTACTCTTCATCGATCGCCGGCAATCGAAAGGCCTGCCGCAGACAGGGGCCTTCGCGGCCCTCTGTCGTGTCCTTCGGCATCGTCGTGAACCGTTCAACTCCCGGCTCCCGCAGATGCACGACGTGGTCCGGGCCGATTAGGATCGGCTGGTGCCCCCGCTTGTGCTGATAGAGTTTGAACTCAGCGGGCGTCTTGCCAACCTTCGCAAGGATTTCCGCGCCGGTAATGGTGGGGGTTTCCACAACCACCCGCGTTTTGTCCACGCGGAAGGCATAGTGCCGAGCGTGGGGCGCGTGCGTGCCGTGGTGCTTCGCGTGTTCTTCAAGTTCCACAATTTCAATGATTTCGACGATGACTTCGGCCTCGCCGGGGCCATTATGAACCGTTTCCATAAGAACGACCCTCCCTGGGTCTATGTTTAACAATAACACGTTTTTGTTTAACTGAAGACGTGCTATAGTGCATTTATGGGGAAAATTGTTTAACGCTATGCAGTATCTGACCGAACTTCTCAATCTGGTGGAGGCCGCCGCCAGCGGCGACCGTAAGAAGGGGACTGCCTACGCACGTCTCCTCGCTGAAAAACTTCAGGCTGCAGGGGAAGCGAAGGCCGCCGAGCGCATCCTGCGTGCCCTGACTACGACTTCAAAGGCTTCTGCTGTCACTGCCGCAGGGGGAGTGGCCGTGCTTGAGCGACTCCCGGTGGATTCTGAGTCACGGCTGTCCCTCGCGGATGAACGTCTTGTGCTCCCGGAGGAGGTCGAGGTCTTTCTCGATCCGCCTGTGATGGCGCAGGTAAATGAATTTGTCCGCTATGTTGAGGCGTCTGACCGCCTGGTGGAGGAGGGCGTCGGTGTGGCTCCGTCCCTCCTCATGTACGGACCTCCGGGGTGCGGTAAGACTGAGCTTGCGAGATACATTGCCGCGCAGTTGCACTTGCCGCTCCTGACAGCACGCATCGACAGCCTCGTTTCGTCGTTTCTCGGAAGCACCGCGAAGAACCTGCGTATGCTGTTCGAGCACGCGTCCGACCGCCCGTGCGTCTTGTTCCTGGATGAGTTCGACGCCCTTGCGAAACTCCGCGATGACCGCCAGGAACTCGGAGAGCTGAAGCGCGTCGTCGTGAGCCTTTTGCAAAACATCGACGCCATCTATGGCGAAACCGTCTTGCTGGCGGCGACCAACCATGAGCATTTGCTTGATCCTGCCATTTGGCGGAGATTCACCTACCGTATCCATATCGACTTGCCGGGTCTTGAAGCAAGGCGCAAGATGTTCAGCCGTTTCCTCGCAGCGCCCGTTGAGGCGCGGTCGCTCGAACGCTTCGCACTTGCTTCCGCAGGACTTTCGGGATCTGACCTACGGCAAATCTGTGAAGGCGCCCGGCGTGCTTCCGTTATTGACCGCCTTGATCACGTGCCTGAAGGCGATGTTTTGCGGCGGATACTGATACGCACCGTGAATGGTGATGGGTTGGCAACGTCCGAACTTATCTCCAAGGCAAAAGAGCAGTGCCCTGACGTTTTTACCCACCGGGTACTCGCAAACATGTTAGGTATGTCACCGGGTAACATCACTCACATCCTGAAGAAACGCAGTGAGGCATGATATGGCCGAAACCAGGAAGCTTCCACTTAAAGTCGTTCCCGCGATGGAGACGGACTTTTATCATCCCGAAGCAGGCGGAGGGCCGAAGAAAGTTTTCGGTAAAGTCACCAGGGAATTCCGGCAGAACCTGTCCTCGCAGGTCATCGATATCCGGGATCACTTCGCCGATTCCTTCCGGCAATTTCCTGACCTGCCCGCAGTCGCGAGAGCGAAGGTGCGCGAGGACGCCATCGCCAAGAGTCATCGGCCCACGGCGCTCTTCACGGAGAAGACATGTCCGATTATTGGGGCGGAAGGTCTTGGCGATCTGCTGCTCAGGGTGACGCGCAGCGGACTGGAACAACTGGCCAGGAAAATTGAGACGAATACCTCCAAAGCGACCATCGCGAATCTTTCGACGCTCCGGTCGCTTGAGGCCTTTTTGCCAGTCATTGAGCGTCCGGAGGAGAGATTCGCAAAGGTAAAGCTGTTCCTTCACCGTGATGGGCATTTTGATTCGGCTGTCGATCAAACTTTCACGCAACTCGTCAAGCGGTTCGGGATCAGGGAGCCACGGGAACTGCGTTACGGCCGGGGACTCAAAATCTACCGTATCGATGTACAGAATCCGGATCTCATCGAGGCTTTGGGCCAGTTCGTCGGTACGCAGAGTCTGGGACCATTCCCTCTTTACTCCCCTGTCCGCTCCAATGCCGTCACCATTCGCAGCCTCATGCCCGACGATTTCCCAAAGCCTAGAGCGGGCGCAGATTACCCGGTGGTAGGCGTCATTGATTCGGGCACGTCAGAAGGCGACGCATATCTTGCCCCCTGGCGCGAGGCACGCGACGTTCACATCGCCAAGTCGGAGCAGGACACAACCCACGGCAGCTTCGTCTCCGGGCTCATCGTGCATGCCAGGACGCTCAACCACGGAGACAAAGGCTTCCCGCTCTGTTCGGCGAAAATTGTCGATGTTGTGGCACTGGGGAAGCATGGGACCACTGAGGACAAGCTTCTGTCAGCGCTTGAACAGGCCGTGGAGGCGCACCCTGAGGTCAAGGTCTGGAACCTGTCGCTCGGCACCGAACGCTGTGTCGCAGATCGATCCTTCTCCGATTTAGGGGTTGCGCTGGACCGGCTGCAGGACGAACACGGCGTTACGTTCGTCGTTGCTGCCGGCAATTATCGGCAGCCGCCCTTCCGAGGCTGGCCTCCGGACGATTTGGGAGAGGACGACCGCGTGTGCGCTCCAGCGGACTCTGTGCGTGCAATTATTGTCGGCTCCGTCGCGCATCGCGACCACTCCTCCTCACGCGTCAAAACCGGACAGCCCTCCCCCTTCTCTAGACGCGGCCCTGGCCCCCTGTACCTGCCGAAACCTGAACTTTCCCATGTTGGGGGCAACTGCAATGCGGCGGGAACCAGTTCTCAGATCGGCGTTCTCTCACTCGATGGCAAGGGCAATGTCGCCGAAGACATCGGGACCAGCTTCGCAGCTCCGCTCGTCTCCACACTGATCGCCAACGTCGGTCACCGGATTCAGGGGGGAGGCTCCCGGCTTCTCAGCCGCGCTCTCCTCGTGCATTCCGCAGCCCTGCGATCCGGCAAGATTGACCCTACGCTCCTGCGCTACCAGGGATTTGGGATTCCTGCAGATCTCGATGTTGTACTCGGGTGTGATCCTTGGCAATGCACGCTCATCTTCGAGCTGGAAATCCGGCCTACTGTCGCCTACGAAAAGGCCAGCTTTCCGATGCCGCGCTGCTTGTACCTCGATGAGGATACGGTGAAGGCCAATATCCTGATGACACTCGTGCATGAGCCTGACCTCGATGCCTCTTTTGGATCGGAATACTGCCGGAGCAACATCGAAGTGTCCCTCGGAACATACGATCCGGGTAGCGACGGTAACCGTCATCAGAAAAAGCAGGTTCCGGAAGATCCGAAGCTCGCTGGGAGCGCCTATGAACAGGATCTCGTCGAACACGGGTTTAAGTGGTCGCCCGTCAAAGTCTACCGGCGAGAAATGGTAAGGGGAGTGCGCGGCGAGACGTGGCGACTTGATCTCTCGGTCACGCACCGCGCAGGCCATGCATCGATTACACCCGAGCGTGGCGTACTCATCATCACCGTCTCTGACCCTGAAAAGAAGGCGCCGGTCTACAACGAAATGGTTGTGCAGATGAATAAACTGGGCTGGGCAGCGACCGACTTGCAAATCCGACCGCGGATTCGCGCCTGATCCGAATTGAAGAGACTGTTGCTATCGCCCTTATCAGGGACATGACAGGCACCAAAGACTCCTCACCTATAATTTCAGCGCGCGGCAATGCGGGCAATGGCGGTTTGCCGGGGGGATAGTGTTCATGGCTGGCTCTGCGATTTCCTATGACTCCGTTTCCCTGGCTGTTGCTATCGCATCGCTCATCGCATCCATTGCTGCTGCCCTGATTGCGAAAAGCTCCTTGTCACAGGCTGAGCAGGTTGCCGAACGCGATAAGCGGGACTGGCAGCAGCGGAAATGGTTTGAGCTGTATTTCAAGGCGACGGAGGCTTACGACTTCCTTGACTATTTCCAGAAGACTTACGGCAGTCCGGCGGACCCCAAATGGGGAACCAATGAGTGGCAGCAGGACTGGAACAAACTCATGTTCAGGATCCGGGAAGCCCACTCCATGGCCGTCGTGTTCCCGAAAGATGCTGCCATTGACGCCCTATTCGACGCCACCGCCGTGTTCAAGAACCAAGAGGAAGCAGCCTCCCCCGAGCGTCTTCAGGCGATTCTCGATGCGACGGAAGGATTGCGATCCAAATCTCTCGTGGACGCGAGCATACTAACGGCAGCACCGGGGACCGCCGACAAACAGCCGAACAGCAAGTTATTCGGAAAATACCAGGAACTTGTACTGTTGCTGCTGGGATTCGTGCTCACCACGATCATCGGGGGCGCGATAGGTTCGCGCTTTCAAGAACGTTCGTGGACACATGAACATCTGGTTCAGGTCTGCGAAACTGCGCGAGATACCCGCACCGCGGGTGTTGCGAAGCTTAGTGATTTGATGGATAAACGGCTTCTCAAAATGCGGCAACTGGCCTGGAAACTGGAGAGCGCGCATTCCATGGCAGAGGTTGGTGAGGAGCGACAAGGCAATCGCGAGGCCCGCGATGAATGGGCGATGCAGTTGAACAGCAACCTCGCGTTTGTACAGTCCAATTTTGGGGAGCAAGCGAAGGAAACGCTGCAGCAGCAGATCACAGGCGGATTTGGCAACATCCACAGTGATTTCAATGCTCTCTTCGAGCGCGGGAAGATCGATAAGAGCGCGGTCTCCCACATAGAAGCCGAAATCGACGCACTCAACCCCACGATCTATTGGTTTGATATTGATTTGCAGCAGAAGATAACCGACCAGTCGAGCAAGTGCAGCACAATGCCGTAGCTCGGTGGTATCCCCTTCGATTAAAGCGTGGATACCGCTACAGCCGACAGCGGTTCAGCCCTCCGCATCACCGACCTGATATGTGCCAATCCTATTCACTTGATCCTATTGGCAAACGGACGCCTGCCATTGTATATCGCTTTAAATTGGGCGATAGCTACCGTTTCGGCGGGATCAGCCTCGGCAACAGAACAGGTGCGCCAACGGACCAGCAAATCGCCGCTGTCCTCCAGATGCCACAGAAGGCGTCCCCCACGGTGGCCCACGTTTTTACCGGAGCCGAAATTAAAGTATTGGCACAGGCGGCCTCTGAGACCATTTCGCGCGCGTGTCATGCCGACGTACACAACCCGCGCCCCCTCAATCCAGCTTTTCGTTACTACATCGGGCGAATAACTTGGATCTTTGCGCTTGAACCAGCCTCCAGTGCTCTTGACGAGGAAACGCGGCGTGCCACCTGATGCGTTGATGATGAGGTATATGCCCGGAGTGTTCGGGATGTCCGCACAGCGAGTCCGACGAAGCTCGTCTATCGTGACCGGCTCCGAGAAACCATCCAGGCAAATTCCATCGATCTCTGCCATAGCCTCAACCCTTCAAATCAACACCTTATGAGGCGCGGAATTCGATGCTCTCCATCCTAAATCGCGATCCTCTCGACTTCATCGAGGCTCACATCATCGTCTCGCCTATCGTAAAGGACCGATGGTGCGCGACGACTCATGCGCCGCGATTTGCTGGGCGATAGCGAGCTCACCGCCATTCTTAGGGTAAGCGGTGATGCAAGTAGCACGGAAAGTGTGATTCCCGATCTTTGTCTTGATGCCAGCGAGGCTCGCCCGACGGCGGATCATCCGGTAGGCCTCCGACTGGCTCATCGGCCGGGCGGACAGGGCGACGGTCTTGCGCGCCGCTGTGCGGAAGAGGACCGCGCGGCAGTTTATCGCAAGACTATTTTGAATCCCAGACGTGTAGGCTTTAAAGGCCTTCTGGGTATTTCGCGGCTTAACCGTCGCTTCTCATAGAGAGCCCGTAGAGTGTCGAGCCTTTCCTGCTAATCTTCGTCGTCACGCCGTTTTCGGAGACGGC
>Ga0335073_10006735_pt1 | contig 16153 bp, 20 predicted proteins | sample Lox_Sample_22_FD_207093 | JGI IMG/M metagenome (GOLD analysis project Ga0335073, IMG submission 207093) | Soil microbial communities from Loxahatchee National Wildlife Refuge, Florida, United States - Lox_Sample_2.2 | ecosystem: Environmental > Terrestrial > Soil > Wetlands | place: USA... | reverse complement strand
ACGAAAGATTCTTTCGCGGGCTACTTCGTAATATTTGGACAACTTCTTCTTGGCATCTGCGTCCCCTTCGGGAAGCTCTTTGGCCAATTCGTCCTTGAGCTGCTTGACCAAGGCATAGCTTTCGGTCTTGGGATGGGCCTTAGTGTCGAGTGCGTCTTTCAGGCGGCCGCCGATTTTGGCGATGAGTGCGTCGTAGTATTGGTGATCGAACTCAACGGAAGGCATCAAGCGCTTTGACTTCCCTGACCTGGAAGCGAGTTCATCGACTGCGGCGCAGATTTTCTTCGCCTCAGCATGGCCGAATTCGATCGCGTCGACGACCGTTTCCTCGCTCACGCCCTGGGCACCGCTCTCGATCATCACCACGCCTTCTTTTGTAGCTACGACGGTGATATTCAGCGTGCTTTCCAGACGCTCGGCGTAGGAAGGGTTGACGACGAATTGTCCATTCACCTGGCCAACCCGCACGGCGCCGATCGGACCACCGAAGGGAATGTCGGAAATGGCCAGGGCCGCGCCGGCCGCATTGATGGCCACCACGTCGGGGTCATTATCCTTGTCCGCAGAAAGCACCAGGGCAATGACCTGGGTTTCGTTGCGGAAATTCTCGGGGAACAAGGGACGAACGGGCCGGTCTATCTGGCGGGCGGTGAGAATTTCGCGTTCGCTGGGCCGCCCTTCCCGTTTGATGAAGCCGCCGGGGATCCGGCCTCCGGCATAGCTATATTCGCGATAGTCGACCGTCAGAGGGAAAAAATCGATGCCTTCTTTAGGTTCGGGGGACGCCACGGCGGTGGCGAGTACAACATTGTCTCCCTGAGTTGCCACCACAGCACCGGAGGCTTGCTTAGCCATGCGGCCTGTTTCTAAAGTCAATCGCTTGCCTCCAGCAAGCTCAACAATTACTTCCTGTTTCATAAAATCCTCATTTCGTATGTGCACAAAGGGCAGGAGCGCGTGCAGGGGTAGGAACGATACCGGCGCGTGCGGCAGCGTGCAGAGGCAGGGCAAGCCCGTGATACGGCGCGCGCTTTCCGGCCAGTACGACACCGCGTGTACCAGCCGATTCAGCGTAATGCCTGATCCAGTCTTTTCGCCTAATTGTGGGGTACAAGTTGCTCGCTTGTTACTTGCGGATACCCAGCTTACCGATCACATCCCGGTAGCGGTCAGAATTATTCGTCTTGAGATAATCCAGCAGACGACGGCGTTTGCTCACAAGCATCAAGAGGCCACGCCTGGAAGCGTGATCTTTTTTATGCGTTTTGAAATGCTCTGTCAGTTCGCCAATGCGTTCACTGAGTATCGCAATCTGCACTTCCGGGCTACCCGTATCTGTTTCATGGGTGCGAAAGCGCGTAATCACTTCGGTCTTCTTTGCAGATGCCAGCACGGCAGTCCGTCACTCCTCTACGTTTATCGTGTCCACTCTCTAAGTGTCTGACTAAGAATAACATGGCTTGGAATGATGCGTCCACGCGATGGGTGGGACGAAGTGGGCTTTGATGCCCGGATCCGAATGGGTGAGCAATTGTCCCGAAGAGTCGCTGGCTGGAGTGATGCAGTGTCCAACATCTCAGGCCGGCGCGTGTTGCATCCGGGCCGAGATCTCTCACTCCATCATCACGGCTCCTCCGCCGCCGGGCTGGTTGCGATCGAGCAAGTAGGCCAGGGGCACCATCAGAAGAGCCGCAAAACAAAGGACCCAGTAGACGTCGACATAGGCCAAAGCCTGGGTTTGCGCCTGAAGCTGTTGATATAGCTGGCCCTGGGCGAGGTGCAGCCCATTGGCTTTACCTGCCGTCATGTCCAGGGTATTGCGCAAGGCGTCCACGTTTTGCTGGTAGATGCTGTCGGACGGGTTGGTGTTCCCGGAAAGTACGCTCTGATGCCATTGTGCTCGTTCGGTCACCATGGCGTTGGTAATGGAGATGAGAATGCTCCCTCCGATGTTGCGCACGAAATTAATGAGGCCAGACACCTGGTTGTTTTTCTCCGGAGGCATTCCGAAGTAGGCAGCCGTTGTGACGGAAATGAATACAAAGGGAATAGCCACAATCTGCACCACCCGGAGCAAAGAGGCGAAGGGAAAGCTGATAAGCAGGCTGAGGTTCCGAGCGGTATAGAAGTATCCGATGGCAAAAATGAGGAAGCCCATAGCGATAAGATTTCGCGCTGGGAATCGACCCACGGCCTGACCTGCCATTGGCATGACGACGAGCAAGACCAGGCCGCCAGCAGAAAGCGAGAGTCCCGCGATGGTCGCGGTGTAACCCAGATCCTGTTGCAGGAACTGGGGTTGCAGCACCGTAGTCGCATTGAGCAAGCCACCTGTGAGAAGCATAAGGAAAGCACAGACGGCGAAGTTCTTGAACTTGAACAAGGTGAGGTCAATCAGCGGTTTCTCGGCGTGAAATTCCCAAAGGATCAAAGCGATGAAAGAGATGATGAACGTAAGGGCAAAACCTACGATGAAGTGGGATCCAAACCAGTCTTTTTCCTCGCCTTTGTCCAGCGTGATCTGCAACGCGCCCATGGAGATGACCAGGAAGGCCACGCCGATGTAATCGATACGGTACAGATTTTTTCGATCGGATTTCTGGAATGGTGGATCTTCCACGAGCCGGTTGGTGAGGAACAGGGTGAGAATTCCTACGGGAATGTTGATGTAAAAAATCCAGTTCCAAGAGTAGTTGTCGGTGATCCATCCTCCCAGGGTTGGTCCGATAGATGGCGCAAGCACAGCGACAATTCCATAGAGGGAAAAGGCGAGGCCACGTTTTGCAGGCTCAAAAGAATCGGCCATGATGGCTTGCGCCATCGGCTGCAAACCTCCGCCACCCGCGCCTTGGAAGACGCGAAACAGGAGCAGTAATCCCAAAGTTGGAGCAATGCCGCATAGAAATGAACTGGTAGTAAAGATCACGATGCAGAGCATGAAGAAATTCTTGCGGCCTATCACGCTCGCGGCCCAGGCACCCATGGGCAAGACGATGGCATTCGAAACCAGGTAGGAAGTCAACACCCAGGTGCTTTGATCGGCGCTGGCGCCCAGGCTGCCTGCAATATGCGGAAGGGCCACATTGGCAATAGAAGTGTCGAGAACTTCCATGAAGGCGGCGAGCGCAACCGACGCGGCGATGAGCCACGGGTTTGTTTTTGGTTTCCAAGCGTACTCGGCCGTCTTCGCGGCGGAGGCGTCGGCAGTCGGGGTGGCTGCGGCCATCCTTCTCCTCAAAGCAAAGTCAGTCTGATAGATGCGCGGCTTGCGCCCGAGGACGCCAATTGTGAAAGGCCGTCATGAGATTCGTTTGGGTGAGCCAAGCGGATTTCATGGTGTGCGCCAGGTGGCTAGCGCGCCGGTTGTGACTTGTCTGTCTTATCCAGATCCTGGTCCGTTTGCACCCAATAACTTGCCCGAGCCACGACACGCGCACCCAGGTTACGAGTGAGCTGGACATCAAGCACATGCAGGCCAGGAGTATTGTCGGTCGGTCGAAAACTTAGGAGATAGCGATTGCGGGCGTGTTTGGCGACTTCCTGCAGGCGACCCTCAAAGCCACGTTCGGTGGTGAATGGAGCGTACTCGCCTCCGCTCATCAACGCGATCTGTCGAGCAGCGTTTTTTCGCATGGCCTGGACAGCCATGAGCAGAGGGGCCAGGAAGTCAGGACCAGCGCCCTCATCCGGATGTTTGAGATCGTGCATCAGGAGAGCTTTGGATGGAGAAAATGTGACACTCAGAACCAGTGTGTTGCTGATGCCAATTTGTTCGACCAGCCGTTTTTCGTCGACTTCGTGGCTGCCATGGTCCCGTGTCTCGCTGATCAGTAGCAATACCCGACGGAAATCCTTGGGGCGATCTTCAAGAAGCTTAACGGAGTAGCCGACGGTATCGAGAATTGCGGCGCCACCATCTCCAGGTTCGATTCGCTTCATAGCATTTCCGAGTCTCTCTTCGTCACGGGTGAAGGGGACGACCAACTCAGGCTCGGAGTCAAAGGTAACGAAGGCTGCTTCGCTGGATCCGTCACCGAGGAAGAGATCCATCAACGGGGCCAGACGATTGACCTTGTCAAACTCCAGTCCCGCCATGCGGCCCTTCTCTACAGCCACCACGACGGAAACCGGTTCATTGTCGAGGTCATCATCGACATGGAGGTGCTGTTGTACTCCGTTATCGAGCAGAAGAAAATCAGACGCCCCCAACCCGTAGACAACTTCTCCCGATGGCATCTGCACCAGCGTCGGGACCAAAACCTCAGAGGTCTGCACACGGATGGTAGGCCCGGGAGAGGACGCCTGACGGGCGTAGGCGCTGCAGCGGAGGAGCAATATTGAGGTAAAGAGCAGAAGGGCCGGGGATCGTAGGGAAAAGCTCAAGAGGGCTGACGGCTCCGGGTTCCGAAGTTTCGTGTCCAGCCGAGGAACCGCATTAGCTGGGCTCTTTCCTTCCAGAGGAAATACCAGAAGTACCCGAAGTCGACGGTGTCAGCCTTGCGTCCGGAGTACGTTTCGATGCGCCACTTGAGATATTCGCTACGCCACGGAGTGAGCCGATGGCCCCGTGTCGCATTCCACAAAAAGCGAACCGCCATACCCGGGCGACCTCTAGCTAGAGTATACGCATAGGGTAGACAGATTAATGGGTCAGGGCGCCACGCGCAAATTAGGCTGCGCTGCGATAGAAGCCGAGACGAATTTCAGCGGGCTGTCAGGCTTTGGGCTCGAGCATTTGATCGATCAGCTTGTCAGCCAACTGCTCAGGGGTAACGTGATAGGTTCCCTTGGCCACGGCTTGCCGGAGCGCGGCTATTTTTTTCCGACGTTCCTCGTCAATGAGCGGGTCGTCCACTTCCGCTTGGTGTCCTGCGGGGACAGCTGACGGCGTGTCGGAAAGGTCCACGCCACCAAGCGTAGCATCCTCGGCCTGCAAAAGGGTACCTTTCGTCATCATCGCAACTATGGTTCGATGCCTTCAACAGGTGTTCTTGGCGACGCCGGGCCGGCGCGGAGCAGAGGAAGTGGCAGCCGGATCCTGGCGAGCGGCGAAATCGGCCAAGCGTGCGCGAAGACGCAGCACGGCTGAGGCGTGGATCTGAGAAATGCGGGATTCCACCACTCCGAGAATCAGACCGATTTCTTTCATGGTGGTTTCTTCGTAATAGTAAAGGGTCATGACGAGCCGCTCGCGTTCCGGTAGCTCGCTTATCGCCTGGATAAGGCGTTCACGCATTTCTGCGTGCAGGTAGCGATAAAGGGGATCCTCTTCCGGCCGGTTGGGAAGATAGACGAGCTCTTCCTCTCCTGAATCTTCGGAGCGCTCCGAATGGAGGGTGCCGATTTCCAAACCTTTGAGTTCGCCTAACAGTTGCTGATAGGCAGGCAGATCGAGGTGCATCTGTTCTGCGATTTCGAGGTCGCTGGGAGCGCGGCCGAACTGGGCAGTGAGGGTTTGGATTGCCTGTTCGATCGCCCTTCCCTTCCGTCGCAACTCGCGCGGGCTCCAATCGAGTGTACGGAGGTTATCGAGAATGGCTCCGCGGATACGGAACTGGGCATAACTACGAAATTGGACCTGTTTGGATGGATCGAACTTGCTAAAGGCATCAAGCAGTCCGATAACCCCAGCGCTGTACAGGTCCTCGATGGGCACATGCTGAGGCAACCGCTCATGGATGCGGCGAGCGATGAAGCGCACGATCGGCAGGTGCTCGAGCATGAGTTTTTCCTGTTCGGGAGTGAGGCCGTCTCCCGATTGTGGGCGGGGCGCAATGGTGGGATTCGCAGCGGAAGGCTCCTGCCTGACCATCTCAGGGTTCACACTGTTCAGTGTGCTGATGTCTTGCCCCGCCGTGTCGTTACGCCGCGGACGCCTTTGACCTTTTCCTGCTTCTGGCATATACACCATCCGACCTGTATCTGAGAGCAAATTGGAGCCGAAGTGTTTTGTTAAGCGATTGATCTGCCGCCGAGCGTTCTCTTTCGGCGGATGGTACAGGTGTTTCCAGGTAGGGCGTCGATACCGGTGAAAAAAGCTCTGCTAATACATCGGCCTCTACCGCGAGCGACGCGAACTATGTCAGTTACCAATTCGCATCTCCCTTGCGGAACCCTAATGACCGGATGTGCTGCACTTGTTCCCGGTTCGCATTTCTAAACTGCATCGGAACGAAACAATGAAACAAGGAGATTCGCGGTCATGGTTGCGGGTCGAGTTTCAGAACGGAATTGCAGCTAGTGCAGGTTCCAAATGGAAACAGTCGTCGAGCTCAAGCGGACGGGACCTAACGTTTTGCAGGCAGAGGAAAATATTTGCGTGTGATTCGCTTTTTGTTCGCTATAATGCTGGCATGTCAGTCACCCGCCGGCAGAAAGAGGTACTGGACTTCATCAGTAATTTTGTGCAGCGTAATGGATACTCTCCCTCTTTCGAGGAGATTGCCCGGGGGCTCAGCCTGAAGTCACTGGCCACGGTGCATAAGCACATTACGAACTTGCAGAAGAAGGGCCTTTTGCAACGGGCGCACAACCGCAGCCGCTCGATCGATGTTTTACCGCAGCGCGTTAAAGGACGGCGTATGGACCGGCTCCCCCTGTTGGGGCGGATCGCCGCCGGCAGACCCGTAGAAGCATCGGAGACAAACGAGAGCATCGCTCTAGGCGACATTATCGGCAATCGCGAAGTCTTCGCGCTGCAGGTACGGGGAGATTCCATGCGCGATGAGCACATCGTCGATGGGGATTATGTGCTGGTCGAACAGACGAGCGCCGCACGTCAAGGGGAAATCATTGTGGCGCTGGTGCGCGGCAGTGAGACCACGTTGAAGAGGTATTACATCGAGGGTGAGATGGTCCGCCTGCAGCCATCGAATAGCGAGATGGAACCCATCTACGTGCCAATTTCGCAGATTGCCATCCAAGGGCGAGTTTTGGGGGTTGTCCGCCGTTATGCGTAATTGAGGGGTTGCTCTAGGAGCTCCCGCGGTTCGCCCATCGAAAGATCAGGACGCAGGCCCTGGGCGAGCTTCAAAAGGAAAGGCCCCGTTTTCGGGGCCTTTCCTGACTCATAACCTGATGCTAGTTTGCTTTCGCTGGTGATTCAGCTGCCACGCCGACTGGCGCAGCGGTATTCGCCGCGGTCGCAGTGGCATTCGGAGCTGCGGGTACCGTGATCACCTTGCTGATGCTTTTATCAATCGTGTCCTTGGGTACATACCCGACAATTTGCTCGGCCACCTTGCCGCCCTTGAAAAGAAGCAGCGCAGGGATCCCACGAATCCCATAACGCATAGGCGTAGCGGAATTACGATCCACATCCATCTTCATCACTTTTAGCTGGCCGGTATATTGCGCGGCCACCTCGTCCACGACGGGCGCCAACGCGCGGCAGGGTCCGCACCAAGCAGCCCAAAAGTCAACCAGAACAGGTTTTTCCGACTGCAGTACCTCCTGTTCGAATGTCGCATCGTTTACTTCAAAGACTCCTGGACCTGCCATGTTCCTCCTTCGATCCTCTGGGTGAGCATAACACCCGAACTATCGCTCAACCCTCAACAATGGATGCGGAAATGGGTCAAAAGGTGCAAGTGTATCCCAAAAGCCAAAAGCGCCCGGGCCTCACGGCCACAGGCGCTAGAGCAGCCCTCCCCCAGAACTGCCCACGTCGCGTAAGGTAGGGCTTGCTTGCGGGCGTTGTAAATAAAACTTAGGTAACGGCTAAGTAACATCTGAGGAAAACTCGAATAACCTTTTTGCCATGCTCCCCTGCCCCTGCGTCATGACGGCTCCATAACGGCTGAGTTCGGAAGGCAGAATCTCAACAGGGCAAACCGGTTCCGCCAGTTCCTGAATGGTTCGCTTCAGGTTTTCCGACGGGGGTTCCTGGGTCAACAACAGGACGGACGGACCTGCCCCGCTGAGGGTCACCGACATCACTTCCTGACTTCCGGCCAGGGGGAGTAGAGCGGGCAATAGCGGACAAAGCTGTGCACGGTACGGCTGGTGGAGACGGTCACGAGTCGCTTGTTGCATCAGATCCGACCTGCCAAGAGCGAACGCGGCGGTGAGCAAGCTAGCGCACTGGAGGTTGGCGACCACGTCTTCGCGCGAATAGGTTTCCGGCAATGCTGAGCGGGCCTTGGCGGTAGACAAGGGAACGTGAGGAAGTACAAGGACCGCCTGCCACTTGATTGGCGGTGGAATTGAGATGATTGCCAGAGAATCCAGGTTGGCGGCGATGGTCAGGCCGCCATGCCAGCAGGCAGCAACATTGTCGGGGTGACCTTCGAGGCGCACGGCCGAGTCGACAATTCTGCCGGAATTCCACTTGAGTCCCCCGAAGGCAGATGCCAGGGCAACCCCAGCCAACCGCACGGCAGCAGAAGAACCACATCCCATTCCAATAGGAATGCCGTTCCTCATGCGTATCTCTAAAGGAAGGACGGGTTTCTGCTCGGCTTCTAGTACGGACTCATACGTCTGCAGAAGCAAATTTCGATTCAGGTTGGCACAGATGTTGGCATTTCGCCCGTGAGCTTCGATGGAGAACTGGGACGCAGGGACCGCCTCAATCTCCAGAAAGAGGCCAAGAGCGAGCGCGGCGGCATCGAAGCCCGGTCCCAAGTTGGCAGATGTGGCGGGGAGGCGAAGTTGCACTGCTGTCAGATCCGGGTTCATGCCTGAATCGCCGCCTCCAGGACATGAAGGACAGCATCGGCAGAGGCATCGAGAGAAAGAGTGGCTTTTCGCTTCTCGTTGATATGAAATCGCAAATCCGGATCTAACGCGGCGTCTTCTTCGTCGGTAAGCAACTTTCCTCGGTGAAAATCGATAGTGTATTCCGAATCCTTGAGCGTGTGACCGGTAAGCAGGAGCACGACGGATTCGGAGGATTGGATCTTGCCTTGGCGAACGAACTTTTTGAGACCGGCCAAGGTGACCGCAGACGCGGGCTCGCAGCCGATTCCCTCCTGGCCGATTTCCGCTTTGGCAAGGGCGATTTCCGGTTCGCTGACTTGCTCGCAATAGCCTCCGGTTTCGCGGATAATGCGGGCCGCTTTGCGCCAGGACGCCGGGTTTCCAATGCGGATGGCGGTGGCGCGAGTATTAGCTTGAACAGGATGGAGTTCAGTGCCGTCGTGGTGAAGGAAACTGAGGTAGAGCGGATTCGCTCCTTCGGCCTGTACCACGCTAATTCTAGGAACCTTGTTACATAGTCCCAGATGCTTCATTTCGAGGAAGCCCTTGCCCAGGGCTGAACTGTTTGCGAGGTTCCCTCCTGGCACAATCAGGTGGTCGGGAACCTGCCAATCGAACTCTTCGGCTATTTCGAAAGCTGCCGTCTTTTGGCCTTCCAACCGGTAAGGGTTAACCGAATTCAGCAAGTAGACTGGCGCCCGGCGGATCACTTCCGTCAGGACATGGACACAACCGTCGAAATCCGTATTCAGCTGGCAGGTTACGGCACCGTAATCGAGGGCTTGAGACAGCTTCGACCACGAGATCTTTCCCGCAGGCAGCAAGACCAGGCTATTCATACTCGCCCGGGAAGCATAGGCTGCCATAGACGCCGAGGTATTACCGGTGGAGGCGCACGACACCCAGCGAAAGCCTCGCTCCCGAGCCTGGGAAAGAGCTGCGGTCATGCCGGTGTCCTTGAAGGAGCCGGTAGGATTCATGCCCTGGTGCTTGGCGTAGAGGTTTTCGAGCCCCAAGCTTTCTCCACACCGCAGAAGCTTGTACAGGGGGGTGTTACCCTCGCGCAAGGTGACCGCATTTTCAGGATTCAGCAGGATGGGGAGCACCTCGCGGTAGCGCCACACTCCACTGCGGTCGATGGGAAGCTTGGACTGCAGCCTTTCCCGCCATAGCCAACGAAGAGCGCCCGGGTTGGGCATGCGGCGGGTTTCGGAAGAAGCGCCTACGGCGCTCCAGGATGGATACTCGACTTCGAGGAGCTCACTGCAATCGACGCAGCGAAAGTTCTTTTCTACCGAGTCGGGAAGAATGACAGCGCCGCAGCCGACGCAGCGCAATTGATGAGAAGCTTGTTGCATGGTCTAAGCCTAGCCTACAACGACATATGGGACGCCTCGGCGGGCAGAGATGGAACTGGGAATCAGTCCAGATAAATTCGTATGGGAACGGGGGGCGTATCGTATCATTTCGCCATGTTGCTCTCACCACGCGAGGCCGCGCGGCGACTCGGGATTTCGTATCCCACCATCAAGCAGTGGCTATACCGGGGGAAGATCAAGGGCGTAAAGACACCGGGCGGGCACTATCGCATTCCCGAAGCAGAGTTGGACAGCTTGCTGCACCAGGCGAAGCGGCCCGAAACTCCAAAGCGAGAAATGCTGAGGACGCTGAGCGGGCGAAACCAACTTACGGGCCGAATTGTCGAAATCAAGATGGAGGGGCTGATGGCCCAGATCAAGCTTTCCATTGGGGGGCAGATTATCACTTCCATCATCACAGCTGAAGCCGCGCGGGAGATGCGGCTGCAGGTGGGCGAGACGGCAGCTGCGCTGATCAAGTCCACGGAGGTTATGGTGCTGCGTGTTTAGAAGATGGCGGATCCTGGCGTTTTTGTTTGTGACTTCCTGTATGTGCCATGCACAGGATGGCGCCACTCTGAAGATTGCCGCGGCTGCGGATTTACAGCCGCTTTTGCCAGGAATCATTGCTCAGTTTGAGCGGCAGTACCATACTAGGGCCGAGGCTTCTTACGCTTCTTCGGCGACTCTGGCGACGCAGATCGTCAATGGCGGGCCGTTCGGGCTATTTTTGTCGGCTGATATGTCGTTTCCAGAGAAGGTAGTGGCCGCGGGGCTGGCGGATACCCCAAAACCGATTCCTTATGCACGCGGGACGCTGGTGCTTTGGGCACGTAATGATTCGCCGGCACAACCGATCCGTCTGGAATCGCTACGTAAACGTTCGGTTAGGACGGTGGCAATCGCGAATCCTGAACACGCACCTTACGGGCGAGCAGCCAAGGCCGCGCTCGAGAACCTAGGGTTAACGAAAGCTGTTCAGGACAAGCTGGTGGTGGCAGAGAATATTGGCCAGGCGGCACAATATGCCGATTCCGGCAACGCCGACGCCGGCTTGCTCTCGATGACTTCGGCGGTGACGCCGCGCTTGACCACCGACGGCAAGTACGTTGAGATGCCTGCGGGGTCGTATCCTCCCATTGTCCAAGGGGCGGTAGTGATTAAAGGCCCGGCAGCGCCGGAAGCCCATAGGTTTCTCGATTTTCTGCTTTCAGCTCCGATCCGTGCGCAGCTCGCTGAACGGGGCTTGCGCGCGCCGTAGTGCCTCCGTGTATCTATGGATCAGCAAGCTGTTTTTCTGACGTTCCGGCTGGCTTTTTTCACGACGCTGATCCTGATGGCGATCGCCGTTCCGCTGGGTTACTGGCTGGCGTACGGAAAGGCGCGATGGATGCCTGTGATAGAAGCGTGTGTTGCCTTACCACTGGTACTGCCGCCCACGGTCTTGGGATTTTATTTGCTGGTAGTGATGGGGCCACGCAACGCGGCCGGGCGTTTGCTGAGTTTACTTTTTGGCCACACGTTGGCATTTTCGTTCTCGGGGCTGCTGATTGGGTCCATCATTTTCAGCCTGCCGTTTGCGGTGCAGCCTGTCGCCTCAGGTTTTCGGTCACTGGACCGTGAAATTCTGGAGGCTGCTGCGCTTCTCTCCTCCAGCCGACGCAAAATCCTTATGCGTGTACTACTGCCACTGGTCAGGTCCTCTCTGCTGACTGCGGCTGTTCTTGCGTTTACGCATACGGTCGGCGAATTCGGGGTCGTGCTCATGATTGGGGGCGGGATTCCCGGTGTCACGAAGACGCTTTCTATTTCCATTTACGACCAGGTTCAAGACTTTGCGTATGCGCAGGCTAACCACACTGCGCTTCTGCTGCTGGGCGTGTCTTTTCTGGCGTTGTTACTGATTTACGGGCGCCGGGGAAGCGTTGGTGTCTGAATACCTGCAGGTCGATGCCGAGCACACCGTAGGAGAGTTATCGCTACGGGTTTCGTGCACGGTGTCCGCATCCTGGACTTTGCTTTTCGGCCCTTCGGGCGCAGGCAAGACTTCCCTTCTGCGCGTGATCGGCGGCTTGATCAGACCGGACCGAGGCCGGGTGGTTCTACAAGCACGAACGCTCGTAGACACAGAAACCGGAACCTGGGTGAAGCCCGGGGAACGCTCCATCGGATTTGTCACCCAGCGGCCGACCTTGTTCCCACACATGGATGCAGCCGCCAATGTTGCGTTTGGCCTGAACGCGATGAATCGACACGCGAGGGGAGAGCGCGTGGCTCAGATGCTGGAGCTTTTTCACGCTGGCGCGTTGGGCAAGCGGATGCCGAAGGACCTTTCGGGGGGTGAAAAGCAGAGGGTCGCGCTAGCTCGCGCGTTGGCGCCAGAACCGAAACTGCTGCTGCTGGACGAGCCGTTCACCGGCCTGGACGCCGATCTCAAAGCATCGCTTCTTGAGAATGTGACGGCGTGGCTTGCGGAACACAGGGTTCCTGTCCTTTACGTATCACATGATCTGACGGAAGCTTTCCAGATTGCAGGGGACGTTGTGCTGATAGAGCACGGCCAGGTTCAGGCTCAAGGACCAGCGGACGTTGTGCTGGCATTGAAGCGGGAACAGTTGCTGCAGCAGCTTGGCCTGAGTCAGAAGCGGTAGCAGGCCAGATGAAGGCGCTTTTCCTACCCCAGCCAGACCGGCTCGGGCTCAAGACGAACGAGGAAGCGACCGGCGACGGTGGAGGCGATCTTATCCCGCAGAGCAATCATCTCCGCTGCCGTGGCGCCGCCTCTGTTAATCAGGGCGAGGGTGTGACGACTCGATATACCCGCGTTGCCAAGCGCATAACCCTTTTGATAGCCAGCGCGCTCGATGAGCCAAGCGGCGGAGAGCTTCACTTCGCTGTCCTCCACCGGATACGCGGGGATGCTCCGCTTTTCGATGCCGAGATCGCGGGCAAGTGAATCCAGCACTGTAACGGGCACAATTGGATTTTTGAAGAAGCTACCGGCGCTGCGACAGTCCGGATCGCCATCCACCAAGAGCATGCCCTTCTGCGCACGGATAGAGCGCACGGCTTCTCGGACTTCGGCCAGAGTCGGCGTGGTCACGTTACGGGCGGCGAAATATTTAGACAGGTCTGCGTAGGCAATGCCGGCGGAAGCATGTGGTTGTAAGGCATAATCGACGCGACTCACAACATACCTACCGCGTTCGGTGGTGTTGAAGATACTGCGGCGATAAGAGAAGCCACAGGCGGATGCAGGTAAGTCGAGGAAGTTGGAGTTTTCCCGGTCGAACGCACGTACCGTTACGATGGTTTGGGAAACCTCCTGGCCGTAGGCGCCGACGTTCTGCACCGGCGTGCCCCCCACAGTTCCCGGAATACCCGAAAGGCATTCGATGCCGGCGCAGTCCTGGGATACGGCAAAGGCGACCAGACCGTCCCAGTCTTCTCCGGCTGCGGCCGAGATGACATGGCGGTCGCCCTGCAGGATGGAAGTAATGCCACTCAGAGCTATGCGCAGCACGAGACCGGGAAAGCCGGCATCGGAGATAAGCAGGTTGCTGCCCCCACCGAGGATGAATAACGGAAGCCGGCGCTCGGTCGCAAAGGCAATGCCAGCAACGATATCGTCTTCGTTTTCCGCCTGGGCAAACCAGCGCGCCGGCCCACCAATTTGAAAGGTGGTGTAAGGGGCAAGCGGTACTTGCTCGAGGAACTGCATTTTCCAGACAAGGGTATCAGCCGATGTTGGGGCTTACGCACTAGCGAAACCAAAGTGGAATCTTTACAATCAAATGGACCGCACATTGCTAAGGAGCAGGCATGTATCCCGAGGTTATGATCATTCCGATGCGCGAGGAACTCACTCGTGCCGGCATCAAAGAAGCGCGGACCGCAGAAGCGGTCGACGAGGCTCTGGCGAAGCCAGGCACCACTTTGCTGGTGGTTAATTCGATCTGTGGCTGCGCCGCAGGGAAAATGCGTCCTGGCGTCCGGCTGGCGCTGCAGAACAAGAACTTACCGGATCAATCGATTACCGTTTTTGCAGGCCAGGATCGCGAAGCTACAGAGCGCGCTCGCTCCTATTTCGAAGGGCATCCTCCGACTTCTCCCGCAGTTGCCATTCTGCGCGACGGCAAGCTGATATACCTGATGCAACGCTCGGCAATTGAGACCGCAACTGCTCCGATGATCGCGCAGGAACTGAGCCGGGCAATGAACGAGTTTTGTTCCAAAACTACGGCGTAGCTAAGTTCGATCTATAGTTTTCGCGGACAGGGACCGTGTTCGGTAAGCAACTGTTCCAAGCTGGTCCCCGCGTTTTTTGACCGCCACGATTCCTGAATGGTGGCATGCGGCTCAGGGTGAGCCTTATCCATCTGCTCCTGGTAGACGAAAGTGATGATCCGGTCCTCCGGCTCATCGCGCCAAACATTTCCTTGGCCGTCGCGGCGGCTGGAACCGGAAACCCAACCAGCCGGCGTCAAATGCCACTCAGTCCATTGCCTGCTGATGGCCATGCTGTATCACACCTCGCATGCCTACGATAACGATTTGGTAAACCGAACGAAAGGCCGAACTCTATCCATATGTCAACGACCGAAGAAACTGCGCCTCCTCGCCGTAAGCGATCGCCGATCAAAGGGTTTCTCGCAGGGGCTATCGGGGGGCTGGCGGGAGCCGCGGCTAAGGCAGCCGGCGAGGCTGTATACCCACCACGAACGCTGGGTCAGATTCCGCCCCCGGCGGTGCTGGTGAATCGAATGTCGGAGCGCCCGCTGAGCGAGAAGGAGGAAGAGGTTTCAGTGCAGGCAATACACTGGACCTTTGGGGCACTTGTCGGGGGCGTTTATGGAATAGTGGCCGAATATCAACCGGCTGTGACTAGCCGGCTTGGCGCGAATTTTGGGGTCACCCTTTGCGGAATCACACACGCTTCTGCCCTGCCCCTGATGGGATTGACGGAAAAACCTGAGGATCAACCGGTGCGGGAACATGCCAGCGAACTGGTGACGCACACGATGTATGGAGTCACTACTGAATTGGTTCGGCGCCTGGCAAGGAAGGTTCTCTAAGGGATACTCTTTTGGCGAGGATAAAGCCTTCGAATTGCCGCCTCAGGGGACGGGCTCGCAGGCCGCCTGCTGAGCCCATCCCACGTATTTGAGGCGAAGGCCTATGCGATGCGATCGATTTGCTCGCCAGGAAGCGCCTGTTCTGCCTTGCGGGTGGTGATCTGGACGCTGGAGTAGCGGAGACCGGCGTAGACAACAGCCGCAATAATCGCTCCGACAAACGGTGCGACGATAAATAGCCATAATTGCTGCAGAGCCCAACCCCCGACAAAAATTGCTGGTCCGATGCTCCGCGCCGGATTAACAGAAGTGTTGGTGATGGGAATTCCCACCAAGTGGATCAGAGTCAGGACCAATCCGATGGCGAGCCCGGCGAAGCCAACCGGAGCCGCGATGTCGGTGGATCCAAGTACGGTGAGGACGAGGAACATGGTCAGGATGACCTCGGCGGCGAAGCCGGCGGCCATGGAGTAGTGATCAGGGGAGTGCAAGCCGTAGCCGTCCGCTCCCAGGCCACTCACGGAGGCGTTGTAGCCGCCCGGGAGGCCATTCGCAATGAACAGGATGAGGGCAGCGGCGATAATTGCGCCGATGACTTGCGCCACCATGTAGGCGGCGGCGTCACGGGCATTAATTTTTTTGGCTAAGAAGACTCCCAGGGTCACTGCTGGATTTACATGGCAGCCAGAGATAGGCCCGATGGTGTAGACCATGGCAAGCAAGGAAAGCCCGAAAGCCGCGGCGATGCCAACAAAACCGATGTGACTTCCCGCAAGCACCGCACTGCCGACGCCCCCGAAAACCAGGACGAATGTACCGACCAGTTCCGCAAAATATTTGTTCATGGACGCCTCCTCTTAGGCCAGAGCAGTATAAGGCCAATTGCTCATAAGTTAGTGCGAATATTCGTTGAGCAAGGGCGGACAATTCGACTGGCAACAGCTTCCGGCAGAGGACTTAGTTCGCTTAGTTCGCACTTTTCTGCAGAATTCGCCGATCCAAATGGAGGCTTGTGGGGAA
>Ga0335073_10006733_pt1 | contig 16153 bp, 12 predicted proteins | sample Lox_Sample_22_FD_207093 | JGI IMG/M metagenome (GOLD analysis project Ga0335073, IMG submission 207093) | Soil microbial communities from Loxahatchee National Wildlife Refuge, Florida, United States - Lox_Sample_2.2 | ecosystem: Environmental > Terrestrial > Soil > Wetlands | place: USA... | reverse complement strand
CCAGGTTGCAGAAGACGCAGCCCAGATCCCCGTCCCATGCGCTCAATGCCGCGGGCACACCGGCGCGCCTGGCCTTATCTGCCTCAGTTACATATGCGTAGCGCCAGGGAGTACACAGATAGTCCATATCGCCTGTCCCGGTTTTTAAATGCGACGCCGTCGTTCAAGCCAGTATAGAGTGAGCCCTGGGGGCGGCGTGACCCGGCCGACGTTTTTGCATCTAAGGCGCCCAATCCGTGAGGAGGGGAGTGGAGCAAATCTGCCCGGAAAATGAACGATCGGTGCAGGCAATGTAAAGGCCATATTAATCAGCGTTTGGTTTGACCTTTAACTAAAGAGATTGCTACACTCGTGAGCGTAGCTTCCTGCGCGGATTCCAGCAGTGAGTTGCGGCCGCCCTTCCAGCAAGCCGTTGCCTGCCGGGTGTTTCCCAAGGAGACAAAGAGCCTTTGCCCCGAGGCAATTATCGGGCGATAGGCTGTCGCTTTGGAAACCGCAACCGGCAAGTCACCGAGTACGTCGGCGGGGGACCCGGCTCAATGCACTTCTTGCTGCGGTTCGCTGCGGCAGGCGCAGAAGCTCGAAAGCGGCGGGCCCAATCCACCGCTGTACGACGTAAACGCGGAGCTTGCAGTAATGGCAAACGTCCTCAATCCCGAAACCGAGAGCATAACCCTGAACACCGAACTTGAAACCCCAACGCTAGAGCCTGCGATGGAACTTGAAGCTCCATCGTACGAGTCCACGTCCAACCCCGACACAGTCGAAGCCGTAGCAGTACCTGAGCTGGACGCCGATACCCAACCAACAAAGTCCGTTGAGCCCGAGATCGAAGCCGCACTTGAGAGTGCGCCCGAGCCCGTGGCAGCGGCAACCCAGTCTGAAAACCCGGCAGCACCCGAGCCCGGAGACGATTTTTCAGCAGCCCTCGAAGCCTTTGAGCGCGAACAGGCCGCTGAAGCCGCCGCCGTTGAAGCTTACGGCGACAAGGTGGTGTCCGGAACGGTCCTCAAGCAGACTGAGAAGTATCTGGTGGTCGATGTCGGCCTGAAGAGCGAGGGCCTTGTGCCGCTCGAGCAGGTTGTCGACCACACCGGCGCAGTCAAGTTCCAGCCCGGCGAAGTGATTGACGTGGTGATCGAGCGCGAGGAGCCTGAAGGCGGCTACCTCGTCAGCTACGAGCGTGCGCAGCGCCTCCGCATATGGGACACGATTGAAAAGGCAGCCAACGAGAAGACCCCGGTCAAGGGTACGGTGGTGAGCCGCGTGAAGGGCGGCCTGACGGTCGATATCGGCATCAAGGCATTTTTGCCCGGTTCGCAGCTTGAGGTCCGTCCGGTCCGCAATCTCGACGGCTACCTCGGCCAGCAGATCGACGTCCGCGTGATCAAGCTCAACAAAAAGCGCGGCAACGTGGTTGTGAGCCGTAAAGAGATCCTCGAGGAAGAGCTGAACAGCAAGCGCTCGACCACCATGGAGCATCTCTTTGAGGGCGCGGTGCTCACCGGCACGGTGAAGAACCTCACCGACTACGGAGCGTTTGTCGACCTCGGCGGAATCGATGGCCTGCTGCACATTACCGATATGAGCTGGGGCCGCCTGACTCACCCGCGCGACCTGGTGAACGTGGGCGACGAGATCCAGGTAAAGGTGCTCAAGTTCGACAAAGACAAGCAACGTGTCTCGCTTGGCTTCAAACAGCTCACTCCCGACCCGTGGCTCGACGCCTCGGAGCGTTATCCGGTGGGCGCCAAGGTGCACGGCCGGGTTCTCTCGGTAACCGACTACGGTTCGTTCGTTGAACTCGAGCAGGGCATTGAAGGCCTGGTTCATCTCTCTGAGATGACCTGGTCAAAGCGCCTCAAGCATCCGTCAAAGCTGGTCAAGCCAGGCGACGAAGTCGACACGGTGGTTCTGAGCGTGAACCCCACCGACCGCCGGATCTCGCTGGGCATGAAGCAGCTGCTCGAGAATCCCTGGGAGAATCTGAGCGAGCGTTATCCCACCGGCGCAATCGTCGAGGGTCGCGTTCGCAACCTTACTGACTTTGGCGCGTTCATCGAAATCGAGGATGGAATCGACGGCCTGGTGCACGTCTCGAACCTGAGCTGGACCAAGCGCGTGAAGCATCCTTCAGAGATCGTGAAGAAGGGCGAAAAGGTGAAGGCTGTGGTGCTGGGCGTTGAGCCTGCCAACCGCCGCCTCTCGCTGGGCATCAAGCAGCTTCAGCCCGATGTTTGGGAGAGCTTCTTTGCGACCCATCGCGTGGGCGACCTGGTGCACGGAAAGGTTCTGCGCACTGCGCAATTCGGCGCGTTTGTCGAAATCGCCGACGGCGTAGAGGGCCTTTGCCACATCTCCGAGGCCGGCGAGGGAGACGATCACTCCAAGCTCGAAGTTGGCGTGGAGCACGAGTTCAAGATCATCAAGATCAACGTGGAAGAGAAGAAGGTGGGTCTGAGCCTGCGTGCCGTCAGCGGTCACGAAGCCAGCCGCGCAACGGTCGAGCACTACAAGGCCGATACGCACAAGCACCCGGTCTCAAGCTCAACCACGACACTTGGCGATCTGATCCAGTGGAAGCGCGAAGGATAAAGACAGTGGTCAGTGGTCAGTGATCCAAGAACAGTTGTCAGTGATCGGTGTTCAGTTAAGCGGCCACCCGCAAGGGTGGCCGTTCTGCGTTTGGTCGGCAGTTCTTCGTTTGCAGCGGGGAGAATGCGCAGGCCGGACTATTGCCTGGCCCTCGCGGGGAACCGTCATTTGGTTGCGAACTTTTCCGGTGAGGCATCGAAGATTTGTTTGTGCTCTTTCACGCAGAAATAGTAGGTCTTTCCCTTGTAAGTCGACGACAGAGAACGATCGACTTCCATACCGCAGACGGCGCAGAGAGGATGATCCGCCGTCTGCTTGATGGGGCCGGCAAATTCGGCGTTGGAAGACGGGTTCAGCCAGCCCTGGCCCTGATATTCAAGCAGAGTGGCGGTCTGGCTCGCTACATCCCGGCCGAAGTAGCGCTCGACTACCCGCAACGCGAGGTCCATTCCAGAAGTGAGGCCGCCGGCGGTCGCTAAATTGCCCGATTCAACAAAGCGGGCTCCACGCTGAACTTGAATGTCAGGATATTGCATCGCAAGGTCGACGTAAGCGCCGTGGTGTGTGGTGGCAGGCTTGCCGGAAAGCAAACCGGTGCTCGCAAGCACAAAGGCGCCGGTGCAGACCGACATCGTTACATCGGTGCTCTTTGTCGCATTGCGAATCCAGGCCTTGGTGGCCTCGCTGGCAGGACTTTGTGCGGGGATAACGATGATCTTAGGCGCAGGGGCATTGGCAATGGTGTAGGTGGGCGTGATCTTCAATCCGCCACCCGCGGTAATGGGAGCCGCAGTCTCGGCCACGGTGTAGAGGCTGAAGGCATCAAACTTCCGATCGGGTATGTAGACTCTTTCGAAAACTTCCCATGGGCCGCAGAAGTCAATAACGACGGCGCCTTCGGAGATTAGGAACGCGACCGGAATGGACGCGTTGGCTGGAGGGGTAAGCGGGTTGAGCGCGGCGCTGTCTCGGGCTGCGTCGAGTGTTGCGGCGGCCGCGCCGGGTAGTGTGAACGAGCCGGCGGCGGTCAAGCCGAGGGCTGCGGAACGCTTCAGGAGTTCTCTGCGATTCATTGTGATGACCTCTGCAATTGGTTTGCAACGAACGGTTAGTGTGTCGAAGAGGAAGCTTCGAATGTGATCGATGCCTTGCGGCGGTTGATGTGGGTCATATTCCGATTTCCTTCGGACCTAAGTGTGCGCGGGCGATGTGGCGCTCGCGTATTGACCGCTGACGTATTCCCAATTGACGACGCGGAAAAATGCGCCGACGTACTCGGGACGGCGGTTTTGATACTTGAGATAGTAGGCATGCTCCCATACGTCGATGCCGAGGATCGGCGTGTGACCGAGAGTGAGAGGGCTATCCTGATTTGGGCTTGTTTCGATCTGGAGCCTGCCTCCGGCGAGCGTGAGCCATGCCCAGCCGCTGCCAAAGACGCTTGCGGCCGCTTTGGAGAAACGGTCCTGGAATTGGCTGAAGCTGCCGAACTGGGTAGAAATGTCTTTGGCCAGCTGTGCCTTGGGTTCAGTACCGCCGGATTTTGAAAGGATGAGCCACCAGAAAGAATGGTTGGCGTGGCCGCCACCCTGATTGCGCACCGCGGTGCGAATCTCTTCAGGAATAGCGTCGAGATTGGAGACGAGCTCAGCGACGGATTTTGAGCCGAGTTCGGGATACCTGGCGACGGCGGCGTTGAGGTTGTTGACGTACGAGGCGTGATGCTTGTCGTGATGAAGGTGCATGGTGGTGGCGTCGATGAATGGCTCGAGGGCGTCGTAGTCGTAGCCCAGGGGCGGCAGCGTAAAGGGGCCGCTGGGAGCGGGTGGAGCGGTGGGCGCTTGCGCGAGCGAGGCAGTATTGAATGCGCTGCTTGTGGCGGCCAGGCTTGCAGTCAGCCCGAGAGCTTTGATGACGGTGCGGCGATTGATCATACTTCTCCTCCATTGGTTCGGTTAAGGATTGATTCCGGCCGGGGTCTCCGGTGTTAAAGTGCGGCAAGAGTTTTTTCAATACGGAGATTTGAATTCGGAAATACCGGCACTCCTTGTTGAAGTGGATCTTCAAAGTCACGTAGGCGGGTTGCGGTTGAACCAATCGATGATGATTCGATTGCGGTCTTCGCGATTCAGCGGCAAGGGATGGCCATCGTGTTCGTAAATGTGAAGGGCGTACACCTTGTTCTTCTCCTGAAGTGCTTCTGCAATGCGGAGGGCTTGCGTGACCGGGACCATTCTGTCGGTCCTGCTGTGGAGGATGAGGACAGGCACGTTGATCTGGTCGGCCCAATAGACGGCTGACCGCGCTCGATATTCTTCCTCGGCACGGTGCTCGTAGTCCGGCCAAATCCTGGCGAAGCCGTCGATGTATTCATTCCCGCTGACAATGCCCATCTCGGGCCTCGAGTCGACCCAAGCTTTCACGTCTGTGACTCCGCCGATGACGGCGGCGGCCTTGACGGGAACGCCTCGTTTCAACGCAAGGTAGGTCATGGTTCCGCCACGCGACAGGCCGAGCATGTAGAGCCGGTCGGGGTCAACGAATGCGAGCGACTTCAGTGCCGGCACGAGGTTGAGAACATCGTTGACTTCGACTCCGCCCCATTGATCGCGTTTTATGGTGGCCCCCTGGTAGCGGTAGTCGGATGCGATGACCACAAAGCCAGCCTTGGCGAACTGGTAAAGATCGGCAATGTCAAGGCACGATGTGTTCATACCCACGCAAGGCAGGCCGTTGTCCATTAGGCTCCCCAGTTGGCCGTTGCCTCCACGGTTGAAGATGATCGCCGGCCATTTCTTAGCGCCCGGCGATTTTGGCCTGATCAGCACTCCAGGCACTGAGAGTCCGTCACTCGCGTAGGTAATATCGAGAACGTCGAAGCCGGTTTGCGTCCGCGCCTCTTCGTAGACCGCACGCGGAAAGTAGCCGCGACCGAAATCATCCAGGGATTCATAACCTGGCAGAGGCACCCTGGGCTTGGTGCTCAGAATCTGTCCGTCCGGTTGCTGCGCGGCCACAGACAATGCCGAAGCGCCCACAAGTAGCTGGATAAGCAGAAAGAACGAACTCGCAATTGCGGTCTTTCGCATCGTGTTCTCCTTACTCCTTGTTGAAATGGATCTTCAAAGTCACATAGGCGGATAGCGGCTGGTTCGGCATCACCACGGGGAAACCGAAGTACTCGAAGGGATCGAACGTGTGACGATCAGTCAAATTCACCGCCGAGCCCTCAATCGTGTAACGGCGTCCGAAGTCGTACGCAGCCTGCGCATCGACAACCGCATAACCCGGCGTTGACAGGGTATTGGGCAAGGTGTCCTGGCGGGCGCTGAATCCTGTGACGCCGGACCCGAACGACAGCCCCTCCGCGGCTCCGTGCTGCACTCGATAACGCGCTGCCACGCGCCCGCTGTTGCGCGGCACACGCGCCAGCACGTTGCCAATCGGGATGGCGTTGTCTTGCGTGACAGCCGCCTCGGTGTAGGCATAGTTCGCGAGCAGGGAGAAAGCGCGAGTCGGTTCCCAGATGAGATCCGCTTCAGCTCCCTTAGCGCGTTGCTGACCGACCTGGACCGAGAAGCCAGGATTGGCAGGGTCGGGTGTGGCGACGTTGTTGTGGGTCTGGTCGAAGAAGGCGATTGTGCCCGACAGGCCGGCCCTGGGCAGCGCGAGCTTCAGGCCGCCCTCGGTGCTTCTCGATGTCTCGGGTTTGGGCGGCAGCACACCGACAAAGGCGAAAGCGGCGCGAAAGGCGGTTGAATATCCCGCATAGAGCGCCACGCCGGGCGCTACATCGAAGGTCGCCCCGACCCTCGGGGATACGTGGTGGTAAGTTGAATCATTCGCCACCCCGTAGTTGCTGGATTCGAGAAACTTGAGCTGGGTAAAGCGAAGCGCAGCGGTGAGGTGGAACCTGCGGTAAGTCGCCTGATCCTGAACATACCCCCCCAGCGTCTTGTAGTGGTCGTCTTCAATGTAATTGACTGGGGTTTGCGATGCGAACACGAGAGTATAGACCGGATTGGCAAGATCGATTGTGCCAACGGTGCTTGCATTGACGCCGAGGCCCATTCCGCTGTAGAAACTGGTCCAGTCGTAGTCAACGCCCGCCAGAAACGCGTGGACGCCGCCCAGCAAGTCGGCATTCGCCAGGATATTGGCGTCGAAAGCGCCCTCCTTCGTATCGGTGATCAACGTGATCGGGATGACTGGATACACGGTAGGTGTGGACGGGTCGGGCGCGAACATCTGCGGGTCGACGAAGCTGCCGTTCTCGTTGATCGAGCTGTCGTAGTAGCGCCCTGTGACGGCCAGCTTCAGCCGATCGGTGAAGGCGTGGCGCAGCGTCGGCGTCACCATCCGGTTGTTGTCTGTGGTCTCTGGCTGGCCGATTGGCGAGCCTGGAAAGGCGTTGCGATCGATCTGCCCGGCCAGGGCCTGCGCGGCGGGCAGGCCCGAATATTCGAGCTGACTGCGGTCGTTGATCTGCCCCTGGAGGAGGAGATCGGTCCTGGAGTCAATCTGGAACAAGATACTCGGCTGCACAGACCAGTGGTCGCCCTTCACCAGGTCGATCCAGCTTTGGTTGGTCAGGTACTCGCCCGCGAGGCGGCCTGCGATTCGGGAACCGAGCGGCGCGTTGAGGTCGACGTAAGGGTCCCGAGTGGTGAAGTTCCCTCCACGGAATGCGACAATCCCGTTCAGGCTGTCCGCCGGACGCTCAGATTCGATGTTGATAATGCCGCCGAGCGGAGTGCCGAGGCCACCACCGTAGAGGGTCGAGTTCGGTCCTTTGAGCACCTCGATCCGTTCAACACCGACAAGGCTCGTGGGATCGAAAGCTTGCTGATTGCCGCCAAAAATGGGCAAACCGTCCAGGTAGACCTCCGCCGGAAAGCCGCGAACGATAGGAGGGGTGAACAGCAGCTCCTCCGGCTTGGTCGGGGTTACGCCCGATACACTCGCCAACGCGTCCGCCAGCTTATGAACGTCTTGCTGAACCAGCACGGCGTGCGTAATTGTCTCGACCGACTGCGGCACTTCGATCAACGGTGTGTCGGTCCGCGTGGCTGAACTGGAATCAAGTGCAGCAAAGCCATCGGGCGCTGCTGTAACCTGGATTGTCTCAGACGCCGAACCGACCGACAGCGTTACATTCTGCTCCGCTGTGGTCTGAGCTCCTACGGTGAAATCGTTTGTGGAGACTTCCTTAAAACCCAGTTTCGTTACAGAGATGCGAAAATGCCCCGGCTCCAGCCCAGCGAAGATGTAGATCCCGTCTGCGTTAGTTGTCGTTGTGGCTACTGTGCCGCTTTCGATGCGGGTTGCGGCGATCTTCGCATCTGGGACAACAGCGCCCCGTTGATCCTTGACGACACCGGTGATACTGACATGTTCGGTCTGCGCGCTGGCGGAGTATGGAAAGAAGATAGCTATGATCACTGCAACCAGGATGGCTGCAGGACGAAAAGCTGCACGGATCATGAGGAAGCTCTCTTGTCTGCGCTTGCGAAAGCCAGTGCAAGACTGCACGGGTGCGCGAAGGCGCGGTTGCCGGGGCAAGAAACAGCGGTCACTCCAAAGCAAACACGTGTTAATGCGCGTACTAACTTGCACAAGCGCAAGCGCGCAGGTGTAGCACGGGCAAATGCAATTGTCGTGACAGGCTAGCGGCTAGGAGAGAGGAGACGCGGGAGGGCCGCGCTTGCGCCAGGCGCGATCGAGCGCGACACGGGCGCGGGCCTCGGTCTGTGTGTGGATCGCTGGATGGGCGCCGATCTCAGCAAAGTGCGCGTGGGCAGAATTCAAACCGAGTTGGAAGTGTCGAGAAACAGGTGCCGTGCTGGGGCAATCGGGGCAGGGAACCGGCGTTGCCATCAACTTTGTTCCGGGCAAGCGCGATTCCAGATAGGCAGTCATCATCGCGCAATGATGGCGCATGCCTCCATGCCGCCGGCAGCACAGGGGCAGATTGGCATCCTCGTCGTCCTGCCCCAAAGTGGTCAGCGGCATAAGCACTGGCAGCATCATGAGGACAAGAAGCGAAATGGCGCTAAAGCGGCGCATGGGGAATGCAGGAATCTTAGCATGGATCGGATTGAATGCGCCGAATCCTCCGGCAAACCGGATCGCTCGGCCGCCCCGCATACGCAACGCCAGCCTCTCGGGGTGGCCGTTCTGCATTTGAACCGGTCTAATTCCAGTTGTCGCGCCGTACTCCATTACAAGGATTGCGGCGCGCGCTTATTCCCGGCCGTCGCAGAACGCGCACATCCGCCGAATCGTTGTCAGTCCCAGCAGTTGCACACCGGGCGCGTCGTATTCGTCGCGCTCCGGCTCCTTGCGCATCAGGTCAGTGCTCAGGTACTTCCGGTTGTCATCGGGGAACACGGTGACGACAACTGCATCGGCGCCCAACTCCTCCTGGACCTTGAGCGCTGCCAGAAAGTTGCAGCCCGACGAGATGCCGACAGCAAGCCCCAGCGCAGTCGCCAGCTTCTGCGCCATCAGGATCGAGTCGCCGTCGGGAATGGCGATCACCTCATCGAGTTTTGACAGGTCGATCAGCGCGGGAATGAACTCATCGGAGATGCCCTGGATGCGATGCTTGCCCACCTTGCGCCCCGTCGACAAGGTCGGCGATTCAGCCGGTTCCACCGGGTGCACTTTGATTTGCGGGTTGCGGCTGCGCAGAAACTGCCCCACGCCCATCACCGTGCCGCCTGTTCCCACGCCGGCGACAAACGCATCGGGCACGAGTCCCGCGCACTCGAGCTGCGCCCATATCTCGGGTCCGGTGGTTGTTGCGTGGGCCTCAAGGTTGGCGCTGTTCGAGAATTGCCGCGGAAGAAAAACATTGGGGTGGGCAACTCGATACTCTTCCGCTTTGCCGATGCTGCCTAGAAATCCGCCTTCCTCTTTGCTCACCGGGACAATCTCAGCGCCGTAGCCGCGGATCAGATCCTTCCTCTCGGTGCTCATCCAGTCGGGCATGAAGATGCTCACGCGGTGCCCAAGCGCGCGGCCGAGCGCTGCGAAAGAGATGCCGGTATTGCCGCTGGTGGCTTCGACAATAGTGTCGCCCGGGTGCAGTTCAGCATCTGCGTATGACCTGCGCAGAATGTGCAGCGCCATGCGGTCCTTGATGCTGCCGGTGAGGTTCATCTGCTCGCACTTGGCATAGATGATCCGCGCGCGGTCCCGGAAATTACATTGAATCCCCAGCAGCGGCGTGTTACCGACAAGTCTTGCCAGAGCCGCGAGCCGTTCCTTAATTGCTTCTTCGGTGCTTACCCGCATCGTATTTCCTATTTATCTCCCCGTTTATCCGTTAGTGATTCGCGCCGCAATTCTAGCAAACCGCCTCAATGGACCTCAGTGCGCGAGCCAGCATCTTTTCGCGTCCCTGGTCCTTAGTCCCTATTCCCTATTGCCTGTTCCCTCGCTCCATTGTTCCCTGCCTTCACCACCCCATCTGCTGCATGCGGTCAAGGATGATGGCGCTGTAGTGATCCATGCGCGCGGGCTTGCGCCTGCGCGGGTCGGGCAGAATTGCAGCGAGGCGCGCGCCCTGCTCGCGGTCGATTCTTGCGGCCGCGGTGCCGTACCATGCGCGGGCGGCCGACTCGGCGCCATAGATGCCCGGGCCCCATTCGACCTCGTTCAGGTAGAGCTCGAGTATGCGCTGTTTGCCGAGAACAAACTCAGCCACAGGCACCAGAGAAGCCTCCGCGCCCTTGCGCAGAAACGAGCGTCCCGTACCGAAGAAGAGGTTCTTCACCAGTTGCTGCGTAATGGTTGAACCGCCGCGAATGCGCTTTCCGCCCTTCATGTCGTCTTCGGCCGCGATCTCCATCGCCTGCCAGTCGAATCCATGGTGCTGATAAAAGCGCGCGTCCTCGGCGGCGATCACGGCGTGCTGAAAGCTTGGCGATATATCCTTAAGCGGAACGAATTCGTAGCGTTCCTGATAAGGCTTGCCGTGAAACATGGCTTGCACTCGGCGCTCAATGTGCACGGCGTCGGTGGGAGGGTCGATCCATTTGAAGGCAACGAGCATGAGCGCGGCAAGCGTCCACAGCGACACAATGCCGATGATAAGCCAGCGGAGATAAAACAGCAGCGATCGCTTCCGGCGGGGGAGCTTTCGCATGAGGACTGGTTTTCCAATCACCTTTCAGGATAATTGCGCGGGCTGGACCGAGTATCGCCGGTCTCCTGACCGGCTGTAGCGCGGGTCTCCTGACCCACAAAAGCATCTCAGTCACCCGTCGGAACGATGCCGGCGTTTTCAACCATCAGGATGGTCGTTCGCTGTGGTGCGCGGGTGCGATGCACAATGGTCTTCGGCACCACGAAACCCTGACCGGGCTTGAGCGCGACCGTGCGGCCTTCGGCTCCAGCATCGCTTTCGATATCGATCATCAGCTCGCCGTCGACGACATAGAAGAACTCATCGTCGTCATCGTGCTTGTGCCAGTGGTATTCACCTTCGATTGCCGCCATGCGCACTACGGAATCGTTCACCTTGCACAGGGTCTGGTTGAACCACTTGAAGTCGTTCGCATTGGGAACGGCATGCACGTCGAAGAGCTCAAGCGGTTTGTACAAGATGTTCAGGCGAGTTTCGTAGGGGAAGGTTTGAGTCCCGGGCATGTATGCACCTCGAGGCGAGGATAGCAAGAACAGGGACTAGGGACCAGGGGCTAGGGAATAGGGACTAGGGAATCGGGAATAGGGAATAGAAATCAGAGAGAAGAGATCAGAGACTAGTGAAAAGAGGCCGTGATCAATCAGTGCCCGGCATGGACAACATGAATGCCGGCGTGTCCGGGCGCGAGTCCATGAACGAAGCTGCCGAACCTGGACGCGATCTCCTGGTAACTAATGTCTTCGATGTTAGAAAATCCGTGTGAGCTCAGAAGCGCTGCAATGCCCGCCGGTTCGAAACGGCTTTCAGATCGTTCACCAATTCTTTCAAGCTGTTCGGCTCGCGCTTTTTCTATTTGCCTCAGGTCTTCTGAGAATGCCTCGGGAGGCTCCATGTAGTCGAACACGACCGCGGAGTCCGGGATCGACGACATGCAGTCAAGAGTGCGGCTGATAGCGTCAAGCGTGAGATATGGCACAACTCCGAGCCAGGTGAAAAACGCGGGCGAGTTCTGGTGAAAGCCCGAGCCGGCGAGCTTTTCTCCCATATCGTCCCGCTCGAAATCGACTGGCACGAATTTGAGCGATGGCGGTAGCGCGATTTGAGCTTCAGCAAGGCGTTCGAGTTTCCATGCCTGCGTCGCGGGGTGATCCACCTCATAGATGCGGATCTTGAGCTCGTCATGGGGGTTTCGAAGAGCGAAAGTATCGAGCCCGGCGCCAAGGATGACAATCTGCCGGACCCCTTTTTTGACAGCTTTTGACAAAGCATCTTCCGCAATCCGGCTTCGAGCGGCGGTGATCAGGCGTCCAATGCTGACCGCGGGGTGTTTGGTCGCAAATTGAAGCACCTCTTTTTCATCTTCACGCAAAATCTTCATGGCGAATGGGTCGCAAAGGATTGAGCCATGATCGAGCACCTGATGAGCGGCTCTTTGCCGGGCGATCATCAATGCGGTGCGGCTGGGTTCATTGGGATTCATCTTGGAGATCTCCGTTGTTATCGATGGCTGATCGCGCGAGGACTGGGCACGGAGGGCGACAACGCTATTGAGCTCTGACCGCTGAACCGTGATCCCGGTTCGCCAACACGATCACGATGCCCAGCGCTGCCAGCACGCAAACCAGCGCGAACAGAAACACACTCCGGTAGCCGAACCAGCCGATAATGGCGCCGGCTGTCGGGCCAACCAGGAAAAAGCTCACATCGGAAAACGCCGTGTACACTCCCAGCGCCGCGCCGCGATTGTTTTCGGGCACGCGCTTCACGGCTTCAACGCCGATGGCGGGAAAGACGAGCGAGAATCCGAATCCGCTGAGCGCCGCACCGGCAAACGCGGTCCAGGGCGAATTTGAGAGCCATAGCAGCACCATTCCCAGCGAATCAACGGCCAGGCAGGTTATCGCCACGGGGAAACCGCCGAAGCGGTTGATGGTCTGCATGAACAGCAAACGCGCTCCAATGAATCCGAGGCCGAAGACAGTGAGGCATAGAGCCGCGCCGCTCCAGTGCCGGCTGGCGTAATAGAGCGTGACGAAGGTGGCCAGCACGCTGTAGCAAACTCCGCCGAGGGCCAGGCCCATGCCGTGCGGCGCCACACGGCCCATTACATGCGCAAAGGGCAGATGCTTGCCCTCGACCGCAGGTACGGGCTGTTTGCGCGCGGCGATCGCCACGCTCGCCGCGCCAATCGCAATGGTGAGAATGCCCAGCGACGCGAGTCCCCACATCTGGTCGAGGACCACGCCCAAAGGCGCGCCCAAGGCCATCGCGCCGTAACTGCAGATGCCGTTCCATCCAATCACGCGGGCGGTCGACTGCGGGCCGGCGGCGGTGATGCCCCACAACGTGGCTCCTGTAGACCCCAGGCTTTCGCCCACGCCGAGGATCAGCCGGCTCAGAATCAGGCTAAGCACGCTGAGCCAATGAATGTGCAAACTGAAGAGGGCTGCCGCGGCCACCAGCAACACCCCGCTGGCTGTACACGCGCCCATGCCCCACAGCACCGCAACCTTGGCGCCCTGGCGGTCGCTGATGCGTCCCGCCCACGGACGGCTGGCCAGCGTGGCAATGTACTGGATGCTGATGACGAGGCCGGCCAGGGCCACGCTGTAGCCCATCTTGATGTGAACGTAGGGCGGCAGGACGGCCAGCGGCAGCCCGATCGACACGTAACATACGAATGTGAAGTAAACAAAGCTGATGATATGCCAGACGCTGCTTGGCGACGCCGCTGAGGCAGGGATGGCATAACTGTCGGCAGAGGCAGAGGGCATGATCGAGATCGGAACGGAAAGTGGGCTGGAACCCTTTACTCCAGTATAGCGAATACGCGATTTCCGGATTTGAGATGCCGCATGAAAACTGGAATCGACACGCGGATATTCCCGCACCCTCACGGCAAAGCGCCACCCACCCTTACTTGCTCAAAAAGCCCTCAAGTTCGAGCCAGTCCGCGAACCGGTCGATCCAGTGGTCGGTCGGCAAATTCAGTTTGCGCATCCCAAAGCCATGGCCGCCGCGGGCGTACATGTGCAGTTCCGCCGATTTATGTGCTGAAATCCATGTGTAATAGAGCTTAACGCTGACGGGCGCCAGGCCCAGCGAATCGTCTGTCGCCGCTGCGACAAACATGGGTGGCGCATCGGCGGGAACAGGGGTTTCGATCTTGTATGCGCCCGCGTAAATTGGAGCTACGAACGCAGGCCGGCTGGCTGCGGTGTATTGGAAAGCGACCGCCGCGGTGACCTCTCCGCCTGCCGAGAATCCCATAATGCCCACGCGATCGGGCGAGACTCCCCACTCGGCCGCGTGCTGTTTCACGTACGCTACCGCCGCCAGACCATCGGCAAACGCGAGCGGCCCAATGTGGCTTTTCATCTCGTCGAACTTCTGCCTGTCGGAATACAGCTTCTCAAAGTCCACGCTGGCATCGTCACCAGTTTGCGCGAGCCGATACCTCAGAACAAAGGCCGTTACACCTTTCGCGACAAGGTATTTGGCTACGTCATTGCCTTCGCTGTTGATCGATAGCGCCATAAAACCGCCACCGGGGCAAATCACTACCGCCGTGCCGTTACGCAACGCTGGCTCAGGCTTGAAGACCGTGAGGCTGGGCTGGGTGACGTTAGCAACAATGTCAGTCTGCCAGCTTTTGGAGTAGTACTGCTTTTCCTGGTTGGGGCCGGGCTGCGAGCCGGGCGCAACGCCGGGATATAGCGGGATCACCTGCTGGGCCGGAACACTTGCGCAAAGACACATCGGCGCGAGAAGCAAAAGCAAAAATCGATTTTTCATCGCGGAGCTATTTTACGGTATTGCGTGCGGGGCCTTCGATATACGTCGCTGCTCTGCAACTGGCCTGTCGATCTGAAATCGCAAATACACGTAAACTGGAAGTGGATGGCAAGCTTCCACATTGAGAACTTCGGATGCCGCGCGGCGCGAGCCGATGGCGAGGCAATCGGTGCGCGCCTTGCCGGCCTTGGCCAACATAGCGCGCGGCAGTTCTCCGAAGCCGATGTGGTTGTGGTGAACACCTGTACCGTGACCGCGGAGGCCGATCGCCAGGCGCGCGCATTTATTCGCCGCGCCAACCGGCTTAACCCCGCGGCGAAGATTGTGGTTACCGGTTGCTATGCGCAGCGCGCGCCCACTGAGCTGGCCCGCATCACCGGCGTTGCCGCGGTTGTTGGCAACAGCCACAAGGCACTCGCGCCCGAGATCATTTGCAATCTGGCGGCCGGATCGAAAACTTCAGCGCCCCCGCCAGGCGATTTCGTCAGCATACAGTTGCTGCTGGCGCCTCGTAGTTCCGCCGTACGAATCTGGGCAGATGACGAGTTCGCGCACACCTTCATTGAAGAGACGCAGCTCGTGCCTGGTGCGCAAACGCGGCCCAACCTCAAAATCCAGGAAGGCTGCGGAAATCGCTGCACATTCTGCGTGATTCCGTTCACGCGCGGGCCTTCGCGCAGTTTGGCGTTTCACTCGGTAATACGGCAGGTGGAGGGTTTTGTCGCCGCCGGGGGAAACGAGCTGGTTCTTTCGGGCATCAATCTCGGACGCTGGGGAAGGGATTTACCGTCGACTGGGCCTTTAGGCTCGGACAGCTGGCCTCCCACCCTTTCCGCAAAGAACCGCGGAAAGGATGGGGCACCCGTTTTGTCGGATCTCGTCCGTCACATCATCACTCGCACAACTTTGCCGCGACTTCGCCTTAGCTCCATTGAGCCTATGGACTGGGACGATGAGCTGATGGGACTGATGGCGGAGTTTGCCGTGCCCGAGACCGCCCCCGATACGCGCGGTCCGCGACTCGCCCGCCATGCGCATCTGCCACTGCAGTCGGGCTCCGATGCCGTGCTGCGCCGCATGCACCGACGCTATCGTCCCTGGCACTATGCCGCAAAAGTCGAAGCTTTGATGCGCGCAGCCGGCCCATTGCTCACGCTTGGCGCAGACGTCATGGCCGGGTTTCCCGGCGAGACCGATGCCGAATTCGACGAGACGGTCGCTTTCATCCGCGCGCTGCCGTTCGGCTATCTGCACCTGTTCCCGTTTTCGCCGCGGCCGGGAACCAGAGGCTGGGCTTTGCACGCTGAGAGTCCCGTGCGCGCCGAAGTTGTGGAAAATCGTATGAACGTGCTGCGTGCGCTGGCAAAAGAAAAGTCTTTAGCTCACCGCGCGCGAATGATGGGCCGTGAACTTGCGGCAATCACGCTTCACACACGACCCGCTCTTGCTGCCTGCGGAAAGACAGAAGCCCTGACCGAGAATTTTCTGCCCGTAGAGCTTGAAGGAACGTACGACGCCAACGTGCTTGTTCGCGTAGCCGTAGAAGGCCTGACGACCGAAGGCGCTCTTGCCGCGCGGCCGGCTTCGGCTGCTGAAAGCGCGCCTCTGCTG
>Ga0335073_10006732_pt1 | contig 16156 bp, 13 predicted proteins | sample Lox_Sample_22_FD_207093 | JGI IMG/M metagenome (GOLD analysis project Ga0335073, IMG submission 207093) | Soil microbial communities from Loxahatchee National Wildlife Refuge, Florida, United States - Lox_Sample_2.2 | ecosystem: Environmental > Terrestrial > Soil > Wetlands | place: USA... | reverse complement strand
CGGTAGAGGTTTGCCAGCGCTCAGCCCAGCGATTGCGCCGGTTGATCGAATCGCTGCTGGAACTGGCGCGGCTCGACGCGGGGCAGGAAACTCTAAAGCGCCTGCGATTTAATCTGGCCGGAACGGTGGGCGACTGCGCCGAACAATTGGAACCCATTGCCAATCAACACAATGTGAAGATTCTATCCGAGCTGACACCGGTTGAAATTAGCGGTGACACCGAGCGCTTGGCGCAGGTCATTACCAATTTGCTGGCCAATGCCATTCAGTACAGTCAGCCCGGCGGCGAAGTGCGCGTCAAGTTGGAAGCCCAACCCGGGTTTGCCAGCCTGGCCGTTACCGATACCGGCCGGGGAATTTCCAGCGAGGACCGGCCGCATGTCTTCGAACGGTTTTATCGCGGTGACAAATCCCGAACCACCTCCACCGGCAACGCCGGGTTGGGGCTGGCCATTTCGAAAGCCATCGTTGAAGCGCACGGTGGAACTATTTCTGTTTCAAGCCAGCCTGGAACCGGAACCACCTTCATCCTCACACTCCCGATCGTTTAGATGACGATAAATTTACGATTGACGATATACGATTTGCGCGGTGTTGCGGAATACGAAAATAGTCCGTAAATCGTAAATCCAATGTCGTAAACAGTTCAACGCAGGAACATTTCGGCCGCGGCATCGGCGAAGCGCAAACCCTGAGGCGTGAGGTGAAAACGGTCCGGCGCGATTTCCGCCCAACCGCGGTCAGCCAGTTGGTTCATGTCCGCCGACCATTCCTGGCGCAGATCAAAATCCGTCGTCTGCCGGAATTCCTCAAACGGCCAGCCGGCGACCATCCGCAAACCGAACGCGGCGATTTCCCCCGCGCGTTTCAACGGCGACAGTTCCTCGCGCGATTCAATGGCGCGCCTGCCCTTTTCCAATTGCTCGCAGTAGAGCCGGGTATTGGCCCAATTCTTCGTTCGCACGCCGCGCACGTAGCTGGTCGCGCTGGGTCCCAGGCCGTAGAACGAACCGCCCCGCCAGTAATTCACGTTATGGCGGCAGGCAAAAGAAGGGAGTTCGGAGTTCAGAGTTCGGAGTTCAGAGTGATTGCGTGCAAAGTTGGCCACCTCGTATTGCCGGAAACCTGCGGCGGTGACGCGTTCGACCAGTTCCTCATACATGGTACAGGCCAGGTCGTCATCCACGTCGAATTGACCGGCCTTTAGTTGCGCAAACAGCGGTGTATCGTCCTCGTAAATGACCTCATAACTGGATAAATGCTCGCTGCCCAGGGCCAGGGCCTCGTCCAAGGTGGCACGCCAGATTTCCAGCGTCTGGTCGGGTATGGCGAACATGAGATCGAGGTTCAGATTGTTAAAACCGGCCCGGCGCAGGAGGTCAAATGATTTGAACACCATCTCCCGCGAATGAATCCGGCCCAGTCGGTCAAGCAAGGCCTCGTCGAGCGATTGCACGCCCATCGAGATGCGATTGACGCCAAAGTCCCGGAGCAATTTGGCTTTGTCGGCCGAAACGGTGGCCGGATTGCACTCGACGGTGAACTCCTCTGCGCCCAGCAGGTTCAACCGTTCCAGGACCCGGAAGATTTGTTCCCATTGGCGAAGATTCAGCAGCGACGGTGTGCCGCCGCCGAAAAAGATTGTTTTGGGCTTGAGATCTTCCGCGACGATTTCCAGTTCGCGTGTCAGGGTGGCAACATACCGGTTGACCAGGTCACCCGTGGAAGGTTCGGAATAAAACGCGCAATACGCGCATTTCTGCGCGCAAAACGGCACATGCAGGTAGAGGCTGGAAATTCGTGTCGTTTCGAAATCCGGCATGAAGACACATTACCCCTTCAACCGCCGTTGGCGAAGACAAATCCTCGGGGTCGCGCAAACAAACTAAATTCCGACGGCGGCAGTCGTTACTGCTGATGCACGCGTTGAACGTTTTGGGCCTTCAAGCCTTTGTCACTGACGACGACATCAAACAACACGTCGTCTCCCTCGTTCAGTGTTTTGAACCCCGTGCCGACAATAGACGAATGATGCACAAACACGTCCTGGCCGGAATTCTGGGCGATAAACCCAAACCCTTTTTTATTATCGAACCACTTGACTTTGCCACTGGCCATAATCTCTCCTGACTTCCCAGGCGCAACTCAGCGAAGCGAAAAAGACACGACTGAACCCAGCCGTGCCTCTAGTCACTTTTCAGGTGCACTCATGCCTATGACGCGACAATAAATAGTTATCCTCTCCACGTCAAGCACAACTTTTTGACACGCTTTAACACGATTTTAACATTCAATTAACCGGGGAGATTACTCCAGTTGTAATGCCTGGTTCAGCAACTGGGGGAGGTAATTGATGATCGCCGCCTCACTGACGGCCAGCGTCGCCCCGGCTTTTTGCGCCGCCGCCTGCCATTCGGCAGCCTGATCCCCGGCAAAGGCGATGATGGGAATATGTCGGGTGGCGGCGTCCGCCTTTAACGCGGCAATGGCGTGGCAAACTTCCTCTCGGCCCGCCAGATCGGCGATCACCAACAAGGGGCCTTCACTCCGCGCACATTGCTGCAGCGACGCCAAATCGTTGACCGCTTGGACGCGATAATTCAAATCCTGCAGCCGGTTCACCAATTGGCTGCCGGGCATCAGCTTCTCGTAAAACACGAGCGCCAGCGGCTGCGTCATGCGGTCAGCGTGCGCCATGGAGGGATCATAGCAAAGTTGTTTTCTCAGGGCAACCGTTACTCATGGCAAATCGGTCCGTCCCATCAAATACCGGTCGCACTCGCGCGCCGCCCCGCGCCCCTCGTTGAACGCCCACACCACCAGGCTCTGGCCGCGGCGGCAATCGCCGCAGGCAAAGACCCCCTTGAGATTCGTTGCGTATTTTTCGAATTCAGCCCTGGCGTTGCTCCGCGCATCGCGTTCGACCCCCAGCGCCTCCAACAACGGCGGTTCCGGGCCCAGAAAACCCATGGCCAAAAGGACGAGCTGTGCCGGCAAAACCCTTTCCGTGCCGGGAACATTTTGGGGAATGAATTGGCCTTTTTCGTTTCGTTCCCATTGCACTTGCACGGTATGCACGCTCCGAACCTGGCCGTGCGTGTCCCCTTCAAATTCTGTCGCGGTCGTCAGATAGACACGCGGGTCGGCGCCGAACTTCGCGGCGGCTTCCTCCTGGCCGTAGTCGAGACGATACACTTTCGGCCATTCCGGCCACGGATTGTCCGCGGCGCGCTCCGGCGGCGGCTGGGGCAGTATTTCCACCTGCACCAGGCTGTTGCAACCGTGGCGTATCGCCGTGCCGACGCAATCCGTGCCGGTGTCGCCGCCGCCAATGACCACGACGTCCTTGCCCGTGGCCGAGATGAAATTGCCGTTTTTTCGTCCGTCCAGTATGCTCCGGGTGTTCGCGGTAAGGAAATCCATCGCAAAATGAACGCCTTTTAGTTCGCGCCCGGGCACCGGCAAATCGCGCGGCTGGGTCGCGCCGGTTGCCAGAATGGTGGCGTCAAATTCCTTCAACAACTGTTCCGCCGGATAATCTTTGCCGACTTCGGTACGGCACACAAATTTGACGCCCTCGGCCTCCATCTGTTTGATGCGGCGCAGGACGACCTCCTCCTTGTCGAGCTTCATGTTTGGAATGCCGTACATGAGCAGCCCGCCGGGGCGGTCGGCGCGTTCGAAAACGGTGACAAGATGGCCGGCCCTGTTGAGTTGCGCGGCGGCGCAAAGTCCCGCCGGGCCGGAGCCGACGACCGCGACTTTCCTGCCGGTGCGAACCTTCGGGGGTTCGGCCACGATCCAGCCGTTTTCCCAACCGTGATCGGCGATGGCGCACTCGATATTTTTGATGGTAACGGGCGGATTATTGATGCCGAGTACACAGGAGCCTTCGCACGGCGCGGGACAGACCCGGCCGGTGAAATCGGGGAAATTATTGGTCTTATGCAGCCGTTCGAGCGCTTCCTTCCACAGGCCGCGGTAAACCAAGTCGTTCCATTCGGGAATCAGGTTGTGAATCGGGCAACCGCTGGCCATGCCGCTGAGCAGCGAGCCGGTATGACAGAAAGGGATGCCGCAATCCATGCAACGCGCGCCCTGCTCGCGCAGCTTCTTCTCCTCCATGTGGAAGTGAAATTCCTTCCAGTCGGCAACGCGCTCGAGGGGCGTGCGGTCCACCGGAAGTTCGCGCAAATACTCTAAAAATCCTCGTGGGTTTCCCATTGATAAATCGGGTTTGATGACTGAATGGTAATTAACCGCCGCCGACGCGCGCCCCGTCGCGGATATTCGCTTCAAAGGCGGCCATGATGGCCTGATCGCCGCTCAAACCGCCCTTTTCCGCCTCTTTCATCTTTTCCATGGCGCGCTTGTAGTCTTTCGGCAGCACTTTAATGAATTTCGGCACAAGGTTCTTCCAGTCGCCAAGAACTTTCACCGCGCGCTCGCTTCGGGTGTACGTCTGGTGCCGCTGAACCAGTTTCCAAACCATCTCGATTTCGTCCTGATCGGCTAGTTTTTCGAGACTGACCATGTCAAGATTGCAGTGCGTGGCAAAATCACCGGTTTCATCCAGCACATAGGCGATGCCGCCGGACATGCCCGCTGCGAAATTGCGCCCGGTCCTGCCCAGCACCACCACGCGTCCGCCGGTCATGTATTCGCAACCGTGATCACCCACGGCTTCCACCACGGCGTTGACACCGGAGTTGCGCACGCCAAAGCGTTCACCCGCCATGCCCCGCACAAAAACCTCGCCACTGGTGGCGCCATAAAGCGCCACGTTGCCGACAATGATGTTTTCCTCGGCGACAAAAGTCGAACCTTTCGGTGGATAAACGATGATTTTCCCGCCGCTCAAACCCTTGCCGAAATAGTCGTTGGCGTCGCCTTCGAGTTCGATGGTCATGCCGCGGGGCATGAACGCGCCGAGGCTCTGGCCGGCGCTGCCGGTGAATTTCAGATAAATCGTGTCCTCCGGCAGACCGTTGGGACCGTGTTTTTTTGTCACTTCGCTGCCGACGATGGTGCCCACGACCCGGTTAACATTCCGGATGGGCAAATCGGCATGGACGCGTTCACCGCGTTCGATGGCCGGTTCGCAAATGTTGAGCAGCCTCGTCACATCCAACGATTTTTCCAGACCGTGGTCCTGGTCAATCTGCCGGTACCGCCCGACTTCCGGTCCGATCTCCGGTTGATGCAAAATCGGGGTCAGGTCCAGCCCCTTCGCCTTCCAGTGCTCGATGGCCTTCCATGGGATCAGTTTGTCCGTGCGGCCAATCATTTCGTTGAGCGTGCGGACGCCGAGTTTGGCCATGATTTCACGCAACTCCTGCGCCACGAAGCGCATGAAGTTCACCACGTGCGTCGGATCGCCGGTAAAGCGCGCGCGCAATTTGGGGTTCTGTGTGGCCACTCCGACAGGACACGTATCCAGATGGCAGACGCGCATCATGATGCAACCCAGCACCACCAGCGGCGCGGTGGCAAAACCGAATTCCTCGGCGCCCAGCAACGCGGCCACCGCCACGTCCCGGCCGGTTTTCAACTGGCCGTCCGTCTCGACGTAAATGCGGCTGCGGAGATTGTTCAACACCAGCGTCTGGTGTGTCTCTGCGAGGCCCAGTTCCCAGGGCGCGCCCGCGTGTTTGATGGACGAGAGGGGCGACGCTCCGGTGCCGCCGTCGTGGCCGGAGATCAGAACCACGTCCGCGTGCGCTTTCGCGACCCCGGCCGCGACCGTGCCGACGCCGATTTCGGCGACCAGTTTCACGCTCACGCGCGCCCCGCGATTCGAATTCTTCAAATCATGAATCAACTCCGCCAGATCCTCGATGGAGTAAATGTCGTGGTGCGGCGGTGGCGAAATCAGGCCGACGCCCGGCGTGGTGAACCGCGTCTTGGCAATCCACGGATAAACCTTGCGGCCCGGCAATTCGCCGCCCTCGCCCGGCTTGGCGCCCTGGGCCATTTTGATCTGCAATTCCTGCGCGTTGATGAGGTAATGGCTTGTCACGCCGAAACGCCCGCTGGCCACCTGCTTGATGGCGGAATTTTTCGAGTCGCCGTTGGGCAGTGGAAGGTAGCGATCCGGGTCTTCGCCGCCTTCGCCAGTGTTGGATTTGCCGCCCAGCCGGTTCATGGCCACGGCGAGCGCCTCATGCGCTTCCTTGCTGATGGAGCCATAACTCATCGCCCCGGTCTTGAACCGTTTCACGATTTCTTCCACCGGCTCGACTTCCGCCAGCGGGACCGGGTTTTCCGCAAATTTGAAATCCAACAGGCCGCGCAGGGTGCACAGGTTCGCCGCCTGCTGGTTGATCAAACCGGCATATTCCCGGTAAATCTTTTCACTGTTGAGACGGCAGGCGATTTGCAATTTGTGGATCGTCTGGGGATTGAACAGATGATATTCGCCGTCCGAACGCCACTGATACTGGCCGCCCGGGTCGAGCACGCCGTTGACGGGCCGGTCCGGAAACGCGTGGCGATGTCGGGCCAGAACCTCCTCCGCCAGCACGTCCATGCCCACGCCCTGGATGCGGGATGGCGTCCAGGTGAAATACTTGTCCACCACGCCGCTGTTGAGGCCGACGGCTTCAAAGATTTGTGCGCCGCGATAGCTTTGAATGGTCGAGATGCCCATTTTAGCCATGGTTTTGACCACGCCTTTCACCGCCGCCTTGATGTATTTTTTGATGGCGGTCGGGGGGTCGAGCTTGAGCAGCAAGCCCTCGCGAATCATGTCATCGAGCGTTTCGAACGCCAGATACGGGTTGATGGCGCTGCAACCATAGCCGATCAGCAGCGCAAAATGATGCACCTCGCGCGGTTCACCGGATTCGAGGACGAGGCCGACCTTGCCGCGCGTTCCGGCCCGGATTAAGTGATGGTGCAGGCCGGACACCGCGAGCAATGCCGGGATGGGCGCGTGCTGTGCGTCAACGCCCCGATCCGAGAGAATGACGATGTTGGCACCATCGCCGATTACCCTGTCCGCCATGGCAAAAAACTTGTCGAGCGCAACCTCCAGGCCTTTGGCGCCCTCGGCCGCCGGAAACAGGATGGGCAGCGTGGCGCTCTTGAATCCCCTGGCGTCCACGCTGCGCAATTTTTCCAATTCCTCGTTTGTGAGGATCGGATACTTCAACTTGATCAAGCCACAGCTTTGCGGCGCCGGCTGAAGCAGGCTGCCCCGCGGTCCCACCATCGTTTCGGTGGAAGTGATGATTTCCTCGCGGATCGGGTCAATCGGCGGGTTGGTGACCTGCGCAAAGAGCTGCTTGAAATAGTTGTAAAGCAACTGCGGCTTGTTCGAGAGCACCGCCAGCGGCGTGTCCGTGCCCATGGAACCCAGCGGCTGCACGCCGTCGTTCGCCATCGGGCCGATGATGAAACGCAAATCCTCGAACGTGTAACCAAACACCTGCTGTCGTTCCAGCACGGTTTGGTGGCCGGGCTCGGTCTGAAATCCGGGATCCGGCAGGTTTTGCAGCAGCACGTGATGTTCGCTCAGCCACTGTTGATACGGTTGCGCCTTCGCGAATTTATTCTTCAGTTCCTCGTCGGCCACGATGCGGCCCTGCTCGATGTCCACCAGAAACATGCGGCCCGGTTGCAGACGGCCTTTTTGCAGCACGCGCTCCGGTTCCACCGGCAGTACGCCGGCTTCCGAGGCCATGATGACCAAATCGTCCTTGGTGACGTAATAACGCGACGGGCGCAGCCCGTTGCGGTCAAGGCACGCGCCAATTACCTTGCCGTCGGTGAACGCGATGGATGCCGGGCCGTCCCATGGCTCCATGAGGCACGAATGATATTCATAAAACGCACGACGTTCGGGGTCCATGCTCTCGTGATTTTCCCACGGTTCAGGAATCATCATCATCATCGCGTGCGGCAGTTCGCGGCCCGCCATGACCAGCAGTTCCAGGCAGTTGTCGAACATCGCCGAGTCGCTGCCGTCGGGGTTGATGACCGGAATGATTTTCCGGATGTCGTCGCCGAAAAGGTCGGAGGCAAAATTCGACTGCGCCGCATGCATCCAGTTGATATTGCCGCGCAGTGTGTTGATTTCGCCGTTGTGCGCGAGATAACGGTAGGGATGGGCGCGGTTCCAGCTGGGGAAGGTGTTCGTGGAAAAGCGCGAATGGATCAAGGCCAGCGCCGATTCCAGCGCCGGGTGCGACAAATCCGGGTAGTATTCGCCCAATTGGGCCGTCAGCAACATGCCCTTGTACACGACCGTCTTGTACGATAGGCTCGCCAGATAGAAAAACTCGCCGCCTTTGACCTTGCCGGAATAGCGGATGACTTCCTCCGCGCGCTTGCGGATGACATACAATTTGCGTTCAAACGCCATGTCCTCAGCCAGTTTTACGTCGCGGGCGATAAAGACCTGCCGCATAAACGGCTCGGAAGCCTTCGCGGTCGCGCCCAACGAGGCGTTGTTCGTGGGAATGGTGCGCCAGCCGAGCACGCGCTGGCCTTCCTCCGCCACGATGTCGCCAAAAATTCTTTCGCATTCGGCGCGTGACGCGGCATCCTGCGGCAGGAACACCATGCCCACGCCGTATTCGCCGGCGCCCGGCAATGCAATTTTTTCCTTAGTTGTCACTTCCTTGAGAAAGGCGTGCGGCGTCTGCATGAGAATGCCCGCGCCGTCCCCGGTGTTCACCTCGCACCCGCACGCGCCGCGGTGATCGAGATTGAGCAGCACCTGCAAGGCCTGCCGGACAATCGTGTGCGACTTTTTGCCCTTCATGTTCACCACAAAGCCCACGCCGCAGGCCTCGTGTTCGAATTGCGGATCGTAAAGCCCCTGCTTCGGCGGCGCGGAGATTTGCGCGGGCCGTCTGACATTAGTTCCTGCTGTTAAGCTTCGGGTCATCGCTTGGCGAATTAGCCTTTATTCACTTATTCTTTACTTAAATTTCGTTATTGCGCAATAAATGTTTTCAAATTTTCACCCCTAATCCTACACTTGCTTTGCGAATTGTATACCTCCCTTTGTTAAATCGCTGACGGGGCATGGGGGGGCGTTTGGATTTACAACCGGCGAATGACAATTGACGAATCAGCCGACAAGGCAGCGTGTCGCGTAAATCGTAAATTGTATTGTTTACGGCTTGGAAGATTTCTCCGGTCCCCAGGTCCAGTAAAGTCCAAAATACCAGAGCAGATGGTTATCGCCGGCCACACTGTGCCCGGCACTGAACAACAGGCTGAAGTGCTCGGTGAAATTGTAATACCCGCCGAAGTTGAGCGCCGCATATCCTTTGTCATCGTCCGTGTCCTGTCCTTGGGCCCAAAGCTCCCCGCCGAGCGTAAGGTGCGGGCCGAAATCGCGCTGTACCAGCCAGCCGCCGAACGGATAATTGCGCTGGCCGGGCGCCGAATTCAAGACCGCGCCGCCGCCGCCGTAGGTCGTCCACGGCCCAAAACTTTTTTGCAGCCACAGCGGCAGCCGAAACCACGTCCGGCCGTTGCCCAAACCACGGCTGGCTTCGCCGGTCGGCAGTTCGGCCATCGGAAAAATTCCGGCCTCCGGCAAGTATTTGCTTTCATGAAGAAACCGGTATTTGATGCCAAACTCAGTGTCGCCCAGGCCGACCTCGGTCGGCGCGCCATCAGCGCCCACGGTGGTCATCGGCACAATCAGATGAAGTTGCGTATCCGGCAGCACGCCGTAGTTCAATTCCACCGCCGGACCTTCAATATTGTAATCATTGACGCCGGCATGATCGCCAAGGCCGAACAGGTAAAATTCCCAATGTTGGTAATCCACCGGTTCCGGGTCGTCTGTCAGAAAAGGCGGGCCGGCAAAGGTGTGTGCGGCAAACATCAAATTCATGCCGGCAACCCACGAAACGGTTTTAATGGGGTTGTCCATCAACCCGCCGAGACTAATTGAAGCAGCCACATTTGTAAAAATGCGGGTTGAGCTCTCGGAAAAGGGATCGCTCAAGAGGCAAGGTTGTTTTGGGGGAGGGTGATGGTTTATGTTGTCAGCCATGTCGAAAAACGGCATTTAAGTGCGATGAAACATAACTCCTATTTTGAAGGAAAGGTCCAAAGCCTGGCGATCAACACGTCCGACGGTCCGGCCACGGTGGGTGTAATCGAACCCGGCAAGTATAGCTTTGGCACGGATTGCCAGGAACACATGCATGTGGTGGCCGGAACGCTAAAGGCCAGGTTGCCCAACGATAACTGGAAGAGCTACGCCCAGGGCCAGTTCTTTGTCGTGCCGCCGAAGGTGAAATTTGAAGTCGAAGCCGCCGGCGACGTGGCCTATCTCTGCTTCTACCGGCGGTAAAGGCGGATTCTGTTCTGGTGGAGTGAGCCTCCTGGCCGTCCGCGGGTATTCACCTCGTGACCATCGGACGGTTGAAATTATCCTGTTACCTTTCCGTGCCGGCGTAAATATATCAGTGAAATCATGAACGACGATCTGGCCCTGTTGTGCGATTACTCCCGGAATCATTCCGAGGATGCCTTTGCCGCGCTCGTCACACGTTACCTCAATCTGGTTTATTCTGTCGCGCTGCGGCAGGTACAGGATCCACAACTGGCCGAGGAAATCACGCAGGCGGTGTTCATCATTCTGGCGCGCAAGGCCGGTTCGCTCGGTGACAAGACCATTTTACCCGGCTGGCTCTGCCGTACGGCGCGGTACGCGAGCGCCAATGCGCTGACCATTCAATGCCGCCGCCAACGCCGCGAACAGGAGGCGTACATGCAAAACAGTTTAAACGAACCGGCCGCCGCCGAAACATGGGGGCGAATCGCGCCCTTGCTTGACACGGCTATGGAAAACCTGAGCCGGAAGGACCATGACGCGCTGGTGCTACGCTATTTTGATAACCGGAATTTCAAGGAAGTGGGCGCCGCACTGGGCGCGAGCGAGGATGCGGCGAAAATGCGCGTGAGCCGGGCTTTGGAAAAGCTGCACCGTTTTTTCAATAAGCACGGCATTTCCTCAACCACCGCCATCCTCGCGGGAACGATTACCCTCAATTCCGTCCAGCCCGCACCGGTAACGCTGGCCAAAGCGGTGAACGCTGTGGCGGTTGTCAAAGGGTCAATCGTTCCGACAGCAACCCTGATCCTTGTGAAAGGAACCATGAAGGCAATAACTTGGTTGAAAATCAAATTTGCGCTGGCCGTTGGAGGGGCCGTTTTAATTGTGGGTGGCGCAGCAGCTATGGCAATTTCTCAAAACAGTGGTGGCAGTGGTGGTGCATTGACACCTCGAGAAATTATTGAAAAAACGGAAGGTGCCTATGCTTTGCTTTCGAGCTATAGCGCCAGCGGAACGACCGTTTCAACACTAATGGACAAGACATATACCTGTACATTCACCGTCAAACTCGCACGGCCGGGTTTTTACCGGGTTGAATTTGTTAGATATTCTGCATCAACGACAAACACGGGGGCGGTTTGGAACTCTGGTGATGGAAATTTCATGCTATCCCATCGTGCTTCAGACGATTATTTAAAATATGCCTCCTCCGAAGCTGCATTCATAGCCGCCACAGGGATGACACGCGGATCGTGTGAAATCATTCCGATGATATTTTTCAACACTAAAATCGGGACTGACACTCTGAAACTATTTACATCCGCAAAAGAAATTAAAGATGAAAAAATTGGTGATGTGGATTGTTATGTCCTGACGGTCAACAATCACCGACGCGAATCGCGCTCAATGACGTTATGGATTGGCAAAAACGATTTCCTCATTCGTCAACGCCAGTTCGTGAATAGTCCAGAAGCTGTCAGAGCCGACTCCGGCCTGGTCGCAACGCTGACCGAGACGGTCGAAAGTATTTCGGTGAATGAACCCTTCGCAAAGCGAGATTTTGCTCGTCCGGTTCCCGCTGGCTTGCAACTGAGACAGGTCAATTAGCGCAATTCGATTGGCAAACCATTTTACACACCGTCTGCGCCTTGTATAATGTTCCACTGTGAATTCGGACAAGCGCCAGCGCGTGGTCTGTGGCATGAGCGGCGGAGTGGACTCCTCCGCCACGGCGGCGTTGTTGCTCGAGCAGGGCTACGAGGTCATCGGGATCACCCTCAAGCTCTGGCCGCAGGATTGCGTCAATCGCGCCGAGGACAAGTGCTGCGGCCCGCAGGCTGTTACCGACGCGCGCGCCGTCTGCCACACGCTCGGCATCCCGTATTATCTCATTGACGAGGCGGCGGAATTCCAGAAGCACGTCATCCAGTATTTTGCCGACGAATACAAGGCCGGCCGCACGCCAAACCCGTGCGTGATGTGCAATCAAAATCTCAAGTTCGGCCGGCTCATTGACCGCGCCAGGCAACTCGGCGCGGACTGCATCGCCACCGGCCATTTTGCAAGGGTTGAAAGAGTTTGTAGTAGCCGACGTGAGGAGGCTCCATCTAAAAACTCCGAACTCCGAACTCCGAACTCCGAAATTAATCAGAGCCTCGTTACCTCGGCTCCTACAAGACATTTATTGAAGCGCGGACGGGATTTGAAGAAGGACCAGAGCTATTTCCTTTTCTCGCTGCGGCAGGACCAACTGGCGCGGGCGATGTTTCCGCTGGGCGAGAAGACCAAGAGCGACACGCGTGAAGTAGCGCGGCATTGCCAGCTCAAGACTGCCGACAAGGAAGAAAGCATGGAGATCTGCTTCGTGCCGGACAACAATTATGGCGGCTTTCTCCGGCAGGCCGGCCTCGCGCAGAAACATCGCGGTGAGATCGTGGATTTGCATGGAACGGTCCTCGGTCATCACGACGGCATCGAGTTTTATACCATCGGCCAGCGGCGCGGCCTCGGCATCACCACGCCCAAGCCGGTCTATGTCGTCGAACTGGACGCGGAGGACAATCGGGTTGTCGTTGGCGACGAAACCGCGCTGGACCGTGACGAATTCACCGCTATGAATTGCAACTGGATTCCGTTCGACAAACTCACGGAGCCTGTCGAGGTCATCGCCAAAATCCGTTACAACCATCCGGGCACGCTGGCAACGGTGACACCCGCCGGCAACGGCGCGGTGAACGTAAAACTGCATTCTGCTCAACGCGCCATCACACCCGGACAGGCTGCGGTGTTTTATCAGGACGATTTGGTTCTCGGCGGTGGTTGGATTGCGCGATAAAAAAGGTTGCAGCGCATTTGACAGCGGGCGTCACCCGGTGCATGGTTCCGGCCATGAAAGCAATTGTGCTACTGGCCGCGATTACGTTTCTTCAAATCCTGGCCGTCCGCGCGGCGGAATCCATTTACGACATTCCCCTCAAGGACATCGACGGCAACAGCACTTCGCTCAAACCGTATCAGGGCAAGGTGCTGCTGATTGTCAATGTCGCGTCCAAGTGCGGCTTCACACCGCAGTATGCGGCTCTGGAGGCGGTTTACCAGAAGTATAAGGACCAGGGTCTGGTGGTACTCGGTTTTCCCTGCAACCAGTTTGCGCATCAGGAACCCGGCACGGACCTGGAAATCAAGCAATTCTGCACCTCGAAATACGACGTGACTTTTCCGATGTTTGATAAGCTGGAAGTGAATGGCGCCAATCGTCATCCGCTTTATGTGCTGTTGGCGGGGGAGGAATCGCCGTTTCCGGGCGATATCGGCTGGAATTTCACCAAGTTTGTGATCGGCCGCGACGGCAAAATCCTGAACCGCTTCCCCTCGCCGGTGAAACCCGACTCGCCGGAAGTGACTCACGCCATCGAAGCGGCCCTGGCGGCAAAATAACGGCGACACGTGGATTGCCAACCAGCAACTGTAGGAGACGACGTAAGGAGTCTCTGAATCATTGAGTCTCGTTACCTCGACTCCTACAGGATTTTTTCAATCAACTCGCCCGCGCTGGCATTGGCGCGCACTTGTTCCGGATTTTTGCAGCCGGGAATGAGCGTGGATACCGCCGGGTTCTTCAAACACCACGCCATCGCCCATTGCGCCATCGGCACACCAGCCGGCAATTCTTCTTTTTGCAGACGCTCCACTTCGGCCGGGTCGCGTTGCATTTTCTCCGCGTCGAACGTGGCGCGCACGTCGTTGGCGGCAAAGGTCGTGCCGGGTTTGTATTTGCCCGAAAGCAATCCGCTGGCGAGCGGCACCCGGGCCAGAATGCCGAGGTGGTCGCGTGGCGCGTGCGGGAAATAAATCTGCTCCGGACGCCGGTCGAGCCGGTTGTAAATCACCTGTAACGCCTCCAAGCCGTACCGTGCCGCTTCCCGCGCCTGCCATTCACTGCCCTTGCCCAGGATGGAAACTCCCAGGTGCCGGATTTTGCCGGCGCGTTTCTGTCCCGCCAGCATCGTCCATAGTTCCTGATTTTCAAACAACGCATCGGAACCGGAATGAAACTGGTAAAGGTCAATCGTCTCCAGCCGCAATGCCTTGAGCGAAGCTTCGAGCTGCTGGCGGACGCCGGCGACAGAGAAGTCATCGTCGCGGTTCATGAATCGGGTTAAAGCGATGGCCGAACTTGGTCGCCACCAGCCAGCGCGAGCGGTCCCGGCGCGACAGGTAGTCGCCAATCAGCCGCTCGGACAGGTGGTCACCGTAACATTCGGCGGTGTCAATGAGGTTGAGGCCGCATTCCGCCGCCGCGTCGAGGATGGCGTCAGCCTCGGTCTGGGAAAAGTCGTGTCCCCATTCGCCGCCGAATTGCCAGGTGCCGAGGCCGATGACCGACACGCGCAGACCGGTCTTGCCTAGAATCCGATAACACATGGCAGCTAGATCAACACCGGGACACGAATTTCACGAATTTTCACGAATGAAGAGAGGACAATCCGGCAAGAAGTTTTCGGCTTGCACGGTTTATTTTGATTGGTACAGTCAGGTCACGTTTTCATCCGCCGACCGCGGCGGTTTTTCCATTTTAACTTAAAAGATCATTAATTTGTGAAAGTATTCAGCGGCACCGCCAATGAGCCTTTGGCTCGCGCGATTTGCAAATCCATCGGCATGCAATTGGGCAAGTGCTCCATTCAACCGTTTCCCGATGGCGAGACCTTCATCAAAATCGAGGAGAACGTCCGCGGCGAGGACGTGTTCGTGGTCCAGCCGACGTCGCCGCCCACCAACCACAATCTGATGGAGTTGTTCATCATGATTGACGCGTTGCGGCGGGCGAGCGCGACGCGCATCACCGCCGTGCTGCCCTTTTATGGCTACGCTCGGCAGGACCGCAAAGACCAGCCGCGCGTGCCCATCACCGCCAAGCTCATCGCCAACCTGCTGGTGGCCTCCGGCGTCAACCGCATTCTTACGGTGGATTTGCATGCGCAGCAGATTCAGGGGTTCTTCGATATCCCGGTGGACCATCTCTATGCGGCGCCGGTCATGTACGAGTATTTGAAGAAAAAGAAACTGCCCGATTTGGTAGTGGTCAGCCCGGACGTGGGCGGCTTAAAAATGGCGCACGCCTATTCGCAGGTGCTCGAATCGGGGCTGGCCATCGTGGCCAAACGGCGCAAGAGCGCGACCGAGGTGGAATCCATGGCCGTCATCGGCGAAATCCGGGGCAAAAACATCCTGTTGGTGGACGATTTGACCGAGACGGCAGGCACGCTGACGGCGGCGGCGGCGTTATTGAAGAAAAAAGGCGCCAAACAGATTCTGGCCTGTGTTTCCCACGCCATTCTCAACAACGTGGGCATCGAAAGATTGCGAAAATCAGTGATTGACGAATTGATCACAACTGATACAGTCCAACGCCCCGCAATTGACGGTGTAAAAATAACGACGCTGTCGGTGGCGGGGCTTTTGGGCGAAGCCATCAAACGAATTAACAGCAATTCGTCGGTGAACTCGCTCTTTGAATTCAAAGGCGGGCGCACGAGTTAGCCCGCGGGAAGCATTTTAAGCATGAAATCGGTGCCATTGAAAGCGTATCCCCGGACGCAGTTGCGGCGGGGCGGAGTCAAGAAATTGCGCGACACGGGTCGCGTGCCGGCAATCATTTACGGCCGCCAGGCCAAGCCGCAAAACCTCGAAATCAACGCAAAGGAAATCGGCGACCTCATCCATCATTCCGCCTCGGAGAACCTGCTGGTGGATTTGTCCGTGGAAAATGATGCGCGCGCCAGGCGCCTCGCCCTGGTCCAGGAAGTGCAGCACCATCCGCTGGATGGCAAGGTCCTGCACGTGGAT
>Ga0335073_10006731_pt1 | contig 16157 bp, 15 predicted proteins | sample Lox_Sample_22_FD_207093 | JGI IMG/M metagenome (GOLD analysis project Ga0335073, IMG submission 207093) | Soil microbial communities from Loxahatchee National Wildlife Refuge, Florida, United States - Lox_Sample_2.2 | ecosystem: Environmental > Terrestrial > Soil > Wetlands | place: USA... | reverse complement strand
GCGAAGCATCGCATCAAAGGCGCGATTCTGGACAGCTTGCGGGAGATGGACTGGGCGTCGCGGGATCTGCGGAAGCGGCAGCGGCAGGTGGAGTCGGTGACACGCGAACTGCAGGGAAAGCTGGGACGGGTTCCGGCGGAGATGGAAGTGGCGTCGGCGATGGGATTGTCGATGCCGCGGTGGCGGAAGATGCAGATGGAGCTGCGGACGGTGGGAGTGGTCTCATGCACACCAGCGTCGGCTGACGATCGCGACCGGGTGCAGGAATTCGCGGCAACTCCGGAGTTGCGTCCGGATCGGATGTGCGAACAAGGGGAGTTGCAGAGCACGCTGCGGCAGGCTATCCGGACGTTGCCGGAGCGGTATCAGAAAGTGGTGGTCCTGTATTACACGAACGATCTGACGATGCGCGAAATCGGAGAGATTCTGGGGGTGAACGAAAGCCGGGTATCGCAGATCCACAAGACGGCATTGAAAAAGATGGCGAATGTGCTGGAGCAGAACGGGATTCACTCGGCGGCGGTGCTGTGACTTCGATCTGAGGATGCCGTGGGCGTCGATTTACCTCACGATGCCGCGGGCCTCGATCTACCTCACAATGCCGCGGGCATCGATCTACCTCACGATGCCGCGGGCATCGATCTACCTCACGATGCCGCGGGCAGCGATTTACCTCACAATGCCGCGGGCATCGATGGCGTAGATGGCGACGTCGGCGCGCGCGAGGTCGTTGATCAGGGCTTGATAAGCGGCGCGGTTATCGGGTAGCGGCGCAACGCTGAAGTAGATCAGCGATTTTCTGACCTTGAGCTGGCCCAGCATACGGACGGCGGTATCCAGGGCTGCGAGCGAATAATCTGGCGACGCGCCGCCGGATGGCGCGTCGTAGACCAGGTTTTCGAGGACGGTACGCAAGCGGCCTCGGTCCGCGGTGAAGTCCTGCTTCACGATCAAGCTGCTGGCAGCCGCCATGATCGCGACCAGGTCGGTATCGCCCAGTTTCGTGTCGATGAACTTGCGCGAGGCGGCGATGGCTCGATCGAAATCGTCAGGCGAGAGAGATAGCAGATCCAGATAGATGACCAGGTGACGGGCGCCGGTTTGCGAGGTGGGTGGTAACTGCGGCGCCGGGCGCGGGACCGGTGGCGCCACGGGTGCGGGGGCCGGAACGGGATCCGGAGACGGCAGCGCAGGGGGTTCGGCCGCGGCGGTGTGCGGAGCCGCGGTCGCTTGCGGAGGAGCGGCGAAGGCGACCAGACGTGGGGCGCGCAAGGTGAGCATCGCGAGCAACAGGACGGCGGCGGCGAAGGGCGCCGCGCGAAAGAAGCGCAGGCTCGGAGCGTGACTACCCGCGCTCTGGAGCAGGGATTCCACCCGCTGGGAAAGATGACTGACACGGCCAGCCATGGCGGCGGCATAGGATTGCCGAACGCCTCCGCAGAGTTCGACCACTCGGGTGAGGCAATCGGCGTAGCCACAGGCATCGCCAGTGCTTTCGACCACCCGATCATCACACGCAATTTCGCGCTCCAGATCGATCTGGCGGGCGATGAAGCGCAGTGCGATGTGCCAGGGCGCGAGAGCGATGACGAAGCGCTCGATGAATTTGGCGAGGTCGTCCCGCCGGGCGAGGTGGGCGGCTTCGTGAAAAATGACTCGATTGAGGTCACAGGCCGAGAGTTGGGCCGGGAGATGAGACGGAATCAGAATGAAACGATGGACGGGGCCGGTCACGAGAGGAGTGGAAACAGAGGCCAGAATGACGCGGACGGGCGAAGGCACAGGGAGAGGCGGGACCATAGCGACCCCGCGTGATTGGGCGCGATCGATTGCGCGGAAATTGAAAAACAGGCGAGCCACCAGGATTGCGCTCCAAAGAGCCCAGGCAATCAGCAGATAGCGAATCAGCCAAGCCGGGACCTGGACGGGGAGCCCGAAGGGGATGGGTCCGGCGGCGGATCGGGCTGTCTCGATTTGCACGACGCGGATGGCGACGATATCGGATGCGGCCGCGCCGGCAGCGGCCGCGCGATGAGGATGGACGAAAAGAAGCGGGAGCGCGAGGGTGACGGCGAACGTGATCCACCAAATGAAATATCGCGTCGCTGCGTTGAGGTGGCGCCGTGGCGTGAAACGGAGAACGATCCAAAGAGCGAAGGCCAGCGGCAGAGCGAGGATCGCGGAATTCAGAAGCAGAGACATCACGACTTCCTTTCGGCCTGGTCGATGAGTTTGCGCAAGCGCCGGAATTCGGCGCGATCGATTTCGCCGGTTTCGAAAAGGCTGGCCATGAGCAACTCGGGCGAACCTTCGAAGAAACGGTGCAAGAGCTGATGGAGAGCGCTTCGGCGCGCGTCCTGGCGAGCGACGACCGGCTCGTAGTGGAAGGCGCGGCCATCCTTGGTGTGGCGGACGTAGCCCTTGGTTTCGAGAATGCGGAGGGTGGTGATAACGGTCGAGTAGGCCAGCGCTGGTTTGGCGGGGAGGGCATCAAGGACTTCGGCGACGGTGGCCGGGCCGCGGGTCCAGAGGACTTGCATGAGACGGAGTTCGGCTTCGGTGAGATGAGAAGATTTCTTGCGCGCCATAGTTCTAATGAATTAAAGATACGGCGGGCGGACAGGGGGAGTCAAGGGGAAATTTAAAAAGGTAAAAGTTGGGGTGGTGCGGCTGGCGCGACGATGGCCGGCGGACGGATCGCAAGGCGGGTTGCCAACCCGCCGCAGGCTGCCAGCCTGCCCAACAATTATCGGGCCCAGATGGGGATTGCCTGGGAGCTGGTGGCTCCTACGCTGAGCGTAACCGCGGTCTGGCCAGGCGGCAGATCGGCGGGCACTACGGCATTCACTTGCAGGACGCCAACTAGTCCAGGGGCGGCTGCGGCATAGGTAATCTGCGCCATCTCACCGGAGAAGCTGACCACCACCGGTTGCAGCGGACTGGCGTAGGGCGCGGCAGCGGGCAGCCCGGCGGTATTGGCGCCATTGGTCATGCCCTCGCCGGTGGCGTTGAGGACGATCGTCGACCCCGCAGCCACCGGATTGGACGCGGAATTGGTGGAACCGTCCTGATTCAGCGCAACGGGAAAGAGTCCCGGCGCGGAGGCGGCTACGGCCACATCGGCGGTATTGACGCTCTGTCCAAGATAGAACGCTTCGAGATGCGTGGAGACACTGCCGGCGACGGTGTACGGGACCTGCACGGTCACCTGGCCGAATTGGGTGTAGAAGACGGGCGCCGGCACGCCGTCGAAGTGAATTTCAGTGCCCGCGACGATGTTGGCTACCAGGCCGGCGGAATCGAACAGGCCGGCGACACCGGCTTGAGGACCCAGTCCTGCGCCGCTGATGATGACCAGTTCGCCGGGCGCTACGGTTCCGGAAGCCTGGCTGGCGGCGTTTTGCACGACCAGCGGCTGAGGAACGTTGACAGGCGGAATGATCAACTGCGTGGATGCCGCGGTTTGTGTGAGTCGGCGGACGCGGTTGTTGCCGCTATCGGCGAAGTAGACGTTGCCGGAGCCATCGACGACGAGTCCGGCGGGTGAATTGAGCTCGGCCGGCAACGCGCCGGCGCCATCGCCCGCGAAGCCGGCGGCTCCGGTCCCGGCAATGGTGTGCATGACGCCGTCAGGAGTGATCATGCGAATGCGGTGGCTGCCGGTGTCGGCGATGAAGACGTCGCCTGAGCCGTCCACGGCCACTCCGCGCGGAGCATTTAACTGCGCCGCGGAAGCCGGACCTTCGTCGCCCCCCGATCCGGCGGCTCCGGTTCCGGCGACGGTTGAGATGTTTCCCGCGGGGGTCACCTTGCGGACGAGATGGTTTCCGGTATCGGCGATGAACAGATTGCCGGCGGCGTCCACGGCACACGCGGCCGGCCGATTGAGCTGCGCCGTGCGCGCGATGCCGCCATCGCCCAGGCTGCCGGCGGCGCCGTTGCCGGCATAGGTCGCGACCAGCGCGCCGGGAGGCGCCAGCAGGATGCGATTGTTCAAGGTGTCGGCGATGTACTGATTGGCTGCCAGATCGAAGCACAAGCCGGCGGGACTGCGGACCGGCGTCTGCAAGGGGGCGGTGTTCTCGGGTCCGGAGCCGGCGGTGCCGGTGCCGAGCACGGTCCAGATTGAGCCGCTGGCGATTTTCCGGACGCGCTGGTTGGCGGTGTCGGCCACAATGATGTTGCCGGAGCTATCCAGCGCGAGGCTGGCGGGCGCGTTCAGCTCGGAACTCGCCGCCGGCCCGAGGTCTCCCTTGAAGGCAGCCACACCGTCTCCAGCGATGGTAGTGATGATTCCCGAAGGGCTGACGCGGCGAATGCGATTGGTTCCGGTATCGGCGATGTAGAGACTTCCGCTGTAATCGAGGGCCACGGCCGAGGGGTTGAAGAGTTGCGCCGAGGTGGCCGCGGAGCCATCGCCGATGGCGTGCAGATAGCCGTCGCCGGCGACCGTGCGGATGATGTCGGAGCTGTTGATTTCGCGCACGCGGACGCCGTCGGCGATATAGAGGTTGTTGTAGAGATCGACGGCAAGATCGCGGGGGGCGGTGAGGTGGGCGGAAGGGGCCAATCCGCCGTCGCCCGAGAACCCGGGCGCGCCGGCGCCGGCCGCCAGGGTCCACGGCCCGCCCAATGGGTACTGGTGAACGGTGCCGGTGCTGTCGGCGACATAGATGGCACCGGCGGCATCGACCGTGACCGCGATGGGCGTGAACAGAGCAGTGGAGGGCGCGCCGCCCAAAACCGTAGACATGATGTTGCCGGGGAGGATTTTGCGAATGCGTTGGTTGCCGGAATCGGCGATATAGAGGTTGCCGTTGCGGTCGGCGGCAAGACCCGCCGGATACGCCAGTTGGGCGCTGCTGGACGGTCCGCCGTCACCCCAAAAGCCGGCCACGCCGGTCCCGGCGGCAGTGAAGATGCGGCCGTCGGTGGTGACCTTGCGGACGCGGTGGCCGGAGAATTCCGAGATGTACAGGCTGCCGGCTGCGTCGACGGCCACATTGCGCGGTGTCAGGAGCTGGGAGTTGGCGGCGGCATCGCCTTCACTTACGGATGCCAGGGCGCCGCCGCCGGCGATGGTGGATATGGTTCCATCGGGGGCGATGCGGCGGACCCGGTTGTTTCCGAGGTCGGCGATATAGAGGTTGCCGGCGAGATCGGCGGCGAGGCCGTACGGGAGATTGAGTTGCGCGGAGGCGGCGGGTCCGCCGTCGCCGGAGAAACCGGCGATTCCCGTGCCGGCAATGGTGGTGATGATGCCACCCGGTGAAACCTTACGAATGCGGTGATTATCCGTATCGGAGAGGTACAGATTTCCCAGGTGGTCGATGGCAATGCCCTGAATGCTGCCGAGTTCCGCGGAGGTGGCGGGGCCGCCATCTCCGGAAAGGGAACTGCCCGCAACGGTATCAATGCGATAGACCGGTTGAGCTCCGGCCGGGACGGTCCACGCCAGGATTGCCGCCCACACAAGCAAGCCTTTCATCGGATTATCGGAAATAGTGGGATCGCACGCGCAAAATTCTCACGCCGGCCACCCGACATGGAGGTCGTCCGGTTTGGTGCGGGTAGCTGCACACCCTCAAAAGTTGTGGGCCGATTGGGTAGCTCTCGCGATTTTTGTTAAGGGCCTCTAGTGCGGAAGATGGATCAGGTCGATAAATCCAGTGGAGAGGCTTTTGGCGAAGGGATTTGTCCAGTGGCGGTCGATGTTGCAGGATGCCGCGGAAGAAAGCGTCTGTTCCACGGGCGAAGTACTATTAGCGCTGGGACAGGCTGTAGAACAGCGCGACCCGCACACCGGAGCGCACTGCCAGCGCATGGCTTATCTGGCTTTGATGCTGGGGGATGCGATGGGTTTGGATCGTGAAAGCCTGCTGGCACTGTATCAAGGCGGGCATGTCCACGATATCGGCAAGGTCGGGATACCGGACGGAATTCTCCTGAAGCCAGGTGCCTTGACGACGTCGGAGTGGGTGACGATGCGGGCGCACACGACTTGCGGGGTCGAGATTTGCCGGCATGTGAAGTCGATGGCGAAGGTGTTGCCGATTATCCGCAGCCACCACGAGCGTCTGGATGGGTCGGGCTATCCGGATGGCCTGAAAGGGCAGCAGATTCCATTGCTGGCGCGGGTGATGCAGGTAGTGGATATCTATGACGCGCTGATCAGCCCGCGACCATATCGCTCGCCGTGTCCTCCAGAAACGGCCTTGGAGATTCTGGCCGAAGAGACGACGCGCGGCTGGCGGGATCCAGAGATTGTGGCGGTATTTCTGGAATTGCACGACGGGTCGTTAGGTGCGCTCCGCGAGTCGGTTGTGGCGGGCGGTTTAGCAGGATTCGAGACGGCTGCCAGAGACGCAGAGGAGCGCATCGACCGGAATGCCGATACGGCGGGCAGGAGTTCCTGGGACACGGACCACGCTAGTGGGCATACTTTTTTTCGCCGGCCTCGACACGGACCGGCATCCGATTCTCGGGCGGCGGTAAGGGACAGGTCGCGTAGGGCGTAAAGGAGCACGGCGGGTTGTAAGCCTTATTGAAATCCAGCACGACCTTGCCGTCCTTGGGCAGATCGCTGTATAGGAATCTGCCCGCGCCGTAGGTTTCCTTGCCGGCGGTCTCGTCGCGGAAGATGTAGAAGAGTTCCTTGGCGCCGGGCTCTTCCAGAATCGGATACAGGCGCAGTTGTTTTCCGGCCAACTGGAACTCGGCATATCCGGGGCAATCCGAGGGCTCGGTTTGTCCCAGAACATTCAGAATCGGGATCTGCTTGGGCGCAGCCACCCAGCGCGCGATTATCCGATACGATTCGGTCACCGGAAAGTATTCCAGGCCGTGAAAATTGCGGCGGTATTCGCTTTCGGGGTCTTTCAGCCGAATGCCGAACCTGTCGCCTCGCCTGATCACGAAGAGACTGAGCCGCCCGGCTCTGACGACGTCGGCGGAATCGGGCTTCACCTCGTGGGTGGATCCGTTCATCGTGACCGTCACCTTGTGGCCATCGAAGGCGAATGTGCCCGCGCGCCCGGGGCCGTCGGGAAGCGCGATATCCGACGATGGGTCTTTGCCGAAGCTGTTGGAGCCGGAATGCAACCAGAACAGCCCGGCGACGGTGAGCCATCCGCCATCGGCGGTGAGAGACGCGGCGCGAGCCTGCCTCCAGGCGGCGATTTCGGATTGAAACGCGCCATCCGACGCGGCCACGGCGCAGACGGCCGCGGCGCTCAGCACCATCAGCAGGTAGCGCAGCATCATTCTTCCTCACGCACGGAAGCGATCAATTGCTCGAGCATGACGGTCATTTCTTCGCTCTTGCGATCGACGCGCTCTTTGTACTGATTGAGGTCGTGTTCCAGTTTTCGGAGCTTATCGGCCAGGTGCATGCAGGCCAGCACGGCGATGTGGGTGGAATCGGCGTTAGGCGCGCGCGAGGCGATGGTGAGCATCAACTCGTCGACACTGGCGGCGACGCGTTCGACTTCCTGGGGATCGCCGGAGGTGCGCAAGGTATATGGCCGGCTCAGAATGGTTACGCGAACGGCTTGTTTATCGGTAGTCTCCACGCGCGTCTCCGACGCCGGAGGCAAACTTATCCGGCGCTTAACTGGTCAATCTGACCCAAAAGTTTTTCGATGCGCGTGCGGACCTGTTTGCGGTCCGCATGCAGCGCCTTCACTTCGGCGGCCAGGCGATCGGCTTCCGCCCGCGCCGCGGATGCCTCGGCTTTGGCAGCGGCGGTTTCCGCTTTGGCTTCGGAGGCATCGGAGCGAGCCTGATTGATTTCAGACTTCGCTTGTTCCAAATCCGCCCGTGCTTCCGAGGCCGCGGATCTTGCCTGGTTGATTTCGGACTTTGCCTGGTTGGCTTCGTTTACGGCCGCGTCCCGTTCCTGGCGCAACTGGGCCACCAGTTGGATGGCCAGTTGTACACGATCCTCTAGATTGCTCAGAGAGTCGGATTCGGACGCCGACGGGGTCATGCCGTCTCCGAGGCCGCCTTGGCTTTGGCAACGAGCTGCTGGAACCCGGCCTCGTCGTGCAGGGCGATATCTGCCAGCACCTTGCGATTAAGGTCGAGGCCGGCGGTCTTCAAGCCGTGCAGGAACTTGCTATACGAGATTCCGGCAGCGCGGCAGGCGGCATTGATCCGGACAATCCACAATGCGCGATAATCGCGTTTCTTGTTCTTGCGGCCGGTGTAGGCAAACTTGAGGCCGCGCTCGACGGCTTCCTGCGCCGCGCGGTGCAGTTTGCTTTTCGTGAGGAAATAACCGGACGCCATTTCCAGCGTCTTCTTGCGGGACGCCCGGCGGTGGGTACCACGTTTGACTCTAGGCACGTTTCAGCTCCTTGATTGGTTTACTTTGAATTGGCGGATCGGGCACGTGCGGCGCACCGTCCGCGCAAATTGCTCCGCTTAGTACGGGAGCATGCGCTTCAGAGCGGGCTGGTTGGCTTCGTCGGCCACCACGCTCTGATGCAGCTTCTTTTTGCGTTTGTGCGGCTTCGAGGTCAGGATATGGCGGCCAAAGGCGTGATTGCGAACCACTTTCCCCGTGCCGGTTTTCTTGAACCGCTTGGACGCACCCTTATGGGTCTTCAGCTTAGGCATAGAAATCCACTGTAATGCGATTGGAACAGGTAGACCAGAAAATTATAGCACGCCCCGACCGGGCAGACGGCGACCCTGGCCTTGTAACCCCTGGTACGTTCCTTGTCCTTACGTCCTGTTATACTACACGACACGGCCGCCCGCGGCCGCATTTTCCATGCAAGTTACGGTAATCGGAACTGGATATGTCGGCACGGTAACGGGCGCGTGTCTTTCCTATCTGGGGCACCAGGTAACCTGCGTCGATACGGACGCGGTGAAAATCACCAAGCTCCAACAGGGCGAATCGCCGATTTACGAACCCTATCTGGAGCAGATGCTGGTTCTGGCCGCGCAGCGCGGCGGAATCTCCTTTACGACCGATCTGACCGACGCGGCGCGGCAGAGCGACGCGATTTTTATCGCTGTCGGCACGCCGCCGCTTCCCTCCGGCGAAGCCAATCTGGAATATCTGGAGGCGGCCGCGCGCGCGATCGGTGGCGCCATGGACGGTTCGCGATACCGCGTGATCATCAATAAGTCGACGGTGCCGGTGGGCAGCGGCAACCTGGTGGAGACTCTGGTCCGCGAAGGAATTGAAGAGACGAATGGTACCGGAAAAGGCAACATCCGCTTCGGCGTGGCCAGCAATCCGGAGTTCCTGCGGGAAGGCAGCGCGGTGGCCGATTCGCTGTATCCGGACCGCATCGTGGTGGGTACCAGCGATCCGCAGGCAATGGACCTGATGCGGCGGCTCTATGAACCGCTGGTGGCGCAGAGCTTCGATCCGCCGCCCGGCGTTCCGCGGCCGGCGCAGATGAACTCGGCGCCGATGGTCACCACATCGCTCACTTCCGCCGAGATGATCAAGTACGCGGCCAATGCGTTTCTGGCGATGAAAATCGGCTTCGCCAACGAAATCTCCAACATCTGCGAGCGGGTGGGGGCGGAAGCGCCGGAGGTGATGACGGGCATCGGCCTGGATTCGCGTATCGGCGCGAAATTCCTTTACCCGGGCGTCGGCTGGGGCGGAAGCTGTTTCGGCAAGGACGTGCTGGCGCTGCTGCATACCGCGCGCGAATACGGCTATGAGGGCCGGCTGCTGCAGGCGTCGCTGGACGTCAACGCGGCACAGCGCCTGACCGTGATCCAGAAACTGCAAGAGAAGCTGTACATCCTCAAGGGACGCACCATCGGCCTGATGGGGTTGGCCTTCAAACCCGATACCGACGATCTGCGCGACGCTCCCAGCCTGACCATCGCCGAGCGGCTGATCCAGATGGGCGCGCGCGTGAAGGCCTACGATCCGGTGGCAATGCCGGTATGCCGGTCGCAATGGCCCGACCTGCGCATCCGCTATTGCGAATCGATGAACGAACTGGCGTCAGGCTCGGACGCCCTGGTGCTGGTGACCGAATGGGCGGAATTTCGAACGCTCGACCTGGCTGCGCTGGCGCCGCTGATGGCATCGCGGATTCTGGTGGACGGCCGCAACGCCATCCAGCCGGAAGCGGCCATTCGCGCCGGGTTCGACTACACCGGGATCGGGCGATACGCGCGGGCGCGGAACGGCGAGTTGAAGGCGGTGTTGCCGTAGGCGGTTATCAGTTTTCAGGTGTCAGTTTCTCCTTTCGGGGTGCGGCCGATTGAGGGCTTCGCGGCGAGCACTGAAAACTGACGACGGACAACTCTTTGAACATATTCAATATTTTGGTTGACAGGGCGGCGACGGCTGTCCCATATTGGTATTGAACACGTTCAAATGATCATCCTGGAAGAAGTCACGGTGATCGAGGCGGCGGCCGGGCGATGCTTCGATTTGGCGCGTAGCGTTGAAGTCCACTTGCTGCGAAATGCACATTGCGGCGAAGGGGCGTCAGCTGTTGGCGGGGTCACTACGGGACTGCTGGAGTTGGATGATTCCGTTACCTGGCGCGCGCGGCACTTCGGAATCCGCTGGAATCTCATCAGCAGGATCAGCGCTTTCGACCGTCCGAACTGCTTTCAGGACGTGCAGCTTCGGGGGCCGTTTGCTTCCATGCGGCACGACCATTATTTCCGTCGACTGGCGCCGGAGCGTACGGAAATGCGCGACGTCTTTGCCCTGCGTGCGTGGATCCCGTTTCCCGGCCTGCGCCGGTATATGCGCGCCCTGTTGCAGGAACGCGCCCGAGTGATCCGCGACGTGGCGGAATCGGGTAAATGGCGGAGTGTGCCAGGGCTATGAGGATCGTCATTCCAGGCGGCAGCGGACAGGTGGGCACGATCCTGGCGCGGCATTTTCATAGGCAAGGGCACGTGGTTACGGTGCTCAGCCGGTCGCCGAAACCGGCGGCATGGCGGACGGTGATCTGGGATGGCGCGACCGCCGGCCCGTGGGTCCGTGAATTGGAAGAGAGTGACGTTTGCATCAACCTGACCGGCCGTAGCGTCAATTGCCGGTATGGAGCGGCCAACCGGCGCGAGATTCTCGAATCACGCGTGCGTAGTACGAAGTTGCTGCACGAAGTGATCCGGGCGCTAGATTCGCCGCCGCGGCTGTGGATCAACGCCAGCACGGCGACGATTTACCGCCACGCGCTCGACCGGCCGATGGACGAGGCTGCCGGCGAACTCGGAGGCAACGAGCCTGGAGCGCCGTCCACATGGAATTTCTCGATCGACGTAGCCAAAGCCTGGGAGCGCGCATTCTTCTCGGCGACACTGCCGGGCACGCGGATGATCGCCATGCGCAGCGCGATCACGTTGAGCCCGGATCGCGGTGGCGTTTTTGACGTGTTGTTGGGCCTGGTCCGGCGCGGGTTGGGCGGAGCACAGGGCAGCGGCGATCAGTATGTCTCCTGGGTGCACGATGCGGATTTTGCCAGCGCTATCGATTTCCTGATCGCGCGGGAAGAGATTGCGGGCATAGTGAATATTGCCTCGCCAAATCCGCTTCCCAACCGCGAATTCTTGCGGGTGCTGCGGAAGACGTGGGGCATGCGTTTCGGTCTGGCCGCGCCGGCGTGGCTGATCGAAATCGGCACCTTCTTGATGAGGACGGAATCGGAGCTGGTGCTGAAGAGCCGAAGAGTGATACCGGGGCGGCTGTTGGAGAACGGATTCCCGTTTCGTTTTCCGGAATGGGAAGCGGCGGCGCGGGACCTGGTGGACAGGTGGCGGAGCGGCACCGTCTAATTCTAATCTACCCCAGCCCGCAAGGTACACCCGGCCGGCGGGTCCATCGCGGTGCCCCGCCGCTCGCCTTACGAACATGCGCCGACCGCCCCAGCGCCTTCGGCGAGAGCGACCGGGTATCTTCCGGGCCAGTTTTCCGACTGTTAGTCGTGGGGGCCTTGGGTCATCTTTTGTTCAACGAACTTGACCCGCCTGAGCCATCCATGTGCCGAATCTGCACGAGCAACCAATTCCGCGCCAGACGCCAATCTCGTGTAACCGTCTCCACGGAGACCCTCAGCACGGCGGCAGTATCCGGTACGGTCATCCCGCCGAAGTAACGCATCTCCACAACCTTCGCCTTTCGCGGATCGCCCTTCGCCAGTTCGTTCAGCGCGTCGTTCAGCGCGATCAGTTGCTTGTCGTTCGGCTGGCTGAGGTCGAGATGAGCTACATCGTCCAGGTGAATTCGGCCCCGTCCGCCGCCGTGCCTGGACGCAGCTCTCTTGCGGGCGGCGTCCACCAGAATGTGGCGCATCATCTGCGCACAGATCGCGAAGAAGTGCGCCCTGCCTTCCAGATCCACACTCCGAACGTCGACCAGTTTCAGGTAAACCTCATGAACCAGGGCCGTCGGCTGCAGGATTGGCTCGTCGCGTTCCCGCTTCATGAAGTTTACGGCCAGGCGGTGGAGTTCCGGGTAGATTCGCGGAGCCAGCACCTCTAGCGCGGCCGCGTCGCCGCCCGCCCATGCAAGGAGAAGCCGAGTCGTATCAGGGGTTTGGTCGTCCGCGCCCACCAGTGGCTTCAGGATAGCGTGAAAAAGTTTGTGCGCGCGTTACGGTTTTCCTGGATTTTCGCATGGAGGTAGGCCGGAGACAGTTTCCGGCAACTTTCAAGGAGGATCTACCAATGAAAATCGAAAATCACCATGTGGTTTCGCTGCTGGTTCTCGCCTGCGGAACACTTCATGCGAGCAATGTCGTGACAGACTGGAATACCATCGCTTCCACCACGATCGTGACCAATGGGGGAAAATCTCCGGCGCCCTCGGCCGTCTGGTTTACCTATTCGAGCATCGCGGTCTATGACGCCGTGAATTCCATCACCGGCCATTACCAGCCGTTCTACTACCGGTTCGCCGCCCCCGCCAACGCGTCCATCGGCGCGGCCGCGGTGGCGGCGGCGCACCGGGTGCTGGTCAACTACTTCCCGGCACAACAGGCGGCGCTCGACAGCCAGTTTGCCGCGTCGCTTGCCGGGGTTGCCGACGGGGGCGATAAGACCGCCGGTGTGGCCGCCGGTGAAGCTGCGGCCATGGCGGTAATCAATGCCCGGATGGGCGACGGCCTGGAAGCCAACATTACCTATACTCCGGGGTCGGGCCCGGGAGCATGGGTTCCCACGCCGCCCGCATTCGCTGCTCCGGTGGCGCCGTGGTTAGGCCAGATGCGCCCTTTCACCATGAAATCCGCAGGAGATTTTCTGCCCGATGGACCCACCGCGCTGAACAGTGAAGACTGGAAACGCGATTACAACCTCACTCGGCTCTATGGCGGCACAGCCAGCACGATTCGGTCCGCGTCTGAAACCGAGATCGGAGTGTTTTATACCGAACACACGGGGCAGCAGTACGCCCGCATGTTCAACACGCTCGCCATCGCGAACAATCTCGGCGTGGAAGATTCGGCCCGCTTGATGGCCATGTTATGGACCGGCTACTCCGATGCGGCAATCGGGTGTTTCAACGCCAAATATAAATTCGGATTCTGGCGCCCCGTGACCGCGATCCCCGCCGGAAGCGGCATCAGTGGCCTGTTGGGTTCGTCGACGGACCTGCCGGCCGATCCAACCTGGACGCCCTCCGGAGGCGCCACTCCGGCGCACCCCGAATATCCGGCCGCTCATGGCTGCATTACCGGCGCGGTCTCCAGCCTGATTGCGGACTTCTTCGGCACGACGCGAGTTACAATCGCAGTCGACAGCAAGGCTTTCACCGATGGCGTTCACCAACATATGTTCTCGGACACACGGGACCTGATGGACGAGGTCTTCTGGGCCCGCATTTACGCCGGCTTCCACTTTTTCCATTCGCTGGAAGCCGGGCGGCAGCTCGGCCAGTCGGTCGCAAGCCAGGTGGTTCACAACCATTTTCGCGAGTTACAGCCCCGGTAAGTGCCGCCAGGTGGCAGCGACGCCTTCTCCACGCCCGCGTCCTAAAGATATTTGCTGATAAGCTGGTCCCCATGACGCCGGGGCGCTGGGGACGGTTGGACGAGCTATATCATGCGGCGCGGGCCCTGCCGCCTTCCGAGCGAAACGCGCTTCTCGATCGAGCCGATCCCGAACTGCGCGCGACGGTCCTGTCCCTGTTGGCCCAGGATGGCATCCAGGAGAACCGGGACGGCTCGCAAGAAGACATTGGATTTCTCGATCGCCCCGCCTGGGAAGGTCGCAGCAGCCTTCTGCACCATTCCACCTCGTCTGACGCGGAAAAGCCCGTCAACGCCGGCGAACAACTCGGACCCTACCGGATTGAGCAGAAAATCGGACAGGGCGGCATGGGAACCGTGTACCGTGCCACGGATACGCGTCTTGACCGCTCAGTCGCCCTCAAGATTTCCAGGAAGTTGTTTGACGGCAGTCTGGAGCGCGAGGCGCGCGCGATCTCGTCCCTGAATCACCCCCATATCTGCACGCTCCACGATATCGGCCCCGACTACATCGTGATGGAATTCGTGGAAGGTGAGACCGTGGCAGCCCGCATCGCCAAGGGCGCGCTGCCGGTATGCGACGTTCTCCGCTTTGGCGCGCAGATTGCCGGGGCGCTCGCCGCCGCGCACGACAAAAACATCACGCATCGCGATTTGAAGCCCGCCAATGTGATGATCACCAAGAACGGCGTGAAGGTGCTCGATTTCGGCCTCGCCAAGCGCGCCACGCCGGAGGGAACCCTGACCGTGACCGGCGCGGTTCTGGGAACTCCGGCTTACATGGCTCCGGAACAGCTGAAAGGGGACGCGGCCGACGCGCGCACGGACATCTTTGCGCTGGGCCTCACTCTCTACGAAATGGCGACCGGCAATCGCGTCGTGCCCGGCCGCACGCCGGCTATGGATGGACTCCCGCCGAGGTTCGTCCATGTGGTAGAGCGGTGCCTCGAGCCCGAAGCGGAGAACCGCTGGCAGACAGCGCGCGACGTCAAGGCGGAATTGGAGTGGGCGGCGGCCGAACTGTCAGGCGCCGGCGCTCGACCCGGTGTGGCGGCATCCTTCCCGCGGGCGAAGCGCAGGTGGCTGCGGCCGGCTTTGGCTGTGGCTGGTGTAGGCGTCGCCGCCATCTTGGTCTGGGCGTTGTTTTGGAATCGCTCCGCTCCGCCGCCGGCGGTGCTGAGTGTTTCGCTCCTCCCGCCTCCGGACACCAGCTTCCGTTTCGCCCGCAATGGCGAGGGTGGCTTTGCCTTGTCTCCGGACGGGACCAAACTGGCGTTCGTCGGGCGCACGCAAGGGAAAGCGCATCTCTGGTTGCGGACTCTGGCAGAATCCGAATCCCGACTGCTGCCGGATAGCGAAGGCGCCTACAATCCGTTCTGGTCTCCGGACTCGCGATGGATCGGATTCTTTACCCCGGTGAAACTGAAGAAGGTTGAAGTAGCCAGCGGCTCGGTTATCGATGTGCTCGAAAGCCCGGGCAGCAACCTGATTGGAAGTTGGAGTTTTCGCGGCGTCATCATCTATGCGAACCCGAACGCCATTCGGGGAGGGAGTCCCCCGAACCCTGTTCTGGAGATACCGGACACCGGCGGCACGCCTGTGCGAATTCCGGATACGGAGCACGCATCGTCCCCCAGTTTCCTCCCGGATGGCCGGCGATTCATCTTTTTTCGGGGAACGGCACAAAAGGCCGAACTTTGGCTCGCCTCTATCGACGCGAGCGAGAGGCCCCGCAGGCTCGGCGACTTCGGCACACACCCCTCGTATTCGCAGGACCATATTCTCTCGGTCGTTAACGGCGTCCTCATGGCCAGGCCTTTCGATCTGACGCGGGGGGAGTTACGCGGCGATCCGTTCCGCCTGAAGGCGCCGCTTGCGAATCGGGTCCTTTTCGGATACTTGTACACCAATTATTCGGCTAACGCTCAAGGCATGCTGGTGTATCCGCCGGAGGCCAATGTGCTTTCTGAACTTCGTTGGCGCGACAGGACCGGCAAACAGGTGGGCACGCTGGGTGCACCCGGCGAATATTACACGCCCCGCATTTCTCCCGACGGCAAGCGAGTGGCGTTTTCGCGGAGGGACGGCGGCAACTCGGACATCTGGGTGGCAAACCTCGCCACCAACTCCCTCACACGTCTTACCTTCGACCAGGCGATCGACGAGAATCCGGTTTGGTCGCCGGATGGC
>Ga0335073_10006730_pt1 | contig 16158 bp, 14 predicted proteins | sample Lox_Sample_22_FD_207093 | JGI IMG/M metagenome (GOLD analysis project Ga0335073, IMG submission 207093) | Soil microbial communities from Loxahatchee National Wildlife Refuge, Florida, United States - Lox_Sample_2.2 | ecosystem: Environmental > Terrestrial > Soil > Wetlands | place: USA... | reverse complement strand
GTCTGCCGTTCCGCCACCCGCCCCGGGAGCAGCAGTCAGGTTAGCACGTCCGCAAGCTATCCCACATCGCCGATACGATCGGATACGGCACGGAGAGGAGGGCACCACAGTGGGAGTCCTGCAGCGCTTTGAGCACAGGCTCGAGGGGATGGTCGAGGGTGCCTTTGCGCGCGCGTTCAAGTCTGAGCTGCAGCCCGTCGAGGTCGCCAGTGCAATTCAGCGAGAGATGGATGACCGGGCGGCCATCGTAGCCCAGGGCCGAACGCTGGTGCCGAACGACTTCGTCGTGGAGGTAGCCGAAGACGATTACGCCCGGCTGGACGTGTATGCCGACAGCCTCGGCATCGAGCTCGCCACGCTAGCGCGCGAATACGCCAAGGAGCAGGGTTACTCGTTCGTTGGCCCGGTCCGGATGCGGTTCGAGGGGGTCAGGGACCTGGCCACCGGCACGTTCCGGATCCTGTCCGGCGTTATCAGGGGCACCACCGTCGAGGACGGCGAGATCCGGCGCCCGGCCAGCGACCTGCCCCAGCGAGCCAGCGGCTTTCACGGCAACCCGCGGCTGCTGGTGTCCGGACCGGAGCCCGGACCGGACGGCAGCACCCAGCGAACCTATGAGATCGTCACGCCGCTGATCATCCTGGGCCGCGGTACCGACTGCGACCTGCGCCTCGTCGACCCGGGGGTATCCCGGCATCACGCCGAGATCCGAGTAGAGGGGGACGAGATCGTCCTGGTGGACCTCGGCTCGACTAACGGCACCTTCGTTAACGGGCAGCCGGTCCGGCGGATCACGCTCGCCGACGGCACGAGGGTCACCCTCGGCCGCACCACCCTGGTATTCCGCCGGGACGGCATTTACTGACCGGCATCCCGCCGACATGCCAGCCAAGGACACATGACCCGATGAATCCGCTTGAGCTCACCCTGATCAGGATCGGGTTTCTTGCTGTGCTGTGGTTGTTTGTCATTGCGGCAGTGGGCGTCGTCAGGACCGACCTGTTCGGGCCGACCAGCCAGCGCCGAAGGCGCGCGGCGGTTCGCCCGCAACCGGCTGCGCCACGGCCGACGAAGCCAGGGGCAAAGCCATCCCGCCCACCCCGGTCGGCGCCCCAGCAACTGCTAGTGACAGCGGGGCCGCTAGCGGGCACCACGCTGGGCCTGACTGACCAGCAGATCACGATTGGTCGGGCTGATGACGCCACGCTAGTGCTCGGCGACGACTACGCTTCGACGCGACATGCCCGACTGTTCCCGCAAGATGGTCAGTGGCTGGTGGAAGATCTCGGCTCGACCAATGGGACGTACCTGGACCGGCAGAAGGTGACCCAGCCGACCCCGGTGCCCATCGGCGTCCCCATTCGCATCGGCAAGACGGTTCTGGAGCTGCGCAGATGACCCTGGCACTGCATTACGCGCTCCGCTCCGACGTCGGCCTACTCCGTGAGGGCAATGAGGACAGCGCCTACGCCGGCCCGCGGCTGCTGGCCATAGCCGACGGCATGGGAGGTCACGCGGCCGGCGAGGTAGCTAGCGCGGTGGCGATCTCGGCTATCGCGCCACTCGATCGCCAGGGCCTGACGCGCAGTGACGAGATGCTGGACGCGCTGGCAGCGGCTGTGGCCTCGGCCCGGAACACGCTGCACGACATGAGCGTGGCCGACCCCGCCGTCGAAGGCATGGGCACCACGCTCACCGCAATGCTGTGGGCTGACGCTCAGGTGGCGGTCTGCCATATCGGCGATTCCCGCGCCTACCTGCTGCGCAACCGCGACCTGTGGCAGATCACCCGCGACCACACCCTGATCCAGTCGCTGGTCGACGAGGGCCGCCTCAGCCCGGCGGCCGCCGCCAATCACCCGCAGCGATCGCTGATCATGCGGGCGCTGCAAGGCAGCACCGACGCGGACCCGGATCTGGCCATGCACGACGCGCTGCTCGGCGACCGGTACCTGCTGTGCTCGGATGGCCTGACCGACGTCGTCTCGGACGAGGCCGTGCACCACGTGCTGAGCACGGTGGCAGACGCCGACGAGGCGGTGGACCGGCTGATCGAGCTTGCCATCCGCAACGGCGGCCCGGACAACATCACCTGCATCGTCGCAGACGTCGTGGACGGCGTCTCCGGTCCCGAGCTGCCGACCACAGATACAAGGGTGGCGGGCGCAGCCGCAGGCGGTGATATCAGCACACTGCTGCGCTCTGCCATCAGCGGGGCGCCAGCGAGCGGCACTGATACCGAGACCGGGAACGGCGGACCTAGCCTCAACGGGCACCGCCGCCGCTCCGCTACTAAGGCTGGCGACGACAGCGAGTCAGAAGACGAGTTCAGCGAGCCCAGGCGACGCTGGCCAGTAGTGACTTCGGTGCTTGTCATCCTCGCGCTCGTGATAGCGGGCGGACTGTACGCCGGCTACCGGGCCATCCAGGGCAACTACTATCTGGCTGCAGACGGCAACCACGTCAGCATCTACCGGGGGATCAGCCAGAAGATCGCCTTCGTGAGCCTGTCCAGCGTCTACCAGAAGACCTCCGTGCCCGTCAGCGAGGTACCCGGTGACCTCGTGGGCCTGCCGACAACTCCGACGACTCTGGCCAAGACCAAGGCGACCCTCACCCAGATCGTGCAGTACAACCAGTGCAAAGCAGCCAGGGCGAGCCAAGCCGGATGGACGGCCGAGAAGGCCAGGCTCGTCGCGGCTAGGGCCAAGGCTGAGAAGAATAATCAGAGCAAGCCCAGGAACAAGAGGACCAAGCTGCCTTCCGACACCATGCCGACGCCGGAGCCCACGGTGCCGGCCTTCTGCGCGGAGGACGGATGAGCCTGGCGGCCAACCTCGACCAGCCAGTCCCCATGCCGCGTGGTCGGCGGCGAACCGAACTGGTCATGCTCATCTTCGCGCTGGCGCTGGTGCTGTTTGCCTACGCTGCCGTCGGTCTCGGCCTGAAGGGCAAGCTGCCTGGCCTGCCAACGGGAATTCTCATATTCGCGGCTGTTGTGCTAGGCGCTCACCTGGCGGTCCGGCGCTTCGCGCCGTACGCCGACCCGCTGCTGTTGCCGCTGGCTGCGGTACTGAACGGGCTCGGCATCGTGATGATCTACCGGCTGCAGGAGTCAGGCCGGAACGGCAATTCCGGCCAACCGGTCACCGACATGTCGAGCTCGGCCAGCACTACGCAGCTGCTGTATACAGTCGTCGGGATCGTCGCGCTGGTGGTCGTCCTGGTACTCATCTCCGAGGCCCGGGTGCTGCAGCGCTACACCTATACCCTCGGCGCAGTCGGCCTGGTGCTGCTCGCCATCCCCGCCTTCCTGCCTGCCAGCCACAGCGTGGTTAACGGGGCGAAGGTATGGATCATCATCAGCGGCGGCTTCTCGGTCGAGCCGGGCGAGTTCGCCCGGCTGGCGCTAGCTGTCTTCTTCGCCGGCTACCTGGTCGCCAAGCGGGACGTGCTCGCGCTGGCCGGCCGGCGGGTGCTCGCCATCGACCTGCCGCGCGCCCGCGACCTCGGCCCGGTGCTGATCGCCTGGGCAGCCAGCCTGCTGATCCTGATCTTCGAGACTGACATCGGTACATCCGCGCTGTTCTTCGGCATGTTCATCGTGATGATCTACATCGCGACCCAGCGCACTTCCTGGGTGCTGATCGGCGTGCTGTTGTTCCTCGCCGGCTCCTGGCTGACCGCGCTGCTGTTTTCCCACGTCATGGAGCGCTTCACGATCTGGCTGCACCCGTTCGCGGGCAGTAACCCGACAGGCATCGCATTCCAGCCGGTCCAGGCCCTGGAGGGGCTCGCGTTTGGCGGCCTGTTGGGTACCGGTCTCGGCCAGGGCCAGCCGTATCACACCCCGCTCGTGCAGAGCGACTTCATCTTCAGTGCGTTCGGGGAGGAGCTTGGCCTCGTTGGCGTCATGGCCCTGCTGCTGGTGTTCGGCCTGCTCGTGCAGCGCGGGCTCAGCGCCGCTATCGCGGTGAAGGACCCGTTCTCGAAGCTGCTGGTCGGCGGGCTCTCGTTCGTGCTGGCGCTGCAGGTCTTCGTGATCGTCGGAGGAGTGAGCGGGCTCATACCGCTGACCGGGATAACAACCCCGTTCCTATCGCAAGGTGGTTCTTCACTGGTGGCGAGCTGGATACTGATTGCGCTGATGATCAGGGTCAGTGATTCGGCCCGCAAGCCGGCCCCCCAGCCGATCCAGGACGAGGGCATGACCCAGGTGGTGCGTGCCGCATGAACCGCGCGCTGCGCCGCATATCAGTGGCATGCCTGGCCTTGTTCCTGCTGCTCATGATCAACATGAACTACGTGCAGGCGTTCGAGACCACCAAGCTTGCTGGGGAGACGGGCAATGTCCGGGTCTTCGACCAGCAGTTCTCATACCAGCGCGGCTCGATCATTGCCAACGGTGACTCCAAGGGCGTGACGATCGCCGAATCGCGCCTGGTCAAAGGCACTGACATGTATCAGCGCTACTACCCGGACGGCAAGGTCTACGCCCCGGTCACCGGCTACGACACCATCTACAGCCAGTCCGGCATCGAGCAGACAGAAAACAGCCTGCTCGCGGGCACCGACCCGCGGCTTGCCGTCCATAACCTGACCGCCCTGCTAACCGGGAAGCAGAAGCAGGGGGCCACGGTCGAACTGACGGTCAGCCCGGCCGCGCAGAATGCCGCCTACCAGGCGCTGACCTCCGACGGCGGCCATGCCGCAGCCGTCGTCGCGATCCAGCCGAGCACCGGGGCAATTCTCGCCCTGGCGTCATATCCAACGTTCAATCCGAACGAGCTCACCACCTTCGACGGCGCCAAGCTGGACAAGGCGGACGAGAAGCTGCTAACCGAGCGGTCCCAGCCCCTGCTTAACCGGGCGATACAGGAAACCTATCCGCCCGGCTCGTCTTTCAAGATCGTCACGAGCTCGGCTGCGTTCTCCACCGGCCTGGTCAAGAACACGAACACGTTCGTGTCGGCCCCGTCACCGCTCATCCTGCCCAATGGTAACCAGCTGGTGAATGATGGCGGCGAGATCTGCGGAGACGGCAACCCGCCGATCATCCAGGCCTTCTGGATGTCCTGCAACTCCGCGTTCGGCAAGCTCGGCATCAAGCTGACCGCCCCCGTTCTGCGTAGCTACTCGAGCAAGTTCGGGATGAACAAGCCGCTGTCGATCCCGTTGCAGGTGGCGCCGAGCGTGATGCCCGAGGTCAAGGGCTGGACCGACCCGTCGCTGACGGCCTTCTCGGCCATCGGGCAGTTCAATGACGCGGTGACTCCGCTGCAGGAAGCGATGTTCTCGGCGGCCGTCGCCAATCGCGGCACGCTCATGCACCCGTACATGGTCCAGCAGGTGGTCGGCCCGGGCCTGTCGGTGATCGAGCAGGCCAAGACCTCGGTGCTGAGCCAGGCGGTATCACCAACCGTTGCGGGCGATCTGCAGTCCATGATGAATGAGGTAACCCACAACCCGGGAGGGACCGCTTACCTGACGGCGGGCCCGCAGGCAACTGGGGGCATCACTATCGACGGCAAGACCGGAACCGCGCAGAACGGCATCGACAACGGCAACCTGAACGATGCCGTCTTCACCTGCTTCGTGCCGGGCAGCGGCGGGCAGGCGTCGCCGATAGCCGTCGGCGTCATCGTGCAGGGCGGAGGATTCGGCGCGGACGCAGCGGCGCCCATTGCGGTCAAGGTGATCAAGGCTTATCTCGGGGCGCATCCATCATGAGCACCCCAACTGGCGGCGGCCAGGCCAGGCCCGCTGTCGCGCCGCGAAGACAGCCAGCATGGCAGGTGCCGGGCTGCCGCCCCAGCCTGCGATGCTGGTCACAGCCCCCGATTAGCAGGACGGTAAAGTAAGTGCGAGACATGACTCAGCCCCGACTGCTCGGCGGCCGCTACGAACTCGACGGAATCGTCGGCCGTGGCGGAATGGCCGAGGTGTTCCGGGCCCGCGACATCCGTCTCGACCGTGTCGTCGGGGTCAAGACGCTTCGTGATGATCTGGCCCGCGACCAGACCTTCCAGGCCCGGTTCCGGCGCGAGGCCCAGTCGGCCGCGTCGCTTAACCACCCGTCGATCGTCGCCGTGTACGACACCGGTGAGGACATGGTCGGCAGCCTCCCGGTGCCCTACATCGTGATGGAGTTCGTCGACGGCAGGACGCTGCGCGACCTGCTCAGAGACGATCGCCGGCTGCTGCCGGAACGAGCCGCCGAGATCACCGACGGGGTGCTGCGAGCGCTGGACTACAGCCACCGCAATGGCATCGTCCATCGGGACATCAAGCCGGGGAACGTCATGCTCACCCGGGCCGGTGATGTCAAGGTGATGGACTTCGGCATCGCCAGGGCGGTCTCGGACTCGCAGCTGACCATGACCCAGACTGCCCAGGTCATCGGCACTGCCCAGTACCTGTCCCCCGAGCAGGCCAGAGGCGAGCGGGTGGATGCCCGCAGCGACCTGTACTCGACCGGGTGCCTGCTGTACGAGCTGCTGACCGGCAGGCCCCCGTTCACCGGCGACTCGCCGGTGGCTATCGCCTACCAGCACGTCAAGGAACCGCCGATACCGCCGTCCCAGGTCGACCCTGAGGTACCGCCGTGGGCGGATGCGATCGTGCTCAAGGCCATGGAGAAGGACCCGGCTGACCGGTACCAGTCGGCTGGCGAGATGCGTAACGACATCCAGCGTGCGCTATCCGGCGCCCCCGTCGCCGCGCCGATGCTGGGCGACGCCTATGCCGGAACGCGCCGGATGGGCGGTACGCCGACTCAGGTGGCCGGCCGGACCGCCGCCATCCCGCCGTATCGGTACGGGCCGGAGGACGGCGGGCCCGGCGGCCCGCCGCAGCGCCAGCGCCGCGTCTGGCCATGGGTCGTCCTGGTCGCAGTCGTCGTGCTGCTCATCGGCGCGATCGCGCTGATCAAGTTCTTCAACAGCAGCGGCGGCAACATCGGAGTGCCGAACGTGGTCGGCGACACCGTGGCGCAGGCGACGGCGAAGATACGGGCCGCGGACTTGACACCCGCCACTACCTACAAGTTCGACAGTTCGATCCCCAAGAACCAGGTGATCAGCACCAACCCTGCCTACGGCAACACCGAGCCCAAGGGCACCACCATCCACATCCTCGCCTCCGAAGGCACCAAGCCAACAGCGAAGGTCGCGGTGCCGGGCGTCACCACTGACACTCGCGCTCAGGCCATCGCTGCGCTGACGGCAAAGGGCTTCAAAGTGGTGGTCCACAAGGTTCCGCCCCAGGCCGGAGTCCGGGCTAACACGGTAGTCGGCCAGTCACCGAGCGCTGGGGTCATGGCGAACAAGGGCAGCACCGTGACGATCGACGTCACGGCGCGGACACTGACGGTGCCGAGCAAGGTCATCGGCATGCAGGAAGCAGCGGCTCAGACACTGCTGGACAGCCCGCCGTACAGCTACTTCGTCACGGTGACCCAGGGCGCCGGGCCAGCCTCTTATACCGCGGGGCAGGTGTACGCCACCAGCCCGCCGGTTGGGACCGCGCTGTCGCCTGGCTCGCCGATCACCATTTACGTGCAGCAGTCGGCGTCCAGTTCGCCGTCACCGACCCCGAGCACCTCGTCACCGTCGCCCTCTACCTCCACGGGCACGACTCCGCCAGGAGGAGGGCAAAATGGGGCAAGCCTTGCTCCGGGCGTGGGCGCCTCGCGCGAGCCCTCGTGAGTTGGCCCGGCAAGCGGCGGCGGGTACGCGAATCACGGCAGACCAACTAGGCTTACCGGATAGCGCGCCTGGGTCGCGCAAGCCCGTGAGGCTGGACCGCTGGCGGGCAGCCGGATTTACCACAGGAGACGACCGTGCCGAAGTCCCGCGTCAGAAGCAAGGCGGTTTATACACCTCCGCCACGGTCCGCGAAGGCGAAGGTAAGCCCGCCCTGGCTGCTGCCGACCATGCTGGCCAGCCTGATCGTAGGCCTGGTGTGGATCGTGGTCTTCTACGTGAGCCAGGAGAAGTGGCCGGTCAGCGCGCTGGGCGCATGGAACCTCGTGATCGGCTTCGCCTTCCTCGTCTTCGGCGTGGTGCTGTCGACCAAGTGGCATTGACCTGCGACTAGAACAGCTGACCCCGATAGAAGCCGTACGTCCCCAGCAGTTCGTGGTTCCGGATCAGTACGCCTAGTACCAGCAGCGCAATGATGACCACGGTAGCGGCGGCCTGGGTAAAGGCCCGGTTAGTCCGGGGCGCGTAGGCATAGGCCGCGGTCAGCAGGGCCCCCGCAACCAGGCCGCCAACGTGCGCCTGCCAGGCGATATACGGCACGGCAAAGCTGATCCCGAGGTTCAGCACGATCAGGAGCACGACCTGCCTGGAGTCGAGGCCCAGCCGCCGCGAAAGCACGAACCAGGCACCGAACAGGCCGAAGATCGCGCCGGATGCACCCAGAGCCGGCTGGTTCGGGGCAGCGAGGAAGTAATAGCAGACCGAGCCGCCCAGCGCGCTGACCAGGTAAACCGCGACGTAACGCACTGACCCGAGTACGCGCTCCATAGCCGGACCGACGATCAAGAGTGCCCACATGTTGAAGGCGATGTCGAGGATGCCGAGGCTACCTGTGCCGGGCAAGAACGCCGAGGTGATCAGGCGGTACCACTGGCCGGAGGCGACGCCAATGAGGTGTCCGTTAGGCGCCACGGCACCACCGAGCATGTACCAGTCGTTAGCCAGGTTCGAGTGCGCAAGCTGTACAAGGTACAGCAGGATGTTGAGGCCAATCAGGCTCCAGGTGACCCTGGCTTGCGCGGTAATCGCGCCGCCGAACCGGCCCGTGGCCTGGCGCACGCCCTGGTTGCCAGACCGGATGCAGTCGACGCACTGGTGCCCGACCGCTGCCGGTCGCAGGCAGTCCGGACAGGCCGGCTTCCCGCAGCGTACGCAGGACACATAAGTCGGCCGGCCAGGATGCCGGTAGCACACCGGCGGCGCAGTCTGTGTCTGGTCCTGCGGAACTTGACCCTGGTCCGGGGGGATGGCCATGGGAAACGACCCGCCTACTCGCTCTCGTCGCGTCCGATCTCGACCGACTCGAGCACCACGTCACTCACCGGGCGGTCGCCGCGACTCGTCTGCACGCGACTGATCTCATCGACCACATTACTGCCATCGACGACCTCGCCGAAGATGGTGTGCTTGCCAGTCAGCCACGGCGTCGGGACCGTGGTGATGAAGAACTGCGAGCCGTTGGTGCCGGGTCCCGCGTTCGCCATGGCCAGCAGGTACGGCCGGTCGAAGGACAGGTCAGGGTGGAACTCGTCGGCAAACTTGTAGCCGGGGCCGCCGGTGCCAGTGCCCAGCGGATCGCCGCCCTGGATCATGAAATCAGGGATGACCCGGTGGAAGATGGTGCCGTCATATAGCGGCTCCTGGCTGGCCTTGCGGGTCTCCGGGTTCGTCCACTCCCGCGTTCCCTCGGCAAGCTCGACGAAGTTGCGCACGGTCTTCGGGGCGTGGTCGGGATAGAGCCGGACCACTACGGGGCCGTGATTGGTACGCAGCGTCGCGGTCAGCGTGTTTGTCATACCTGGAATCCTGCCACGCGCCCGCTGTGCTCTGTTCACCCCGGCGCTGCCGGCCGGTGATTGACCCCTTATTCCGAGGGAAGGTGTCCTGCCTGAGGAGAATATCCAGGAGGTCTTTGTGTCTGTTTTGACCAGGAAACAGCCTGTCAGCGACGCGAGCGGGCTTCGGGGGCAGGCAATGTACGCCGCCCGGCAGGTCGGCCCGCTGGCGGGCAAGACCGTGCCGATGGCGCAGCAGGCGGCGCAGCAAGCGATGCCGCTCGCCCGGAACGCGGGCAACTCCATCCTTCACAGCACAGACGGAGCCGTGGCGTGGGTCACACCGAAGGTAGACGCTGCCAGGCACTGGGCAGCGCCACAGCTCGAGCAGTCTGCCCATGCCATCAGCGACAGCTTCGCACCCATGATCTCCAGCGCGCTCATCTCCGCTGCGCACAAGATCGACGTCAAGCCGAAGAAATCGAAGGGCCGTCGTCAGGCCATGCTGGCCGGCGCTGCGCTGCTAACCGCCGCGGCCGGAGCCGCTGCCGTGGTCGCGACGCGACGGTGGCAAGGCGCCGACGGCCACACAGCATCGGCAGAGGTATCTGGTCTCGGCCCTGCCGATGACGGCCAGCCTGCCACCGAGCGCGACTACGAGGCCAACGGCGGTCCGTCGGACCAGGACATCAACGGCCATCCCCGGATCGTCTGAAGCCCAGGTCGTGGCCGGCTTACCGGCCCGCTACCGGGCTGTGCCGTGCCGACCATGACACATGTCATGGCCAGCGCGGGACTGGTCGTACACCACAGAGCGGTTTCTGCTGCCTAACCTGGAGGGATGACCCGCCCGTCAGCGATCGGCCCCGACGACGCTGAAGACCGCCATCTCACCCAGTTCCGGCAGCTGGCCATCCGCGCGATCATCGGCGTCGCCATCCTGGGGCCAGCTATCGGCCAGTTTGGCCATCACCCCGCGGCGCCCGAGTGGAAGTGGTTCCTGGTCGCCGGCAGCGTTGCCTTCGCAGTGCTCGCGTGGATCTTTGTGGTCGGCACCGGCCCGCCTGGAGACCAGCCGGTGCCATGGATTCCCCTGATGGTGATCCTCGGGCTGGGGATAGCCCTTTTCATCGTCGGAAAGGAGAACTGGCTGGCAGTCCTCGCGGTGGCCGCAGCCGCGTGCGGCCGGTACAGCGGCACTGTCCGCCCAGCCATGGTCGGCGCCATCGCATGTGCCCTGGCGGGGCTGGTAGTCGCGATCCTCACGGACCCCGGATTCGGCGGCGCGCTGTCGGAGATCGTGATCGGCCCGCTCGCCGCCTTCTTCGCCTACAGCGCGGGCAGGCGGCTGGATATTCTGAGCGCGCTTCGGCGGACGAGGGCCGAGCTGGCGAGGGCCGCAGTGGCCGAGGAACGGCTGCGCATCGCGCGTGACGTACATGACCTGCTCGGGCATTCGCTGTCCCTGATCACGCTCAAAGCCGAGCTGGCCGGCCGGGTAATGGGCACTGACCCCGACCGGGCGGCAAGGGAGATCGCCGAGCTTGAAAGCGTGGCCAGGCAGTCACTGTCCGACGTTCGCGAGGCGGTGGCCGGCTTCCGCCAGCCGGACCTGGCCGGTGAGCTGGTAGCGGCCCGGCAGATGCTGGATGCAGCGGGCATCGCCGCCAAGATCGAATCGATCGATACCGAGAGCCTGCCTCAGGCGGTAGACGCCGCGCTCGCCTGGGCCGTTCGCGAGGGGACCACCAATGTGGTGCGCCATTCGCGGGCCACGCATGTCTCCATCCTGATCTTGGCGGACCCCGCGAACGCAGTCGCCGAGATCAGCGACAACGGGCCGGCTGCTCCCGACGAAGCCGCGCGGCTGGCGAATGAGACGTTGCCCGTCCCGACGGCAGGTCCCAGCGGCCGGGCGGCCGCGATCCGGGCCAGGCCCGCGTTCGCGGGCTCCGGACTGGCCGGACTGGCTGAGCGCGTACGCGGCCTTGGCGGCGAGCTTGCTGCCGGCACCGTCGGCGGGCAAGGCTTCCTGCTCCGTGTAGTCGTGCCCCTCGGCCCGCAGGCGTGACAATAAGCAGGTGCCCGTGCGGATCATGATTGCCGAGGACCAGACGATGGTCCGGCAGGCGCTCGTGGCACTCCTGGAACTTGAGCCCGACATCGAAGTCGTCGCGCAGGCCGCCACCGGAGATGAAGCGCTCGCCATGGCCGCCAAGCACCGGCCCGATGTCGCCGTGCTCGACATCGAGATGCCAGGCCCGAGCGGGATCGAGGTGGCCAGCCAGCTCAGCCGGTCCGGGTTCGCCGGCAAGGTGGTGATCGTCACGACCTTTGACCGGCCCGGGTACCTGCGCGCCGCGATGACGGCCGGGGCGAGCGGGTTCCTGCTCAAGGACGCTCCCGCTGCCGACCTCGCGGCCGCGATCCGGCGGGTGGCGGTCGGCGAACGAGTCGTCGATCCCTCCCTGGCCGCCGCGGCACTTGCCCAGGGCGACAGTCCGCTGACCGAGCGCGAGACCGAGGTGCTGACCGCATCTGCCGGTCATGACGCCATCGCTGACATCGCCGCGCGCCTGCACCTGTCGCCGGGGACGGTGCGCAACCACCTGTCCGGCGCGATCCAGAAGCTTGGCGCGCGGAACCGGGCGGAGGCTGTGGAAATAGCCCAGCAGAAGGGCTGGCTGTAGCCGCAATGCTGCTCGACCGCGTGGTACGCACGTCCGCCGCCGTCGCCGCGACACGGAGCCGCCTGGCCAAGATCGACGAGATCGCCGCCCTGCTGCGGGAGGTTCCGGCCGGTGAGATCGCGGTGGCCGTATCTTTCCTGGCCGGCGACCTGACCCAGCGGCAGATCGGCGTCGGCTACGCAGCGCTGACCGACCTCCTCGGCGGCTACGGGCAAACCGCGCCGCCTGCCGCGGACCTGGCCGACGCACCCATGTTGGCAGAGCTCACGCTGACCGAGACTGACCAGGCCCTCGGACACATTGGCGCGCTCGCTGGCCCAGGCTCCCAGGCCGAGCGGCGGCGACTCCTGGCGAGCCTGCTGAGTCGGGCCACCGAGACCGAGCGGCAGTTCCTGGTCCGGCTGCTGGCAGGCGACTTGCGCCAGGGCGCGCTTGACGGCGTGATGATCGATGCGGTCGCCAGAGCAGCAAGCGTGCCCGGCGCGGAGATACGCCGCGCGCACCAGCTCAGCGGTTCCCTTCCGGCGGCCGCGGCTGCCGCGCTGGGAGCCGACAGCACTGACGCGGCAATCGAGGCCCTGCGGGCCGTCGGACTCGAGGTCGGACGCGCGATCCGGCCCATGCTTGCCGCATCGGCTCCGACCGTCGCCGCAGCGCTGGAGCGGATCAGCCCGGCTGCGGTCGAGTGGAAGATCGACGGCGTCCGGGTCCAGGTTCACCGGCAGGGATCCGACGTGCGCGTCTTCACCCGGACGCTGGACGACATCACCAGCCGGGTCCCCGAGCTCGTTGCGGCCGCGATGTCACTGAACCTCACCGCTGCCGTGCTTGACGGCGAGGCAGTCGCGCTGCGGCCTAACGGGCGGCCGCTGCCGTTCCAGGTGACGTCCGCTCGCGCAGCCAGTCAGTCTGGTCAGGGCGGCCCGAACGGCAGTGGGGATCAGGACGACCAGAGTGCGCCGGCCGGGCAGACTGGGCAGGCCGGGCGGGTGCCTCTTGCGCTGTTCCTGTTCGACCTGCTCCACCTGGACGGCACCGACCTGCTCGACCACCCGGCCGCCGACCGCTATGCCCGCCTCGCTGCCGTCGCGCCGTCCGAGCTGGTTATCCCGCGGCTGGTTACTGGCGAGGTGAGGGCCGCCGAGCAGTTCTTCGCTGAGGCGATCGACCGCGGCCACGAGGGCGTGGTGATCAAGTCACTTGACGCTGCCTACGGTGCGGGGCGCCGCGGCAGTGAGTGGATTAAGGTCAAGCCCAGGCACACCCTTGACCTTCTGGTGCTGGCAGCTGAGTGGGGCCATGGCCGACGCCAGGGCTGGCTGTCCAATCTGCACCTGGGAGCGCGGGACCCGGCGACCGGCGGCACCGTGATGCTCGGAAAGACATTCAAGGGACTGACCGATGCGCTGCTGGCATGGCAGACAGAACGCCTACTCGACCTGGCCGACCCACCAGTCGACCGCAGCGCGCAGGTCGGGCCTGGCGGGGGGCTTCGGGGGGTCGTCCCCCCGAGTCGGCACGGCGTCGTGCGGGTCAAGCCGGTGCTGGTGGTTGAGGTCGCCTTCGACGGCGTCCAGGCCAGCAGCCGGTATCCGGGCGGCGTGACACTCAGGTTCGCCCGCGTGCTGCGGTACCGACCGGACAAGAGCCCCGCCGAGGCTGACACGATCGACGCCGTGCGCGCGCTATGGTCCGGGGGCGACCTGGCGGCTGCCGACCGGGACTGATCCCGCTGCGCGGCCTGGTGGCCGCCCTGGGAAACTGTCGCTGCAACGGGCGCTGCCAACGGGGCGCCTGACCGATCATGGTAGGCAGGTAGGGCGAAAGGACTGCTCCACGGTGCGAACGATCTGGCTGGATGAGGACGGCGCCTGGCGCACTACGCTGCGCGGACGTCAGGTGCTTGCCGATCCGCGGATCAACAAGGGCACGGCCTTCAGCGACTCCGAGCGGGCCGCCCTGGGCATCATCGGCCTCATCCCCGCCGGGCACACGACGCTGGACCAGCAGGCCGGACGCGTCTATGCCCAGTTCCTCCGTCAGTCGTCCAACCTGGGCCGGAATGTCCTGCTGAACGAGCTCAACGACCGCAACGAGGTCCTGTACTACCGGGTGCTGGCCGACCATCTCACCGAGATGCTTCCGGTGATCTACACGCCGACGGTCGGCCAGGCAATCGAGCATTACAGCCACGAGTACCGCCGTCCACGCGGAGTGTACCTGTCGGTCGATCAGCCTGAGCTCATCGAGACGTCACTACGCGCGTTCGGCCCGGACCGGAGCGACGTAGACCTGATTGTGGCCACCGACGCGGGGGCCATACTCGGGATCGGCGACTGGGGCGTTGGCGGTATGAGCATTGCGGTAGGCAAGCTGGCGGTATACACCGCGGCCGCCGGCATCGACCCCGGCCGGTCACTCCCGGTCATGCTGGACGTCGGTACCGACCGGCAGAGCCTGCTCGACGATCCGCTTTACATCGGCAACCGCCACCCCCGGGTGCCGGCGAACGAGTACGACGCGTTCATGGCGGCATTCGTCACCGCCGTCAGCAAGGTCTTTCCTGGCGCGCTGCTGCACTGGGAGGACATGGGCACGGCTAACGCACGACGACTACTCAGCCGGTACCGGGATGAGCTGCCAAGTTTCAATGACGACATCCAGGGCACCGGGGCGGTTAACCTCGCAGCCGTGCTTGCCGCGGTTAAGGCCACCGGCATCGACCTGTCCGACCATCGCATCGTGATCTTCGGGGCCGGCTCCGCGGGCACGGGGATCGCTGACCAGCTGACCGCAGCGCTGGTCGCCGAGGGGCTTGCCCCGCAGCAGGCTAGGTCGGGCTTCTGGGCCGTCGACCGGTACGGCCTGGTCGTGACCGGCGACGGACGGTGCTCCGCTGACCAGCAGAGATATGGCCGCAACCCGGCCGAGGTTACCGACTGGCACCGCGATGAGGTGCTCGGCGGCATTCCGCTCGCCGAGGTAGTCCGCCGGGTGCACCCGACTGTGCTGATCGGCACCTCCGCCCGCGGGGGTGCGTTCACCGAGGACATCGTCAAGGACATGGCGGCGCATGCGGACCGGCCAGTGATCATGCCGATGTCCAACCCGACCGAGCTCGCCGAGGCCCGGCCTTCTGACCTGATCGAGTGGACTGGCGGCCGCGCGATGGTGGCCACCGGCAGCCCGTTCCCGCCGGTCAACTACCGTGGCACCCGCTACGTCATTGGCCAGGCGAACAACGCCCTGGTTTTCCCCGGCCTGGGCCTCGGCGCCATTGCCGTGCGAGCATCCAGGATCACCGACAACATGCTGAGCGCCGCAGCCCACGCAGTGGCGGCTGTGGTGGACGCCAGTGCCCCAGGAACCCCGCTGCTGCCAGAGGTGTCGGCGTTGCGCGACACCTCGCTCGCGGTGGCAGTGGCCGTCGCCCAGGCAGCCGCGGCGGATGGCGTAGCCCAGGGTGGGCTTGGCAGCGACCTGGCTGCCCAGGTGCGTGCGCTGATGTGGCAGCCCGTTTACCGGCCGGTGCGTCCGGCCTGATCCTGGCCCTGACGCTGCCTGGCAACCGACTGGCACGACCTGACCCCGCCACCCGCCGGGCGGGCCGCCGGCTCATGTCCGACCTGCGCGGCGGCCGGGCGTTCCTGGCCTCCGAGCTCAGCCAGCCCGGCTGGCTTGACTTCGGCGCGTTCCGATGGGCAGACGTCTCGGCCGGCCAGGGCGTGCGGGCTGCACTCGGCGTGATGGCTCCGCTGATCATTGGCGTGGCGACAGGCAAGATCGAATATGGCAGCTACGCGGCCCTCGGCGCGCTGCCAGCGGGATTCGTGTCGCTGCGCGGCGTCAGCTGGACGAGGGTGCTGGCAGTGCTGGCCGCGACGGCGGGCATGGCAGTCTCTACGTTTGCGGGCGCGACAGCGGCGTGGA
>Ga0335073_10006729_pt1 | contig 16159 bp, 15 predicted proteins | sample Lox_Sample_22_FD_207093 | JGI IMG/M metagenome (GOLD analysis project Ga0335073, IMG submission 207093) | Soil microbial communities from Loxahatchee National Wildlife Refuge, Florida, United States - Lox_Sample_2.2 | ecosystem: Environmental > Terrestrial > Soil > Wetlands | place: USA... | reverse complement strand
GAGGCCTGCCGATACGCAGGCAAACGATTGCGTGGGTCAGTGTCGCCAGGGGCGGACGCCGACACAGAAGCGAGGTAGACAATGCGTGGAAGGATTGTGTTGTCCGTGGGGGCTGCACTGGCACTCGCGCTGGCGATATTGATGTCATCGGCGTCGGCGGCGTTGGCCAGGGGGCAGGCCGTCCCGGTCCGAGCCCCGGTGGCGGACCATGCGCCCGTGGTGGCGGTGGCGGACCATGTGCCCGTGATTGCGGAGACGCACACGCCGGCGGTGAAGCTTTCGCCGGCGGTGATCGCCCACGCCGCCGGACACAAGATCGCTTGAGCGCGGGCATGGCACTCACGGTTCGCAGGCCCAGGCCGAGCGAATTTGTCATCTACGTCGTCTGCGTCGTGGCGGTCGCGCTCGCGGCGCTGGCGATGCTGCCCTGGGTCACCGAGTGGGATGTCGCCAACCCGGTGCTGTTCGTCGTGCTGTCCGCGTTCGTGCTCGCGGGCGAGCTCTTGCCGGTCCCGGTGCCCCGCCGGCACGGGAACGCGCTGGTCACGATCTCGGCCGCGTTCGCGTTCGCGATTCTGCTGCGGTTCGGCCCCGGTCCCGCAGCGCTCGTGTACGTCTCGAGCGTGATCATCGCCGACGTCATCGGACGGGTGTCCCCGCTCAAGATCCTGTTCAACGCGGCGCAGTACCTGTTGGCGATCGTCGCTGCGACCGGTGTGCTGCTGTGCGCGGACTCGCTCCCGCTCGGACCGATCACGGGTTCCGAGCTGCCGATCGTGCTGCTCGCGGCGTTCGCGTTCTTCGTCACCAACCACGTGCTGGCCTGCGTCGCCGGCGCGCTTCTGGCGCGCCTTCCCGTCCTCGGCTATGTGCGCGAGGACCTGGCCTTTCAGGCATGGACCGCCGGCTGTGTGCTGGCGTTCGCGCCGGCGCTGCTCGCCTCCGCCGACGCGAGCGTGGCGCTCGTACCGGTGTGCTTCGTGCCAATGCTCGCGGTGTACTTCGGCGGCCGGCAGGCGGCGCTGTCCAGTCACCGGGCGCACCACGACGCGCTCACCGGGCTCCCGAATCGCTCGTCGCTGTCGGAGACCCTGCAGGAGGCGATCGAGGCCGCCGAACGCGAAGAGCGCCCGGTGGCGGTGATGCTGCTCGACCTCGACGACTTCAAGTCGATCAACGACACGCTCGGCCATGAGCTCGGCGACCTGACGCTGCAGCGGGTCGCGCGCCGGCTGCGCCAGGCGGTCGGCGACGGGACCGTACTGGCGCGGATCGGGGGCGACGAGTTCGCCGTGCTGATCGACGGCTTCCAGGACCGCGCGGAGGCCGTCGCCGAGAAGCTGCTCGCGGCGCTCGACCACCCGCTCGAGGTCGACTCGGTGGCGCTGCACATCCGCGCGAGCATCGGCATCGCGTGCTTCCCGCAGCACGGTCGCACCGCGCCCGATCTGATCCGCCACGCCGACGTCGCGATGTACTGCTCCAAGGACTCCGACGCCGCGTTCCACACGTACGCCGAGGAGGACGACGAGTACAGCATCGACCGGCTCGCGCTGGCGGCGCAGCTGCGGCGCGGGATCGAGCGCGGCGAGCTGGTCGTCCACTACCAGCCGAAGGTGCCGCTTCAGGGTGGCGCCACGCTGGCGGCCGAGGCGCTCGTCCGCTGGAACCATCCCCAGCTCGGCTGCATCGGCCCGGACGGGTTCATCCCGCTCGCCGAGCAGACCGGCGTCATCAAGCCGCTGACCGAGCGTGTGCTCGAGGCCTCGCTCGAGCAGTGCAAGATGTGGCGCCGCGAGGGGCTCGAGGTCACGGTGTCGGTCAACGTATCGACTCGGAGCCTGCTCGACAACGACCTGCTGACGATCATCGGGGCGCTGCTCGCGCGGCACGGCCTGCATGCGTCGGCGCTGCAGCTCGAGATCACCGAGAGCCGGATCGTCGCGGACCTGCCACGCGCGCGGGCGGCGCTCGAGGAGTTGCGCGCGATGGGCGTGATGATCGCGATCGACGACTTCGGAACCGGCTACTCGTCGCTGTCGCAGCTCCAGCAGCTGCCGGTCGACGAGATCAAGATCGACCGGTCGTTCGTGACGCGGATGGAGACCGACCGTCAGGACGCCGTGCTCGTGCACTCGATCATCGACCTCGGGCGGAACCTGGGTCTGCGGGTCACGGCGGAGGGCGTCGAGACCGAGAACGTCAAGGACGTGCTCGCCCGGCTCGGCTGCGACTTCGCGCAGGGCTTCCACGTCGGGCGGCCGGTGGTGGCGGACGAGTGCACGCGGTATCTCGGACCGCGGCGGCCGGCTATCGCTCTGGTCAGCTGAGCACTTGCGAGTACAGCGAGGGCAGGCTGGGATAGCCGCTCGAGGCCCAGCCCGAGTTCTGCAGGGCGGCGATCTGCGTCGAGGCGGGTTGGCCGGCGGTGGTGAGGATTGCCTGGATGCCCGAGCTCGCGGTGCCGTAGCCGGGGATCGTGTTCTGCCCCTTGAGCCAGCCGGCGGTGGCGTCGGCGGCGGTGACCGGATCGCTCCAGATCGAGTCGCTCGAGCCGTAGGTCGCGCTGTCCGTGTAGCCGATGTTGAGCCAGTCGTTGTTGTTCTGGCTCTGGCGGGACTGAGCCGCGCCGCCCGACTCCTCGGCGAGGAGCCAGGCCGAGACCACGCTCGGATCAAGGCCGGTGTCGGCGGCCAGGCGCGAGGCGAACTGCTGCTGATCTGAGGTCAGCATCGTCTGCGCGCTCGACGGGAGCGCGGCGCCGCCGGTGGCGGGGAGCATCGCGGTCGAGCCGGTGCCCTGCGCCTGGGCCAGCGCGCTGGCGAAGCTGGACGAGCTCGTGCCGGTACCCGTGTCCGCGGCCGCGGACGAGGTCCCGGTCGTGCTGTCGGTGGACGCAGCGGCGACCGAGGGGTCGAACGCGGTCTGGAGAGAAGCGATCTGCGCCTGGATCTGCGAGACGCGGCTTACGGCATCGGTGTAGCTCATCGACTACGTGTTAAATCGGCCAGGGCGCGGGCCGCTTGAGTCCGGGCTATGGCACCTTCAGGGTCGCGGGGCTCGTCCCGGTGCCCGTGCCGTCGAGATTGGCGGCGGTCACCACGACGCGGAGGGTGGCGAAAAAGTCGGCGCTCGACGGGTTGTAGTGCGGAGCCGTCGCTCCGGCGATCGCCGACCAGCCGGTCCCTGTGTTGCGCTGCCACTGGTAGGTGTAGGAGTTGCCCGCTCCCGACCATGAGCCGAGGCTGATGCTCAGCGTGTGCCCGAGCGCGGCGATGCCGAGGACCTTGGGAGCGGCCGTGTTGACCGGCGGACTCGCCTTGACCGCCGAGGTTCCGACGCTCGTAACCGTGACGTGGCCGTAGGCGTTGGTGCCGGTCACCTGGACCCGGAGCACGGCGTTCTCGTCGGTCTTGACCGGCGTGTAGGTGCTGGCCGTCGCGCCCGAGATGTCCGACCAGCTGCTGGAACCGTTGGCGTACTTCTGCCACTGGTAGGTGTAGGACGAGGGCGCCCCAGACCAGCCGCCCACGTTCGCCATCAGGGTCGTGCCGCGCGCGGGAGCGCCGACCACCGTCGGCTCGGAGGTGTTGACGGGGACGCCGGAGATCGGTCCGACCTGGGCCGAGTACGCGGTCGTGGTCCCGTATGCGTTGTTGTCGGTGAAGCGCATGCGCAGATAGGCGCTGGCGTCCGCCGCGGTCGTCTTATAGACCGAGCCGGTCGCGCCCGCGATGTTCGTCCAGGTGCCGCCGGCGTCGGTCGACCGCTGCCACTGGTACTGCCATGACGTGCCGCCCGGGTTCCAGACGCCGGTCGTGGAGGTCAGGTTCTGGCCGATGCTGAGGGTGCCGGAGACGGCGGGCAGGACGGAAGCGGCGGGGGCCCCCGAGCCGACCGGGCCGGTCTGAGTGGAGGTGACCGCGCCCTGGCCGCCGGCGTTGCCCGCCGTGACCAGCACGCGCAGGTACAGTCCGAGGTCCGCGGTCCCGGGCGTGTAGGTGGCGCTGGTGGCGCCGCTGATGTTGGTCCAGTTGCCGGCGCTGGCCCGCTGCCATTGGTAGGCGTAGGAGGTCGCGGCGGGGCTCCAGGTTCCGGTCGGAGCGGTCAGCTTCACGCCCTCGCGGGCGCCGTAGCCGAGCTGGGGCGCCGCGGTGCTCACCGGCTGGCCGGTGTGCAGCGATGAGACCGACACCGCGTCGAACACGTAGGTGTTGACGAACGACCACGACAGGGTGGCCCAGCCGGCGTCGCCCCAGCCGGTCCCCCACTGGTTCTCGATCACGAGCCCCTGCGAGCTGTAGCCCAGGGCGGTGACCGCGTGGTTACCGTCGAAGCTGCCCGAGATGCCCGGGTAATAGCCCTGGTTGGCGCTGCCCACGTAGAAGAAGTTGTCGTACACGGGGATCCCGATGACCACTGGGAGGCCGGCGGCGAGGGCGGTCTCGATCGACTGCTGGGTGACCGTCGAGGAGCTGCTCATCTGCACCGGCAGGTCCGAGTAGCCGGAGAGCTTCCAGTTGACCGCGTGGGTCTTCTCGCCGGCGAGGGGCATGTCCGCGTAGTCGTAGTTGCCCTGCCAGTAGTCGGACTGGTTGTCGACGCCGTGCTCGTCGATCGAGAGGTTGCCCTCGATCGTGGACCCGACGTCATAGCCGCCGGTGACCTGCGAGTAGGTGTACATCGGCGCGAGCGCGCCTCCCTGGATGCCCTGCTTGTTCTCCCAGTAGCCGAGCGCGCTGTAGTCGGCCGCCCAGGCGGCGCACGACCCCACGCTGCCCTGGTTGCCGACCGGCATGGCGAACGACGTCAGATCGACGCTCGCCGGAAGCGAGGTCGCCTCCGCGTGCACGTTGGCGCTCTCAGCGCCGCTGACGGGGGCCGGTGCGGTCCTGATCAGGCCCATGGCGTGGCGGCTATACCGCGACGGCATCCTGGCGAGCGTGCCGTGCTTGGGCGTCACCGAGGCCGACGCGGCACCCGTCAGGAACAGGGCCGAGGCGCCGGCGGTCACGGCCATGATCGCCCAACGGACACGAAGCTTTGTAAGGCCTTCCATGGCGCACCATCCTTGGTCTCAGAGAACAACAACGCGAGCCGCATCCATGCGGTCGCCATGCCCAGGGTTCAACAACGGCCGAACCTGCCGATCTCTAAGTGTCCAGCGCCTCGCGCTCGACGGATGGTCGACTCAGCCGGCGCTCGAGACGCGGTCGACGCGCCGGCGCGAGGGTCCGATGCTGTCGGCGATCGCGCGAAGGTCCTCGTGCGACAGCCAGCGATCGTTGGTGTCCGAGGAGTAGCGGAAGCCGTCCGGAAGGGCGTCGCCACGCGGTGCGTGGGGCTCGAGTCGGTGCGGCAGGATCACGTAGCGGTCGCCGATGTCGAACGAATGGCGGGCCTCGTCCTCGGTCAGAAGCACCTCGTGCAGCTTCTCGCCGGGACGGATGCCGGTGATCACGCGCTCGGCGTCGGGCGCGAGCGTGTTGGCCACGTCGAGTATCCGCATCGACGGGATCTTCGGCACGAACGTCTCGCCGCCCTCGGCGAGCGGGATACAGCTGAGGACGAACTCGACGGCCTCCTGGAGCGTGATCCAGAAGCGGGTCATCCGCTCGTCGGTGATCGTGATCCGCCCGGTATGTGCCTGCTGCTTGAAGATCGGGATCACGCTCCCGCGGCTGCCGACCACGTTGCCGTACCGAACCGAGGCGAAGCGCGAGGGCGTCCCGGCCGCGTACGCACCCGCCTGGGCCACGATCTTCTCGGCGCACAGCTTGGTCGCCCCGTACAGGTTCGCCGGGTTGACGGCCTTGTCGGTGCTGAGCGCGACCGTCAAGCGCACCCGGTTGTCGATCGCCGCCGAGATCACGTTTTGGGTGCCGATGACGTTCGTCTGCACGGCCTCGAACGGGTTGTACTCGCACGCCGGCACCTGCTTGAGCGCGGCCGCGTGAACGATCAGGTCGACGCCGCGGGTGGCGACCCGGAGTCGCTCGAGATCGCGGACGTCACCGATCAGGTAGCGAACGCGGCTGTCGGCGATCGCGAGCGCGAGCTCGCCCTGCTTGAGCTCGTCGCGGCTGAACGCTCTGATCGCTCCCACGTCGTAGCGGCGCAGCACCTCGCGGACGAAAGCGGTGCCGAACGAGCCGGTGGCGCCGGTGACGAGGAGGGTCTTACCGGTGAGATCCATGGTTGGACAAGCGCTCCGGAAGAGCGCGAGGGCGACAGTCTAGGCTCAGGTCCGGCGGTGCCCATGCGAGAATGCCCCGGATGATCCGGGCCCTGGTTGTGCAGGCGCGCATGACCTCGACGCGCCTGCCGGGCAAGGTGATGATGGATCTCGCCGGCCGGCCGATGCTCGAGCGGCAACTCGAGCGCCTCGCCCGGTGCACGGAGGTCGACGAGATCGTGCTGGCCATGACCACAAATCCCGATGACGAGCCGCTCGTGACGCTCGCCCGGCGACTCGGCGTGCGCTGGTACCGAGGCAGCGAGCACGACGTGCTCGCGCGGTATCTCGGCGCCGCGCGCGAGACCGCCGCTGACCTGGTGATCCGGGTGACGTCGGACTGCCCGCTGATCGACCCGGTCGAGACCGACGTGGTCATCGCGGCGCTCAGGGAGAGCTCCGGCTTCGACTACGCCTCGAACATCCTCGAGCGGCGTCTCCCGCGCGGTCTCGACACCGAAGCGCTGTGGTCCGACGTGCTGGAGCGCGTCGCGCGGATGGCGACCTCGGCGCCGGCGCGCGAGCACGTGACGTGGTTCTGCCACACCGAGCGCCCGGACCTATTCGAGCTCCACAGCGTCCGGCGGCCGTTCGACGCTCAGGACCTGCGCTGGACGGTGGACACGGCCGACGATCTGGCGCTGGTGCGCCGGCTGTACGAGGACCTCGCGCTGGCGGAGCGCGACGTACCGCTGTCGGAGCTCATCGCCCACGTTCGCGCTCATCCTGAGCTGGCGAACATGAACGCGCACGTCGCCCAAAAGGACGCGGCGGCGTGAGCCCGCCGCGCCTGCTAGTCCGCGCCGATGCCTCGGCGGCGATCGGCATGGGCCACGCGATGCGATGCCTGGCGCTCGCCGAGGCGTACGGAGGCTCCGCCGGTGGCCGATCGGTGTTTCTGATGGCGGCACCACTGCCGGGATTCGCGGCGCGCGCACAGGGGTCCGGCGCTGAGGTCCATGCACTGACGGCGGCTGCGGGCTCGGCCGGCGATGTCCGGGAGACGCTTGCGACCGCCGCAGAGGTCGGGGCAGGCTGGATCGTGCTCGACGGCTACCAGTTCGACGGCGGCTTTCAGGCCGCGCTCGTCGATGCCGGACACCGCGTGCTCGCGCTCGACGATCACGGGCACGCCGGCCGCTATCACGCCCAACTCGTGCTCAACCAGAACGCCGGTGCCGACCCGGCGCCGTACGAAGATCGGACTCAGGCGACGCGCCTCCTGCTCGGACCACGGTTCGCACTGCTCCGCGAGGAGTTTCGCCACCGCAGCGGCGGGCAGCGCCGGGCAGCGCCGGCCCGGGCGCGACGCGTGTTGGTGACGCTCGGCGGGAGCGACCCCGACAACGTCTCGGCGCGAGTGCTCGAGGGCCTCGGGGCAGTCCCAGGCCCGCTCGAGATCATGCTGCTCGTCGGCCCGGCCAATCCGCACCGCGCCGCCCTAGAGCCCGCGGCGGCCGCTTGCCCACATCGGGTGGAGGTCGTCACGGACGCCCGCGACATGGCGCAGCGCCTGGCGTGGGCCGAGGTGGCCGTGGCCGCCGCCGGCAGCACCGTGCTCGAACTCGCGTGCGTCGGGACCCCCCAGGTACTGATCGTGCTGGCGGACAATCAGGCGCCGGGCGCCGCGGCGATGGCCCGAGACGGGCTCGCGATCAACCTCGGCCGCCAGGAGAGCCTGGCCCCGGACACGATCGCCGTGGCGGTCGCCGCGCTCGCGGATGACGTGGCGCGGCGGAACGAGTTCAGCCGGCGGAGCCGCGAGCTGGTCGACGGCCGGGGAACGAAGCGGGTGCTGGCGGCGATGGAGCTGACCGCCGAGACCGAGGTCGCGGCTTGACGTCGTTCCTGCCCTACGGGCGCCAGACGATCGAGCCGTCGGACGTGGAGGCGGTCACCGAGGCGGTGCAGGATCCGTTCATCACGCAGGGGCCGCGCGTCGATCGGTTCGAGAGGGCGGTCGCGAGCACGGTCGGGGCGCGCCATGCGGTGGCCTTCTCGAGCGGGACGGCAGCGCTGCACGGCGCCGTGGTGGCCGCCGGCGTGAAATCGGGGGACGAGCTCCTGACCACGCCGATCAGCTTCGTGGCCTCGGCGAACTGCGCGCTGTTCGCCGGCGCCCGGCCGGTGTTCGCCGACGTCGATCGCGAGACCGCGAACCTCGACCTGGGCGCGGCCCGCGACCACGGCATCCTCGACGCCGTGAAAGGCTGCGTCGTGGTGTCGCTGGCTGGGCTTCCGGCGGATCTAACACCATTGCAGGAGGCCCGCGCGCGTGGGCTGGTGGTGATCGAGGACGCTGCTCATGCGCTCGGCGCCCTGCGCGACGGACGGCCGGTCGGCGGCGACGGCCAGGCCGACATGACCGTGTTCAGCCTGCATCCGGTCAAGGCGATCACCACCGGCGAGGGCGGATTGGTCACCACCGATTCGGACGCGCTCGCCGACGCACTCACGACCTTCCGGACGCACGGCATGCGCCGGGGCGCCCCGAGCGAGGATCCGATGCTCGGCGGTTGGCACTACGAGATCGAGTCGCTGGGCTTCAACTACCGCATCACCGACATCCAATCGGCGCTGGGGCTGAGCCAGCTCGAGCACCTGGAACGATTCATCATCGCGCGAAACCAGATCGCCGAGCGCTACCGCGAGCGCCTGGCCGACGTGCCGGGGATAACGCTGCCGGCCGCCGCTCCGCCGCGCGGCCGCCACGCGTACCACCTGTTCGTGGTTCGCTTCCCCGAGGGCGCGTCCCGGCGCCGGGCCGTCTATGACTCGCTCCGCGACGCGGGGATCGGCGCGCAGCTTCACTACATCCCGATTCCGGCCCACGCGCTCTATCGCCGGCTCGGCTACGACATGGCGGGGCTGCCGGAGGCACAGGCGTATTACGAGCAGGCGTTGTCGCTGCCGATCTTCCCCACGATGGAGCCGAGCGACGTGGACCGCGTCGTGGACGGCGTCCGCGCGGCGCTGGCGCGGCCGGCTTAGGGGGCGAGCAGGTCCCAGGTCGCCGGCGTCCCGCGGCTGACGTCGCGGGCGACGCGGAGGCCGAGCAACTCGTCGAGATGACGCGGCGGCAGCCCGTACCCCGGCCGGATCGCGCGCAGGTTGTCCGATGTGAGCTCGTCTCCAGCGCGGAGATCCCGGGTGATGTAAAGCGAGCGGCGGAATTGGAGGCTCGGACGCTCGGCGGTCAACGGCCCGTAGCGGACGTCGCCGATCGCCTGCCAGGCGCGATCGCTGCTCTGCACGAGGTCACGGAGCTCGTCGGGCTCGAGCGAGAACGCGTCGTCGACGCCGCCGCCCGAGCGGTCGAGCGTCACGTGCTTCTCGATCAGGACCGCCCCGAGGCCCACGGCAGCGAGCGGCACCCCGATTCCGAGCGTGTGGTCGGACAGGCCGACCGGACAGCCGAAGGCCTGCGCCATGTGCGGGATCGTCGCCAGATGCGAGTTCTCGGGCGTCGCCGGGTACGTGCTCGTGCACTGGAGCAGGACGAGGTCGGCGCAGCCGGCGTCACGCGCTGCGCGCACCGCGGCGTCGATCTCGGCCAGGGTCGCCATGCCGGTCGACATGACGACCGGCTTACCCGTGCTCGCGACCCGGCGGATCAGCCCCAGGTCGACGATCTCGAACGACGCGATCTTGTACGCGGCGGGGTCGAGCCGGTCCAGGAACTCGACGGCGGTGACGTCGAACGGGCTGCTGAACCAGTCCAGCCCGTGCTCGCGGCAACGCTCGACGATCGGTTCGTGCCACTCCCACGGCGTCGACCCCTCCCGGTAGAGGTCGTACAGCGTTCGTCCTTCCCACAGGCTTCCCGGGGTGTCGATCCTGAACTCGGGCAGGTCGACGTCGAGCGTCATCGTGTCGGCCGTGTAGGTCTGGAGCTTGAGCAGGTGGGCGCCGGCGCCGGCGACCGCGTCGACGACCGCGAGCGCGCGCTCGAGCATGCCGTTGTGGTTGGCCGACAGCTCCGCGACGACCAGCGGCGGATGGTCCGGCCCCACGTGGCTGCGACCGATCTTCATGGGGGCAGGATAGTGTCCGGGTTCTCGTGAGCCCGCGGACCGTCTGCACGATCGAAGCGCGCATGACCTCGTCCCGGCTGCCGGGCAAAGTGCTCGCCGACGCGGTCGGCCGTCCACTCCTCGCCCACATGATCGAGCGGCTGAGGCGTTGCCCCGGGCTCGACGAAATCGTGGTCGCGACCACGACCAACGCATCCGATGACCCGGTGGCGCAGGTCGCGGGCGAACTCGGTGCGGGCGTGTTCCGGGGGAGCGAGGACGACGTGCTCGGCCGCGTGCTCGGGGCCGCCCAGGCGCACGGGGCGGAGCTGATCGTGGAGACCACGGGCGACTGTCCGCTGATCGATCCGGCGATCGTCGGCGAGGTCATCGACCGCTTCGCCGCCGGCGGCGCCGACTACTGCTCGAACATGCTCGAGCGCACGTACCCTCGCGGCATGGAGGTCCAGGTGTTCCCGACGGCCGTGCTCGCCGAGGTCGATCGCCTCACCGACGCGCCGGCCGATCGCGAGCACGTCTCGCTGTACATCTACGAGCACCCCGAGCGTTACCGGCTGTCCGGCGTCGCGGCCGATCCCGCGCGCGGAGCCGATGTCCGCCTGACGGTCGACACCCCCGACGATCTCGCGCTGGTCCGGGCCGTGTTCGAGGAGCTCTACCCGCGCGATCCGGCGTTCGGCCTTGGCGAGATCCTCGACCTCCTCGACGCCCGTCCCGAGCTGCGCGCGCTCAATCGCGATGTCGAGCAGAAGCCAGTTCGCTGAGTGACGCTGCGCGCCGCCGTGATCGGATGCGGTGCGATCGGCGCCGGCGGGCCGGAGCCACCGCATGTCGACGTCGGCGTGTACACGCACGCCGGCGCGTACGTGGCGTCGCCGGCTACCGAGCTGGTCGCCGTCGCCGATGTCGATCAACGGCTCGCGCGGGAGGCGGCGGCTCGGTGGGGAGCGGCCGACGCGTACCGCTCCGCGGACGAGTTGCTGGCCGGTGCCCGGCCGGAGCTCGTGAGCCTCTGCACGCCCGACCCGACGCACGCCGAGCTGCTCGAGCGGATCGTCACCACGCCGGGTGTCCGCGGGGTGCTGGCCGAGAAGCCGCTGGCGGATGACGCGGCCAAGGCGGCGGCGCTCACCCTGCTCGCCCGCGACCGGGGAGTGGTGCTGTCGGTCAACTACAGCCGGCGCTTCGCCCCCGCGATCGCGACCCTGGCGAACGCGATCAAAGCGGGCGACTTCGGCGAGATCCAGCACGTTCACGGGAGCTACGTCAAAGGGCTGCGGCACAACGGCACCCACTGGCTCGATCTGCTGCGGATGCTGGTCGGCGACCCCGTCGGCGCGCGGGGGTGGGATCGCTTGCAAGAGGCCGGCGCCGACCCGTCGCTCGACGCCGAGCTGTTACTCGACGGCGGCGTGGGCGCGCGCCTTGCCGCACTCGACGCGCGCGAGTTCACCGCGTTCGAATTCGAGCTCACGGGCACGGCCGGACGCGTCCGGCTGGCGAGCTCGGGGCACCGGATCGAGCGCTGGGTGGTCGGACCCGATCGGCGCTACCCCGGGTACCGCGGCCTCATCCCGGGGCAGATCGAGGACGGGATCATGCGGGACGTCACGCTGCACGCGGTCTCCGATCTGGTCCGGTCCGTGCGCGACGGCGGCGAGCCGGCGTGCAGCGGATGGGACGCGACCAGCGCGCTCGTGATCGCCGGGGCGATCGCGGCGTCGGCGGCGAGCGAGGGGCGGATGGTGGCGATCGGCTCGTTACGCTTGGACGAGTGAGCCGTACCGCGTCCTCGGAACTCGCGCTCCATGGCGGGGCGCCCGTTCGTTCCCGGCCGTTCCCGCCACCGCCCGGCGTGGGCGCCGGCGAGCGTCAGGCCGTCTCCGAGGTGCTCGATTCGGGCGTGCTGTCGGAGTTCGTCGGCGAATGGGTCGATGCCTTCTGGGGCGGACCCAGGGTCCGCGCGATGGAGGCTGCGTGGCGCGAGCGCTTCGGCACCCGCTATGCCGTCGCGATGAACTCGGCCACCTCGGCGCTGTATGCGGCGGTGGCCGCTGCCGGTATCGGCCCGGGCGACGAGGTCATCGTCTCCCCCTACACGATGAGCGCGTCCGCGACGTGCGCACTGGTGAACGGCGCCGTCCCCGTGTTCGCGGACGTCGAACCCGAGACGTTCGGACTGGATCCCGCGTCGGTCCGGGCGCGGATCACGGAGCGAACCAAGGCGATCGTGGTCGTCGACATCTTCGGCTGTCCCGCGCGGCTCGACGAGATCATGTCGATCGCGTCCGAGCACGGCCTGGTGGTGATCGAGGACGCGGCACAGGCGCCCGGCGCGGTGTACCACGGGCGCGCGGCCGGCGCCGTGGGGCACATCGGCGTGTTCAGCCTGAACTACCACAAGACGATTCAGTGCGGCGAAGGCGGCGTCGCCGTCACCGACGACGAGCGGCTCGCCGAGCGCCTCGCGCTGGTGCGCAACCACGGGGAAGCCGTGGTCGGCGCGATGGGCGCGCCGCACGCCGACCTGCTCGGCTTCAACTACCGGCTCGGTGAGCTCGAGGCGGCGATCGCCACGGTCCAGCTCGGCCGGCTCGAGGAGCTGACCGAGCCTCGCGTGAAATGGGCCGACCGGATCAGCTCCGCGCTCGGCGAGCTCGACGGGCTGACACCGCCCGCCGTGCCGGACGGGCTGCGTCACGTCTACTACGTGCACGTGACGCGCGTCGACGAGGATGCGCTCGGCGTGTCCCGCGCGGCGTTCGCGGCCGGGCTTCGTGCCGAGGGCATCCCGGTGGTCGAGGGATACGTCGCGCCGCTGTACCGCCAGCCGGTCTACCGGCAGCGCGCCGCGCCGCTGGGCCTGGGCGAGGCCGTCTACGACGACGGGATCTGCCCGGTGACCGAACGCCTGCACGAACGCGAAGTGATCTACCACTCGGTGATCCATGCGGGCATGGACGACGACGACGTTCAGGACGTGATCGACGCGTTCGCGAAGGTGCACGCGCGCCGCCACGAGCTGTGAATTGTCACCTCGGAGAGATCTGCTCGACCGGGGTGTCCCATCCGGCCACGAGCAGATGCTCGATTCGCTGCCGATCCGCCACGCGGTGCATCGATCCCTGGCCCTGTTGCGCCCGACCGTCACAGTCACCGGTTCGGATCCGTGGCCACTGCTCGACGAACAGTCGCAGCATCTCCTCCTCGAGCCGGGCGTAGGAGGAGGCGAGGGTTTCACCATGCTCGAACTCGATCTCGCGCTGGGCGATGATGTCACCCGTGTCGACACCCGCGTCGATGTAATGGATGGTCACCCCCTTGCGCGTGCCCTCGATCCAGCTCCACAGGTTTGGGTCGGCGCCGCGGTTCCACGGCAGGTACGAGATGTGCAGGTTGATCGCGCGGCGGGGAACGAGGGCGAGCACGTCGGGTTTGATGATGTGCCGGTAGCGGTGACTGACGACGAAGTCCGGACGGTCGCGTTCGATGGCGGCGGGATCGAGCGGATCGGCGGTGGAGGTGACCACCTCGCCGGACTCGGCTAGGTGAGCGAGGGTCGACGATTCTGCGGGACCGAGAAACAGGACCCTCATGAGTGACAGCGTATCCCCACGGCGGCTGGTCGTCGTCGCGCACGACGCCGGCGGCGCGGAGGTCGTTTCCTCGTGGCTCCGGCGCCACGTGGAGGAGTGGGAGACGACGCTCGTGCTGGACGGGCCCGCGGTGAAGGTCTTCGCCGGCAAGCTCGGCGACGACATGGCGGCTCACGCTGACGCCGAGCTGCCGCCGCTCGACGACGTCACGTTCGTGCTGTGCGGATCGAGCGGCACCGCGACGCTCGAGCGCCGGGCGGTGCGCCACGCGCGGTCAGCCGGGGTGCGCTGCGCGGTGTGGCTCGATCACTGGATCAACTACGCCATGCGCTTCGAGCTCGACGGCGAGCGCGTCCTCCCCGACGAGGTGTGGGTGTCCGACGAGCACGCCGCCGCGCTGGCCAAGGCCGAGCTGGCCGGCGCCGACGTGCGGTTGAAGGGCAACCCGTACCTTCAGGACTTCGCGGACGAGGTGCGCGCGCTGGAGGGGGCGAGACAGCCCGGTGCCGAGCGGATCCTGTATGTGACCGAGCCGAACGCGGTGGCATTCGATGCCCTGGAGAGGTACCTGGACTATCTGGGCCGGCGCGACGACGGCAGGGCGGAGCTTCGCCTGCGCACCCACCCCGCCGAGCCGGCCGACAAGTACGACGACCTGCTCGCTGGGCGCGCCGCCTCCCTGAACCTGCGCGTTTCGGCGCAAGCGGCACTCGCGCAGGACGTCGCCTGGGCCGGGACCGTCGTAGGGTGCGAAACGATGGCCATGTTCGCCGCGCTGCAGGCCGGGCGCCGCGTGATCTCCGTGCTCCCGCCCGGGATGCCGTCGCACCTGCCACCTGACCCTCGCATCGAGCGCCTGTGGACGTAGGCCAATGGCGCTCTGCAACCTCCCGATTCGGACCGAACGTCTCAGCATCGTGCCCGTCACCGAGGACCACATGACGCCTCGGTACGTCGGCTGGCTCAACGATCACGAGGTCGTGCGCTACAGCGAGCAGCGCTTCAAGACCCACACGCTCGAGTCGTGCCGTGCGTATCTCGAATCCTTCGCCGGCACCGACAACCTGTTCCTGGCCTTGATCGCCGAGCCGGGGCCGCTCGGGCACATCGGGAACATGACCGCGTACGTCGATCGGCACGGAGTGGTGGACGTGGGGATCCTGATCGGCGAGCGGGCGGTCTGGGGGCACGGGTACGGCAGCGAGGCTTGGCAGAGCGTGTGCCGGGCGCTGCTCGACGGCGGCGCCCGGAAGGTCACGGCCGGAACGTTGTCGGTGAACAAGGGGATGCTCGCCGTGATGGACCGTGCCGGCATGGTGCCGGACGGCCGGCGGGTGCGCCAATCGCTGGTCGATGGCGTGCCGGTCGACGTCGTCCACGCGGCACTGTTCGCCGACCCCTAAAGACCCCGGCGGGGGCGCCGATCATCTATGCAGTGACCTCGACGCGCGTTCTCTGCTACGCGCCCTACAACCGCTGGGCGCTCCATGGACTGTGGGAGATGACGATTCTCCGGGCCTTGAAGCTTCGCGGCGCCCAGGTCGAGTACGTCATGTGCGACGGGCTGTACACGGACTGCGACCTGTACTGGGAGGCGGTCCTGCCTCGTCCGGCCGACGTGTGCGGGCACTGCCAGGCCGACGTCGCGAGGCTGGCGGCGTCGATGGGCATGGACTACCGGTGGCTCGGGCGCTATCTGAACACCGACGAGGCGCGCGAGGCCAAGCGCTGGGCGTCGTCGCTGCAACCAGAGGAGCTGTTGACCGCCACTTACGGCGAATGGCGAGTCGGCCAGTGGGTGCTGTCGTCGGTGCAGTCGCACTTCCGGCGCAACGACATCGACGTGTCCGATCCGGCCATCGAGCGCGGGATGCGCAGCTATGTGTACAGCGGTCTGATCGCCTGTTTCGCGCTGGATCGGCTGCTCGAGGAAAGCGCCCCCGACATATTCGTCGTGTTCAACGGACGTCAGTCGTCGCCGCGGGTGGCGCTCGAGCTGGCGCGCGCCCGCGGGATCCGCGTCGTGTTGCACGAGCGCGGACTGCGCCCGGAGACGCTGACGCTGGTCGAGAACGTGAGCTGCAATTCGCTCCGGCCGATCCGGCAGTGCTGGAGCGAATGGGGAGACGTGCCGCTGACGAGCGACGAGCTTCAGGACGCCGCCGGGCTGATGGCGGCGCGCGAGCACGGTCGCGACCTCGGCTGGAGAGCGCTGTCGGCGCCGCTTCAGCCGCTCGACGACGTCCGCGAGCGGCTCGGGCTCCGCGTCGAGCGGCCGGCGTGGGTGCTGTTCA
>Ga0335073_10006728_pt1 | contig 16160 bp, 15 predicted proteins | sample Lox_Sample_22_FD_207093 | JGI IMG/M metagenome (GOLD analysis project Ga0335073, IMG submission 207093) | Soil microbial communities from Loxahatchee National Wildlife Refuge, Florida, United States - Lox_Sample_2.2 | ecosystem: Environmental > Terrestrial > Soil > Wetlands | place: USA... | reverse complement strand
AGCCGCTCGGACGCATCGCCACGTTCATCACGGGAGCTTTGATCGTGGTCAGCCTGGGTGGTTGCGCGATCAAGCATCCGACGGCCAATCTGGTGACGGGCAAGCAGCTGTTCGCCACCAACTGCGGAGCGTGCCACACGCTCGCCCATGCCAACACGACCGGCGACGTCGGACCGAACCTCGACGACGCGTTCCGGCAGGACCGGGCCGACGGAGTGAAGAGCACCTCGATCGAGGGCCTCATCGACTACTGGATCCAGTACCCGAACACGCAGGGCCGGATGCCGGCGATGCTGCTCAAGGGCCAGGACGCGCAGGACGTGGCGGCCTACGTGGCGGCGGTGGCGGCCGAGCCGGGTCAGGACACGGGCGCGCTCGCGACGGCGATCCAGGCCAAGGTCAACCCGACGCCGGCGGTCGGCAAGACGATCTTCACCGGCGTCGGCGGCTGCGGGTCGTGCCACACGCTGGCTGCCGCCGGCACCACCGGGACGGTCGGCCCGAATCTCGACCAGCGGCTCAAGAGCGACTGCGCGACGCCACAGTCGCTGAAGATCCGTGGCGCCACGCTCGACAAGTGCATCTACACGGCGATCACCGACCCGTACGCCTACATTCCGTCGGGCTACAGCGCCGGCATCATGCCCGACACGTTCAAGAAGACGCTGAGTCCGTCGCAGATCCAGGCGCTCGTGGCGTTCTTATCCACGTCCGTCAAGTAGGGATCCCGGCTCAGACGCCCTGCCCGCCCCGCCCGAACGCCGGCCGGCGAGACCGGGGCGCGGACGACATGCATAAGTCGACATTCCGGACGAGTTGCGCCGGCCGTGACAGGTTATGCGCGTCCCACATGCATAACTCGACACAGTCACGAGAGCGCCGGCGAAATGTCGACTTATGCATGCTCGTACGCAAACTATTTGCGTACAAAAGGCCGTGGCGGACGTTTGCGCGGGGGATGGCGGCCGGCGTGGGGGGATGCAGCGGTGGGCGCGGGGCGGATGCAGCGGTGGGCGCGGGGGGGATGCAGCGGTGGCGCGGGCGCTACCGCCGGCTCGCCGGTCAGACTTCGCTGACGGTGGTCGTCGGCCGGGCAGGAGCGCCGGTCTCGCCGCCAATCACGCGATCCAACAGCTCCTGGCCTCGGCCCGCCGCCACCGCTCGGGCCGCGCGCCGCTCGTCGAGCTCCACGCCGCGCTCGGCGGCGGCGTCGAGCAGCCGCTGGCGCTCGTCGGACTCGGCGGCGACCTTCATGAACAGCCAGCAGAAGAGGCCGATCGTCAGCAGGCTCTCCTCGACCATCATCAGGCCGGCGGCGGCGATCTGGTCGCCCATCGGGCTGATGTGCCACTTTGCATCGCCGGCGCGGTAGATCGGGTACAGCACGGTGCCCGAGAAGATCAGGACGTTGGCGAGCACCGTCCCGGCCAGGCGGACGATGATGATGTAGATCAGACGGGCGGCGTTGGTGAACCAGGCGGGCTTGGGCAGCGGTCCGAGCAGGGGCATCCAGACCGCGATCCCGAAGGCGAGGAAGCAGGCGTGCTGAAGGCCGTGGATCAGGTCGTGGCGAAGGGCCGCCTGGTAGAGCACCGGCAGGTGCCAGGTGTAGAAGCTGATCATCCACGCGGGTAGCGCGACGAGCGGGTGGGCGAAGACCCGCAGCGGCGACAGCCAGCGCTTGCGCAGCAGGGGCGCCAGGAGCGGCCCGGTGAACCCGAGCACGATCAGCAGCGCCGAGATGTCGCCGATCACCAGGTGCTCGGCCATGTGGGCCACCAGGAGCTGGTCAGCGAGCGAGTCGACCGGGGCGCTCAACGCGATGGCGAGCGTGATCAGGCCGGCGGCAAAGCACGCCTGGCGCCATCCGGGGACGGCACGTCGCTCGTCGGACAGAGTCCGCACGCGGGCCCGGTAGGGAAGCCAGAACAGGAGCACCACGACCGACGGGACGATGCCGTTGATCGGGCCCGCGCTGGCGAGCGGGAGCGCGCTCAGGGACACGTCCTCAATGTTGGCGCACCGGTGCCGAGCCTGCTAGGTCAGCGCCCGAACGATCAATACGATCGCAACGATCACGGCGAGGACCGCGACGACGCGGACGAGGATGCGGAAGGCGGCGGCTTCGGTCACGGTCACCCATCTACCCGGCGGCGGCCGGTCTAGAGGACGTAGACCGTCGTGAACACGACGATCCACATGGCGTCGACGAAGTGCCAGTAGATGCCCGGGACCTCCATGCCCTCATGGTGCTCGGGTGAGTAGTGCCCGCGGAAGGAGCGGATGCTCACGATCAAGAGCGCGCACAGCCCGATGAACACGTGCGCGCCGTGCAGCCCGGTCAGCGAGTAGAAAACGGTCGCCTGGGCCGAGTCATGGGGCGCCCAGCCGAGGTGGATGTACTCGTTGATCTGCACGAAGAGGAAGGTCAGGCCGAGGCAGAAGGTCGCGACCATCCCCGCCTTCAGGCCGAAGCGATTGCCGTTCTTGACCGATACGAGGGCCCAGTGCAGCGTCAGCGACGAGGACAGCAGGATGGCCGTGTTCACGCCTGCCACGGCCTCCGGTATCGTCGTTCCGTGGGCTGGCCACGGGTTGTGGGTCACGATCCGGATGAAGAAGTACGCCGTGAAGAAGGCGCCGAAGATCATGATCTCCGACATGATGAAAAGCAGCATCCCGAGGGTCGGCGCGTGGACCCGCGAGGAGCGGTGCGCCGGCGGCGGGCCGTGGTGCTCGTGGGTGATCGAGGCGGCTTCCATGCTCGGTGGCTAGGCGGCGGACGGCGCCACGTCCTCGTGGACCACGTGCTCAACCGGCTTGCCGGTGGCCCGCTGGACTCGTTCGATCAGATCGGAGCGCATCCAGCCCGACTTCGTCTCCGCGAAGGTCGAGATCACGATGTCGTCGACCCGGAAGTACTGAAGCGCGTTCGTGATCGCGGTGAACGGGTCGGGGTCGCCGACCATGCCCGAGGCGTGAAGCCCGCGGACGTGCAGGCGGTCGAGCGCGAGCTTCAGGCGGGTCCGCGCGCGCTGCACGGCCTGGCCCGATCCGCCCTCGGGCGGAATGATCACGATGAACAACGGCGCGCGACCGGGTTCGGCGAAGGCCTTGGCCTTGGCCTGAAGCGCCTCGAGCAGCTCGTTCCCCGACGCCGTGCGGTTGCCGACGGCGAGGGTCACGTGGTACGGCAGGCCCTCGGTGTCGACATCGTTGACGATGTGGGTGACGGGCAGGCCGGTGGCATGGGACACGCGCTCGATCAGATCGCGCCGCATCCAGCCCGATCGAGTCTCGGGATAGGTCGAGATGATGATCTCCTCCGGGCGGTACTCGCGCACGGCATCGATTGTGGCCGTGAACGGATCCTGATCGCCGACCTCGCCGATGGCCCGGATGCCCATGTCCCGGACCACGTCGAGCCCCAGGTCGAGCCGCACCTGCGCCGCGTCGAACACCGACTCGTTGTAAACCACCAGCCCGGCCCGCGGCTTGTTCTGGGGAACGCACAGGATGAAGCGCGTGTCGCTGTTGGCGCGCTCGCGCACGGCATCGAGCAGGGGCTGTCCGCCGAGCGTCTCGTTGGCCACCACGAGGATGGTCCGCGAGGCGATATTTGGTTGCCCACCCGCCGCGTCGCCCGAGCTCATTCGTGCACCTGCTGGCTCGGTGGCGTCGTGAAGGTTCCGGCGGTCACCTTGCTGGCCTCAGCGGGGGACTTGAAGATGCCGTGCACGGCGCCGGGCACGCCGTACTCATAGGGTCCGCCGACGACCGTCGGCACAGCGTCGAAGTTGAACACCGGCGGCGGGGAGGAGACCTGCCACTCGAGCGTTAGCGCCCGCCAGGGATTGCTCGCCGCCCGCGGGCCGCCACGCCAGCTGACCACCATGTTGTAGAGGAAGATCAGCGTGCTCGCGCCGAGGATCCAGGCGCAGATCGAGATGAACAGGTTCCAGTCCGCGAACTTGGCCGCGTACTCGGCCACCCGCCGCGGCATCCCCTGGATCCCGATCAGGTGCATCGGCCCGAAGGTCAGGTTGAAGAAGATGAACGTCAGCCAGAAGTGCCACTTGCCCAGCCGGTCGTCGAACATCCGACCGGTCATCTTCGGGAACCAGTAGTACACACCCGCGAAGATCGTGAACAGCGAGCCGCCGAACAGCACGTAGTGGATGTGGGCGACGATGAAGTAGGTCTGGCTGACGTGGATGTCGAACGGGATCATGGCCAGCATCACGCCGCTGATCCCGCCGAGCGTGAACGCGGTCAGGAACCCGAGCGCAAAGAGCATCGGGGTATCCAGATGGAGCACCCCGCGCCACAGCGTGGCCAGCCAGGAGAAGATCTTGATCCCGGTGGGGATCGCGATGATCGCGGTGGTGATCATCATCGGGATCCGGATCCACGGCGCCATTCCGGAAACGAACATGTGGTGCGCCCACACCGTGAAGCCGAGCACGACGATGGCGAGCAAGGAGAACGCCATCATCCGGTAGCCGAAGATCGGTTTTCGCGACTTGACCGCGATGACCTCGGAGATGATCCCGAACCCGGGCAGCATCATGATGTACACGGCCGGGTGCGAGTAGAACCAGAACACGTGCTGGTACATGAGCACGTTGCCGTTCTGGTTGGGCCCGACGAACGCGTCGAAGAAGTGGAAGTGCATGGCCGTGTCGAGCAGGATGAAGAACTGCGAGGCGGCGATGAACGGCGTCGCGATGACCACCAGCAACGAGGTCGAGAAGTTCGCCCACACGAGCAGCGGCATGCGGAAGAAGCTCATCCCGGGCGCACGCATCGTGATGATCGTCACGAGGAAATTGAGCGCGGTGAAGATCGACGAGAAGCCCGCGAACTGCACCCCGATCGAGAAGAACAGCTGGCCGATGGGCATCGTCGTCGACAGCGGTGCGTAGGCGGTCCAGCCGGCGGCGAACGAGCCTCCGGGAGCCAGGAAGCTCATCAGCATGATCGTGCCGCCCAGCGGCAGCAGCCAGAACGACAGGGCGTTCAGCCGCGGGAAGGCCATGTCCGGCGCGCCGATCATCAGCGGCAGCACGAAGTTCGCGAGCCCGGCGAACACCGGGATCACGAAGAAGAAGATGAGCAACGTGGCGTGCATCGAAAACACACCGTTGTATTCCTCGGGCGTGAGGAACTGCATGCCGGGCTTGGCCAGCTGGGCTCGGATGAGCATGGCCAACATGCCGCCCACGAGCAGGAAGAAGAACGAGGTGATCGTGTACTGGATTCCGATCACCTTGTGGTCGGTGTTGACGCGGAAGTAGTCGCGCCAGCTGAAGGCGCCGTGGCCCGAGTGGTCCTCGGGGCGGGTCGGCCGCCCGGCCGCCCAGTACAGCCAGTAGTCGCAGGTGCCGATTCCGAGCAGGAACGCGAAGGGAACCGCGAACAGGGCGATGATCGTGATCGCGTGGCCGTCGACCACCGGGTGGTCGTGCATGAGCCACCGGATCAGCACGCTCAGGCCGAAGGCGAAGGCGAAGCCGAGTACCTCGAACAGGGCCGCGCGGTACCAGCCTGGGGCCCTCAGCTTTGGGGGAAGAGGGACGCGCGTGGGACGCGCGACCGGAGCCTCATGAGCTGCCGTTGCCGTGACTGCCATCAGTCCACCTCCTGATCAGTCGAAGCGCCGCCCAGCTGACTTCGAACTGCTCGAGCTCCCTCGCGAGCGGGACCGCCGTCCATTGCCTGCACGATACCTCCTCGGCTATCCATGTTCGTCCCTCATTTGGCCGCGCTCGCCAAGAAGTTGACCAGCCCCGCGATCTGAGCCGAGGTGAGCCGCTGGGCGAAGTCGGGCGGCATGATGCCGGCGCTGTAGCCCGACGGGATATAGGCGTAGGGCTTGGTGATCGCGGTGTAGATGCACTGCTTCAAGGTGGCGCCGCGGACCTTCTGAGATGCGGGGCTGGCACAGTCGCTGCGCAGACGGGCGTCGAGGTCCGGCCCCACGGTGCCCGATGCGGAGGCCGCCGCGAGCGTGTGGCAGCCGCTGCACCCCGCCGAGGTGAACAGCGCCGCCGCGGCCGCCGGGCTGATCGCCGCGCTTGCGCCCGAAGAGCTGGTGCTCGAGGAGCTTGGGGCGGGGGTGCTACTCGAGGAAGACGACGAGGAGCCGTACCCGGGGATGACGTTGTATCCCGGAACGTCGGCGTGGACGACGTTCGGTGGCACGATGCCGACAGGGGGCGGCGCGTTGGCGGGCTGGGCACGGAGCCAAGCCCGGAAGGCGGTCTCGGTGACCACGTGTGCGCTCGAGCGCATCAGCGAGTGGCCGGCACCGCACAGCTCGGTGCACTCGACCGGGTAGACGCCCAGGGCGCTCGGCGTCACGCGCAAGGTGGTGACGATGCCGGGGACGGCGTCGAGCTTCTCCGAGAAGTTCGGCACGAAGAAGCTGTGGATCACGTCGAGTGAGCGGATCTTGAACACGACCGGTTGGTGGATCGGCAGGTAGAGCTCGGAGGAGACAACCTGCTTGCCACCCGCGTCCGGATAGGAGAACTCGAAGGCGAACTGACGCGTGGTCACGTTCACCGTCATCTCGTTCTTCTTGGTGGCCTCGTTCGCGCGCAGGACGCTGTAGGCGTAGCCGCACAAGCTGAGGATCAACACCGCCGGCAGCGCCGTCCAGACGACCTCGAGCCGCGTGTTCCCGTGGATCGGGGGACCGTCCATCTCCTCCTGCCCGGGGCGCATGCGGAACTTCCACACCGAGAACAGGATCACGGTCTCGACCAGCACGAAGATCGGGATCGTGCAGATGAGCAGGACGTCGTAGAGCGTGTGGATTCTGCCGGCCTGGACGGAACCCTGAGTCGGGAACCACGGGATGATCAGCGCGACGAAGATCCCGATCGCCGCGACGACCACCCCAAACACGACCATCTGCAGGACGGGTCGATTACGCACGCCGGTCTTGAGTCTCCGAGCCCTCTAGCGTCACTCCGATCCCGCATCCTAAGCGTTCTGGTCGACGAAGGAAGTCAGCCGGGTGATACTCGCCTCGTCTTAACAGTTCGGGATAGACGGGATTGTCGGCGGCGCCTGACGGCGGCGCCTAAGACACTTCGCGCGCTCACCTGCCGGTATGATTGAGGCAATTGTTGCAAGCTAGTCAGGAGGCGTAATGCAGGTACACGAGGGGATGTCCGAAACCGTCCTGACAATCGGCCCGCGTCACACGCTTCGCGAAGCCGCCGAGGCGATGTGCCGCCGCAACGTAGGCGCCGCGGTGGTGCTTGACCCGGAGGCGCCGGGCCCCGGCGTGATCACCGAGCGCGACATCCTGAAGGCGATCGGCTCGGGCGAGGACCCCGACCGAGAGCTGGTCGCCGAGCACCTGACGACGAACCTGACCTTCGCGTCGCCGGACTGGTCGCTCGAACAGGCGGCGGCCGCGATGGTACGCGGCCGCTTCCGCCACCTCGTCGTGGTCAACGGAGGCGAGCTCGCCGGCATCCTGTCGATGCGCGACATCGTGCGGTGCTGGACAGGGGACGGCGCCAGCTGCGAGGTCCCGGCGGGCGCGGCCGAGGCGTAGCGCTCGGCTCCACGGGTCCGACGACTAGTGGACGTGCTCCTCCGGGAGCTCGGCCACGTCGCGCCGCGTGTCGGCGGCCCACCTGATGACGATGATCACGAGCGCCACCAGGCCGATGGCGCTGAGGATCAGATTGATCGTGGTGCCGATCACCGTGAGCGTGATCGCGACCGCGCACGCCAACGGGAGCAGGCTCGGCCCAGGGAGGTGGATCTCCTCGCCGGCCGGCGGCGCGGAAACCGGATGATCGTCCTCGATCACGGGTGGACGTAGATGGCGGCCGCCACGAACGTGATCCCGAACATGACGGCGCACAGGGCGCCCGCGATCAGACCCGAGCGGATGTTCTTGCGTGCAAGCTTTCGGTCCATTGTTTCCGGGAGGCTACAGCTTCACGTCGGCGACCATCGTCCCGAACAGCAGCGCCAGATAGGCCAGCGAGAAGAGGTACAGCCGCAGGGCGGTCCGGCGGTCGGCTCGCCGGTACAGGAGCACGGCGCCGGCGATGAACGCGAGCCCGAGCAGGATCGATCCGCACAGGTAGGCGATCCCGAACTCGCCCGCGCAGAAGGGCAGCTGTGAGATCGCGTATAGGAGCAGCGTGTAGAGGAGGATCTGGCGACGGGTCTCGCGCTCGCCGCGGACGACCGGCATCATCGGCACCCCTACGCGCTTGTACTCGTCCTTCATGAGCAGGCTGAGCGACCAGAAGTGCGGCGGGGTCCAGTAAAAGACGATCGCGAACAGGTAGACCGCGGTCCACGAAAGCGAGCCGCGCGTCGCGGCCCAACCGACCAGGGGCGGGACAGCGCCCGCGGCGCCACCGATCACGATGTTCTGGGCGGTGCGCCGCTTGAGCCAGACGGTGTACACCCCGACGTAGCCGACGAACCCGGCCAGGGCCAGCGCGGCCGCGAGCAGGTTGACGGTCAGCGACAGGAGCGCGAACGACATGGCGCACAGGGCGAAGCCGAAGATCAGAGCGGCCCGGGGCGAGATCCGCCCCGCCGGGATCGGCCGCGACGCGGTTCGCTTCATCTGGGCGTCGATGTCGCGGTCGTAGTAGTGGTTGATCGCACCGGCCCCGCCAGCTGAGAGATACCCGCCGAGGCACGTGAGCGCGATCCGGGACGCCGGGGGGTTGCCGGCGATCTCCATCGTGGTGATCGTCGTGAACAGCAGCAGCGTCTGGACCTTGGGCTTGGTCAGCTCCAAGTAGTCGGACAGCAGCTGGCGAGCGCCGGCGGTGGCTGGCGCCGATCGGACCGAGCTCAGGGGCGAGGCATCCATGCGCCCAGGCCGCTCAGACCCGCGCGAACCGCTCGCTGCCGCCGGTCTTCTGGGTCACCCCGGTGGCCCGCTCGACCTGGCGGCGGATGTCGCGCATCGGCTCGACCGACCGTACGCGCGGGATCTCGTCGAAATTGTTGACCGGCGGGGGCGAGGGGACGAACCACTCGAGGGTGTTGCCCTTCCACGGATCCGGTCCCGCCAGCGGTCCCCGCTTGTAGTTGAGCGCGATGTTGATCACGGTGAGGAGGATCCCTGTGGCGAGGATGAAGCTGCCGATCGTCGAGATCAAGTTGTACGTCGACCACCCCAGGCCCGGTTGGTAAGTGTAGATCCGGCGCGGCATCCCCGAGAGCCCGAGAGCGTGCTGGACGAAGAAGGTGGCATTGAAGCCGATGAACGTGAACCAGAACGAGATCTTTCCGAGGCGCTCATCGAGGAGACGCCCGGTCATCTTCGGGAACCAGTAGTACAGCCCGGCCAACACCGGGAACACGGCGCCCCCGAAGATCGTGTAGTGGAAGTGGGCGACGACGAAGTAGGTGTCGTTGAGCTGCCAGTCGACCGGGAAGGTGGCCAGGAAGATCCCGGTGATCCCGCCCACGACGAAGATCGCGATCATCCCGATCGAGTAGTAGAGCGCCGTGGTCATCACGAGCGACCCCCGCCACATGGTGGCAATCCAGTTGAAGATCTTCACCCCGGTCGGCACCCCGATCAGGAACGAGCTCAGCATGAAGAACCCAAGCACGACGATCGGGATCGGCGAGGCGAACATGTGGTGCGCCCACACCAGCGTCGCCAGGAACGCGATCACCGCGATGGAGGCCGCCATCGCCTTGTAGCCGAAGATCGGCTTGCGCGAGAACACGGGGATGATCTCGGAGATGATCCCGAAGCCCGGTAGCACCATGATGTAGACCTCGGGATGGCCGAAGAACCAGAACAGGTGCTGCCAGAGGATGGGCGAGCCGTGGGCGGTGGGGTCGAACCAGTGCGTCCCGAAGTGGCGGTCGGTGAGCAGCATCGTGACGGCCGCGGCGACGACGGGAAGGGCGATGATCAGCAGGATCGCGTAGACGAGGATCGCCCAGATGAACAGCGGCAGGCGTCCCCAGCTCATCCCCGGGGCGCGCATATTGACGATCGTGGCGTAGAAGTTGATCGCGCCCAGGAGCGAGGAGATGCCGGTCAGGTGGATCAGGAAGATCCAGGCGTCCTGGCCGCCGCTCGGGGAGTACTCGATGCTGGAGAGCGGCGGGTAGCTCCACCAGCCGGCCTCGGGCGGATGCCAGAAGAGCGTGGCGTAGAAGACGATCCCGCCGGCCAGCAGCAGCCAGTAGGAGAGCGCGTTGAGCCGCGGGAAGGCCATGTCCCGGGCGCCGATCATCAGTGGCACGAAGTAGTTGCCGAACCCCGCCATCACCGGCACCACGAACAGGAAGACCATCGTCGTGCCATGAAGGGTCAGCAGCTCGTTGTAGGTCTGGCCGCTGAGCAGCGTGTTGCTCGGCTCCGACAGCTGGACGCGCATCAACAGCGCCTCCACGCCGCCCATCATGAAGAACACGAACGTGGTGACCAGGTACATGATCCCGATCTTCTTGTGATCGGTCGTCGTCACCCAGTCGATCCAGCGCTTGGTCTGACGCGGGGAGCTCACCGCTCGGGTGAGCACCTGGGGCGCCGGTCTGGTCACCTGAGCCGTCGTCACTGACATCCGCAGTCTCCTAGAGGTTTCCAGTCTTAGTGAGGTAGGCCCGCAGTGCTGTCACCTGCGAGTTGGCGGTCTCGATGTCTTGTCGCTGCCGGGTCAGCCAGGTCTGATATTGGCTGGGTGACACAACGTTCACAAGCGCCGTCATGAACGCGTGCTCGCGCCCGCACAGCTGCGCGCACTGGCCGTGGTAGAGCGCGGGACCCTTCGCCTTGAACCACGTGTAGGTCGTGTAACCCGGAACCGCGTCCACCTTGCCGCCCAGCGACGGCACCCACCAGGAGTGGATCACGTCGACCGAGGTGATGCTGAGCACGACGGTCGTGTCCTCAGGCACCTCCATCGTTTGGAATGAGTAGGGCAGCTTGGCGGCGAACGGGTTGTTCTCGCACGCGGCGCCGTAGACATAGCGCCAGATGTATTGCCGGCCCTGGACGCAGATCACCAGCCGCTTGCCGTTGGGCGGCGTGGGCTCGGTCAGGGACGACTCGAGGAACGGAGCGCTCGAGTTCGGCGGGTTGATGATGCTCGGGAGCTTGACGAAGGTCACCACGGTCAGGATCACCAGGATCACGGCCGCGCCGACCGTCCAGCCGATCTCGAGCTGAGTGTTGCCGTGGATCTGCGCTGCGACGCGGTTCTTCTTGGCCCGAAAGCGGATCACCGAGTAGAGGAGCGCGCCCTCCACGAGCACGAACACCACCGCCGCGATGTACAGGATGATCATGTACAGCGAGTGGATCTGGTTGGCGTTCGGCGAGCCCCCCGCTTTGGGGGTGATGAAGTTCGCGAACGCGCTCGGTGCGAGCACGAGCGAGAGCCCCGAGGTCGCCAGTGCTGCGCACAGGAGCCGAAGGGTGCGGCGGCGGCCCTGGGGCATGTCGGCGGCGCCTGTCGGCGGTGCCTCGGAGGCGTCGGAGGCGGCGGATCGCAAGGCGCCGGATTCTAACCAGGCGGCCCCCGCCTTGATCCCCTCGGCGCAGCGTCAGGAGATCGCGCCGAACGGCACAACCACCGTCAGTACTTATACTCGCCGCCCTTGCGCGTACCCAGGGGCATTCGAGCGACGGCCTGGGTCCTCGTCGCGACCGGGGTCGCCCTGCCCGTGCTGCGACGGCGGGCGAGGATCCCGCGGCCGGTGGTGCTCGCCGGCGCCGGACTCACCCTGCCCGCCCTGTGCGTCGCGATGCCGCGCTCGCGGGCGCGCGACATGGCGCTGTGCGTGCTCAACATGTGGGCCTACCTGGCGGCCTACGAGATGCCGAACGACGATCCGGAGCAGCTGCAGAAGCGGGTGCTGGTCGACTACCCGATCGCGATCGACCGGGTGCTGGGGCTGGGGGTGCCGCCGACACTCCGGCTGCAGCGAAGGTTCTCGGCTCCGGGCAGGGTCAACCGCTTTGAGCGCGTTCTGGTCTATTCCCACTGGATGTGGTTCGCGGTCCCCCACGCGAGCCTCGTGTATGTGCTGTGGCGAGCCCCGGACCGGTTCCCGAGCGCCGCGGTCCGGATGTACACCCTGTTCGACCTCGGAGCGGTGTTCTACTGGGCGATCCCGACCGCGCCACCCTGGTGGGCGGCTGCGCGCGGGCGTCTGGACGACGGCCGGCAGCTGCGCGTGCGGCGGATGATGATCGAGTACGGCCAGCAGTTCTGGGGCGACCGCTGGGGCGGCCTCTACGATGTCCTTGGAGGAAATCCGCTTGCTGCCATGCCGTCGCTGCATTTCGCCACGTCGCTCATGGGTGCGCACCTACTGGCTGAAGTAGGGCCGGTGTCCGGCGCGGTGGGCTGGACGTACGCGGGGACGCTGGGGCTCGCACTCGTCTACCTCGGTGAGCACTACGCCGTGGATCTGATCGCCGGCGCCGCGCTGGCCGAAGGCGTACGGACCGCATTGCCGCGACTGGCCCCGGCGTACCGGCGCGTCTCGTCCGCGCTGCAGGCCCTCGAATCGCGCGCGTTGTATTCGTGAAGGAACCGCCACCCAACCCACCCATCCGACCGACCCCGGCGAGCGCATCGTCCAGAAAGGCGGAGCCGGGGTCTGGCCCAGCGCGCACGCGCGGGAACGCAGACGATCTTCCACGCTTGCGCCTGACCAAGGGGAGGGTGCTGGCGGCGCTCGTGTTCGTCGCCTCCGCACTGGCGTTCCTGTACTTCGTCCTACCCAAGCTGCTCGGGCTGAACGAGACGTGGAACCGGATCCAGCACGGGAACGCGTGGTGGCTCGCGCTGGCGGCGGTGCTCGAGGTGTGCTCATTCTGCGGGTACATCGTGCTGTTCCGCGGGGTGTTCATCCGCGGGTCACGCATAGGCTGGGCCGAGAGCTACCAGATCACGATGGCGAGCCTCGCCGCCACGCGCCTGTTCGCGGCGGCGGGCGCCGGCGGGATTGCGCTCACAGCGTGGGCTCTGCGGCGCTCGGGGATGAGACGGCGGACCGTGGCCAGTCGCATGATCGCCTTTCTCGCGCTGCTCTACGGCGTCTACATGGTCACCCTGGTGGTCGTCGGCGTCGGCCTCTACGTCGGCCTCATCCCGGGTCCGGCTCCGTTCGCCATCACGATCGTGCCGGCGATCTTCGGCGCGGTGGTGATCGCGCTGTTCCTCGGCATCTCGACGCTGCCGGTGGACGTCAACCGAGTCGTGGGGCCGCTGACCGCGGGCCGGCGGCGTCTGACGCGCCTCGCCGCTCGCCTGGCCTCCGCGTCGGCGACGGCGACCAAGGGCGTCCGAATCGCGATCGACCTGGTGCGCGAGCGCAACCCGAGCGTGCTCGGGGCGGTCGCCTGGTGGGGGTTCGACATCGCGGTGCTGTGGGCGTGCTTCCACGCGTTCGGCGCCTCCCCGCCCAAGGGCGTGATCGTGATGTCCTACTTCGTCGGGATGCTGGCGAACACGCTGCCGCTCCCGGGGGGGATCGGTGGCGTCGACGGCGGCATGATCGGCGCGTTCACCGCATTCGGCGTCGATGTCGAGCTGTCGGTCGTCGCGGTCCTGGCCTACCGCGCGTTCGCCTTCTGGCTGCCCACTTTGCCGGGAGCGGTTGCCTACCTCCAACTGCGGCGCACCGTCCACCGGTGGAGCACGGAGCCGCCGGGCGTCATGCGGGGCGCAACCGACTCCATTTCGTGAATCCGCGACTATACTTTATGAAGTGACGCATATCCCAGATCAAACAGTCGAAAACGTGATCATCGTGGGCAGTGGGCCCGCCGGCTATACCGCGGCCCTCTACACCGCCCGCGCCAACCTCGAGCCGCTCGTGATCGAGGGGTTTGCGTGGGGCGGGCTGCTTCAGCAGACCACCGACGTCGAGAATTACCCGGGCTTCCCCGAGGGGATCATGGGGCCCGAGATGATGCAGCACTTCCGCGACCAGGCGGAGCGTTTCGGCGCGCGCCTCGAGACCGATGACGCGACGCGGATTGAGGTCTCGCACGAGGGCGGCCTCCACAAGGTGTGGCTGGGCGACCAGATGCACGTGACGCGGGCGCTGATCCTGGCGATGGGCGCGCAGCACCGCAAGCTGGACGTGCCCGGCGAGGCCGAACTGGCTGGGCGTGGCGTCAGCTACTGCGCGACGTGCGACGCCGCCTTCTTTCGGGAGGCCCCGACGTTGATCATCGGTGGCGGCGATTCCGCCATGGAGGAGGCGATGTTCCTCTCCAAGTTCGCCGGCAAGGTGGGGATCGTCCATCGCCGCGACGAGTTCCGGGCCTCGAAGATCATGCTCGAGCGCGCCCGCGCGATTCCGAACATCGAGTGGATTACGCCGTACGTCGTCGATGAGTTCAGCGGCGAGAACGGGTCGCTGACCGTCGCCCGGCTGCGCAATACCGTCGACGGTTCGACCCGAGAGCTCCCGGTTACCGGCGCCTTCATCGCGGTCGGCCACGTGCCCCAGTCACAGCTCGTCGAGGGTCAGGTCGAGACCGACGCCGCGGGCTACGTCGTGACCAAGGGCAAATCGACGCTGACCGGGGTGCCGGGCGTGTTCGCGGCCGGCGACCTCGTCGACCACACCTACCGTCAGGCGGTCACCGCCGCCGGGTCGGGCTGTCAGGCCGCGCTCGACGCCGAGTGGTACCTGCGCGACACCCCGTTCCCGCTCGAGGACACGGCCGGCGCCACGGCGAAGGCCTCGGCGTAGCCGCGACCCGACTCAATACGGGCAGCCGTTCGCCGGAGCGAAGTTGTTCGACGGCGACGACTGGTTCATCCCCAGCGCGAAGTCCTGCGTCCAGGTGCCGGCGCCGGTAGCGAATCCCCTGACCGCGCTGCTGCTGATCCCGGTGCCGACGTTGCGGTAGTTCGGGTCGAGGATGTTCTCGCAGTGCCCGGTGCTGGCCATCCAGGCGCGGACGACGCCGCCGGGGGTGGCGAAACCGGTGGCGATGTTCTCGCCGGCCATGCGCCAGTCGTAGCCGACGGCGCTGATTCGGGAGGCGAAGTTCGTCCCGTGCGTGAACTGGTCGCTCGACACCATCACGTTCGTCCAGCCCTGTGCGGAACGGTCCAGCAACGGGGAGGCCTGGAGCGCGGGCAGATGGTGCGCCGCGCGTTCCTGGTTGATCAGGCAGACCACGGCCGACCGCAGGACCTGCGCGGACGTGCTCCCGACGCTGTCGTTGGCGCCGGCACAGCCGGACGCCGCGCGGGCGCCGTGATGACGGCGGTGGTGCTTGTGGGCAGTGTTTGCCGTCGCGGCAGGAACCACGGCCAGCAGGGTGGTCCCGATGACCGTCAGGACCGTCAGCAAGAGGGTGAGGGGGCGGGGATGCCGAGCCGCGCGCGTGGAGACCCAGCCGTGGCGAGGAATCGGCATGGAGGGAGATTCGGCAGCGGACCCGTGACCTTCACGGTCGCGCAGCTTAATTGGCCGATTGGACGTCAAAAGTGGTGCGAATCTGATGCGGGGCGGATATTGGACTTGTCGGCGGCGCCTGACGGCGACGCCTTGGCCGTGATCCGGGTCTCCCGCAACCCGGGCGGCCTACTACCCCGGATGGGCCCGGCTTAGTCGTCGTAGACGAAAAATCCTTCGCCGGTCTGCCGTCCGAGCCGTCCGGACATCACCAGCGAGCGCAGCAGCGGCGCCGCGCGGTAACGCTCCTCGCGCCGCTCCTCGTACAGGCCGTCGATGACCCCCAGGACATGGTCGAGCCCGATCTCGTCCGCCCACTGGAGGATCCCGCGCGGGTAGTTCAGTCCGTGGACCATGCCCGCGTCGACGTCGGCCGCGCTGCCCACGCCCTCGACAACCGCGAACGCCGCCTCGTTGACGACCTGGCAGACGATCCGGCCCAGCACGAGGCCGGGGGCGTCGGCGACCCACACCGTGTGCTTGCCGATGGTGGCGAAGAAGCGTTCGACCGCGCTCGCCGCGGATTCCGCGGTGTCGGGGCCGCGGGTGAGCTCGACCAGGCTCGCCTCCTGGAGCGGTGGAAGAGCGTGGAACCCAACCGCGCCGCCGCCCGGATCCATCATCGCGAGCGAGCCCGGGACGCAGCAGATCGCCTGCGGCCCGCCCTGGAGGGGAACGTCGAAGTCCTCGCCGAAACCGACGTCGAGGAT
>Ga0335073_10006727_pt1 | contig 16162 bp, 18 predicted proteins | sample Lox_Sample_22_FD_207093 | JGI IMG/M metagenome (GOLD analysis project Ga0335073, IMG submission 207093) | Soil microbial communities from Loxahatchee National Wildlife Refuge, Florida, United States - Lox_Sample_2.2 | ecosystem: Environmental > Terrestrial > Soil > Wetlands | place: USA... | reverse complement strand
AATACTTTCCCATTGCATAGCCACTCACAATGCCAGCGATATGTCCCCAATGATCAATTGTAGTGGCTCTACCAAGGAGTAAGAAAGTTATGAGCTCACCGGCGAGTACCACTACCATTGCTATTGTGCCATCATATTCAAACTTTCGATCGGACATGAACGGAACCTGAAAGAAATGTCGCTCCTTGAGAGCCAGATAGCAGCCAATGATGCCAAACAACGCTCCCGAAGATCCTATAGTCGCTGTTACATAATTCTTCATGAGTACGTGATACCACAAAGAGCCCAGTGAGCCGCAAACACCTGTACTGAGGTATACGGCTAAGAAGTTGCCGCGGCCCATCAGATCATGCACCGGGGTGCCGACCAAGTAGAGGATGACCATGTTGGATGCGAAGTGCGACAGCATCTGATGACTGAAAGTGTTTCCCAGGACACTGAAGGCTCGCGGATGGCCCGCGGAGAGTAGAAAGTAGCGGTTAAGAAACTTCCATGCCGAAGGGACACGCCAGAGAACAAAAATCTGGGCGTTGATGGCGAACAGAAATACAAAAGTCGCCATGGATGGAGGTATGTCTTTCAACAACCGCGCCGAAGCCGGTGGAGGCTCATAGGATGATGCGAACACAAAACACGCATAGACAAAGAGGGCGCCAAATAGCGTTGCGGGAAAGAGGCGAGAGAAATTAGAACGTTGGGCAAATATCTGACCAGCATCGATCTCAGCTTCTTTAGCCTTTTGTTCGGTGTACTGACGATACTCCTCGCGTCTTTGCTCTGCCAGAAGTTGTTAGCAATTAACAACAAGACAAACTGATCGCTGTGGTGAGATATACCGTTTTGAGCCTGCATTTTTGCAACCCAAGGCGCGACTTGTTTGCTAGAATCAGGTATTTGGGTACCGGCTTTTGTGGCTTTGATCTCCTCCTCTTTCCTTAGCTTCTCTTCCTGTTCACGAATCCTTTTGATTTCTTTCTGCCTTTGGACAAGTACACTCCCGGCATCAACAGCACTGTGAACAGTGGATGCATGTCGGCTCTTTACGTTATCGTCCCTCTTATACAACCGAAGTTCCTGGCCTCTTCTTTGGTAATACGCTCTTGCTTCTTCGTCCAACCTATCAAGTTCTTCTGCTGCCCATTGAGCCGCTGCTGCTTCTTCATCTAGCGGATATTTTTTTCTCAGCCATTCGAGTCCGTGCAAAGCTTGATCTTGATCAATTTCCAGTTCGGCAGGAAATTGTAAGCCTTCTTCGGCGAGTGACCCTGTTATGCGCCTGCGTTGTATCTCCACCAGAAGAGAATTTCCTTTCTTGCGAGAGATTTCGGCTCCAAACACTTGTTTCAGCTGCTCTTTATCTAATGGATCCCAATATTTTGTCCAGCCAGCGTTCGCCTTGCTCTTGCGCTCTGGATTGCCCTTCGCGTGGGACGGCACGGTAGTGGCTATCTTTGGAGGCGTTGGAATGTTTCGACTGCGGGCTTGGGAGTTGCAAATTTGACTGAAGGTCCGGCAGTGTAGTTTCTGCAAACTAAAGGTACTAGCTGATCGCGGTACATTCTGCCATGGTGGTGGTGCCACTATTTGAATCTGGCGCACCGTTGAAGTTGAGCTGGGGATGAAGGTTCTAAAGGTTCGATTGAGAGAGAGCGGACATCTGTGGGGGTTGAATAAGTCGCTTCCCCTAGCGGATACTCTCAATGCTATCGTATAGACATTATTCATTGCTGAGAGGTTGATTGAAGAGTTGAACTATCTAGAGATCAGTCTCCACAAGCTCAAAGCGTAGAAAGCATGGCGGAGCTTATGGACCCTGATTTTTCGGCATAGAGTAAAAAAGATGCTGAAGATGCTCACAAACTTTCTTTTACATTTTCCGTTCACTATCGACAACTTCGCATAGCTTCTACATGATATCTAGAGCTTTTAAGGCATAGCCGTGTCTTCTACCATGTCGTCCGAGTCACAGCCTATTACGCCTGCGCGCTTCGCTGCCGCCTTGCCCGACCTCTCTGTAGAATCTCTTCACTCAAAGGCCACAGAAATCAGAAACTCGATAGCACACTTGAAGTCCTCAAATGAACAGCTTCGCGAATTCGCTGTGCAAGGAGATAAGGACTGTTATGAGGCCATGATAGAGAATGAGGAGGTCATCGAGCGTATGGAGCACAGGATCGAGCTTCTACAAGCTGAAGTCGAGAGCCGAGGACTGCGGTGGATAGATGAGCATGAAAAGGCTCCAGACAGCGATGTAAATGGTGAAAGAGATACCCATGATGCTGCCGAGGACGACTCTGAAGAACCGAACGCGACTGGAAGAACGAATGCAACAGCAGACTCATCCGCTCCCCAGTCAGGGAACTCTTCCACGCAGAGCGGTAGGCTCACCGATGAAGATTTAAGACGACTGTTGGCAGATAGAATGGGCAATCAGGATGATGCTGAAGATGGCGTTCACCTATGATTGCGAACAACTAGGCCTGATCTTCAGCTAACACTACAGTACATGGGAGCAATGCAAACGACCGTACAGGGTTAGCTCTTCGACTTCAACTCAGTCTGTCGCTCTGAAAAACGACAGTTAAGACTTGAGTGAGGTGGGAATATTCTCCATTCACATACTAGTAGACATATCTAAAGCCAGCATTTTGCTTATCCGTCAAGTCCTCGAAGCCGTGGACGGTCATATTCTTCGGATCTGCCTCTGGAACGCCAGCCTCTGCAAGACGGTCTTTCTTTGTATTCTGCCGTTTGAGATACCAACGCAGAACAATTATGTCGGTGACAAGGAGCACATAACAGCCTAGGTGCGTTGCAAATGCAATGAAATAGCGTGGACCATTCCAAGATAGGAAGACCTGCGGACCTAGGTGTGACAAGTTAGTATTATAACACAGATGTATCCTGGCAATGTTGAACATACCCGCTGCGTTCCCTGCTGCCCAACATACAAAGTTGAAGGCGACAACAACGGATTTCTTTGTTTGACCTGCAATATTTCGAGACACCATACTCATGCCGAGAGTCTGCGCCGCCCAGAAACTCAAGACGATGTAGTATGAGAACAGCAGCCCGGCCTTTGTGGCAGTATCGTGATTGACGACAGTCATCAAGACAATCGTTCCTGCGAACGACGGGATAACGTAGATGCCCATGATTAGAAGATTTTGGCCCGTTCTCTTTATCAGCCATGTCGAACTCAACAGGATGATAATGATGAATGCTCCTAGGACCATTGCCAATAATTGCGTTTGAAGAACCGAGAAGTGAAATCCCTTGATGATGATGTTGGCAAAAGCCCCGAGGCCGGACGTGGGTAGGGTCGTGCAAATTTGAATGATGCCATATCCATACATCTGAGGATCGCAGAATGCCTCAAGGAATTGATCCTTGCGCCACCTTTTGTTCTGCAAACCTGTCTGATTTGATCGCACTCGCTCAATCATGAGAGTCTTATCCTCCTCCGAGAAGCATTTTGCTCGCATGGGAGAGTCTGGAAGCCACCAGAGTACAAACAGACCCCAGAGAACGGAGAAGCAGCCGTATGTCAAGAAGATAGCTTGCCAACTCTTGAGCGGCCCCGAATGAATGAGTGAGAAGCAATACGCTAACAGCCCGCCGACAATCTGCTGGCCACCGTTCATCATGTACCAAAAGGTAACAATCAAGGCCTGTTCCTCGCGCTTGTACCACATGGAGCTGAGAATGAGGAATGCCGGCTGACAGACGGCTTCAAAAATTCCCAGCAGAGTACGGAGAACGAGTATACCCGTAAAGCCTTTGACGGCCGCATGGCAGGCCAGAATGGTACCCCAAAGTATGATAGACGTTCCAAGATATTTGGCAACAGGAAGCCGTTGGATGAGGTAGTTCGTAGGATACTCGACTGTCAGCACCGCAATGTAAATGCAAGTGGTGAGCCAGCTGTATTGTTGGCCATGAAGTTTCAAGTCGGTTGGCAGGTTCATTATGGAAGTAAATGACAGCGTTCCCTTATCTAGAGCCTGAAGAAAGTATGTGAATATCATAACCGGGAGCACACGCCGATTGATCATTGTTCTTAGCCTTCTGTTCTCCTCTTCCGAGATTTGAAGTCCAGTCGACGTAGCATACCTGGCAATTTCAGGGTCGACACGATCGTAGTTCATGGAGTCTTTCTTTTCATCTTTATCTGTAACCGAAACGACGCGCTCGATATCTTCAAGATGGCTCATACCAACAGTATCTTTGCCTTGAATCGCTGCCTTCACTTCAGGCTCATGCAACGCGCTTCCTTGCTCTTTCTTGTCTTCCATGGTGAGTGAGTGAGATTTGATTCTAAGCTATCTCCGTTTACCGAACGACTGAACTCATATTTAATCTTGTTCTCCGCGTAAATCTCCACCCCATGGAGTCGTGCATTGATAACCCGGGGCCGGCTGGGCATCTGGCTCGGCAACTGTCGGTAGAGCTTCGCCCGATGGAGGTCCAGCATGATGGCTTTTTGGCTGATTTCGATATTAAATCAATTGGTGGAAGCTGCTCTTCATAGCGGCAGCGGTATTCGGGTCTCGGTCAAGTGTAATGCGAGTGCCAAGTTTGTCGCTTTGAATTGAACTTCGGGCCGATGACCTCGGGAGAGAAGTTCACGATGCGCATTTTTAGTTGCGCAGCAGCCAATGACGAATGCTTTCAAATTCGACAACGCGGAAAATGGTTGAAAAGTTCTCGCCGTACGACGTGAGTCTCCGAGAACGGATCGATGTGATATTCAAAAAGACTGTTTTGATATTCAGCAGAATTCAGGTTAACTTTGGCTTCGCTTTTGATCACATTTGTCAAAATGCCTCAGGATCCGTTGGTGATTGATGGGTTGACAGCAGCCCATGTAGAGAAGAATATCGATCTTCTCATCACAAATCTCATATCGATCAGAGACAAATCGGGTCATTTCCTCCTTGAGCTTCCTGATGGACGGATAATAGATACGAAAGGGTGGAATGATTGGGAATGGACACATGGAATAGGCCTGTACGGTCTTTGGCAGTATCACAGTTTGAGGAACTCCGGATCAGCTCTACGAACAATACAAGCATGGTTCGGCCGGCAATTGTCACTTGGGACAACCAAAAACATCAACACAATGTCTCCGTTCCTTACGCTGGCATATCTGTACGAAGATACAAGAGAGCGAAGCTATGTGCCATGGCTCGAGAGTTGGGCAGAATGGGCCATGTATGAGCTGCCACGGACGGCTATGGGAGGAATGCAGCACATTACTTACCTTACTCCTAACGAGAATGAGCTATGGGATGACACGCTCATGATGACCGTAATGCCTCTGGCTAAGATTGGCCTAGTTTTGAACCGACAAAGATATGTTGAAGAGGCGAAGAGGCAGTTTCTGATCCACATCACGTATCTCTTCGATCCTTCGACGGGATTGTTCTTTCATGGATGGAAATTTGACTCTAAAAATGGAGGACTCGGACACAACTTTGGGAAGGCGAGATGGGCTCGTGGAAACTCTTGGCTAACCATTGCAATTCCCGATTTCCTCGAACTCCTGGATTTGCCAGAAACTGATGGCTTGAGGATGTACTTGATTAGTATCCTCGAAGCGCAGTGTGCCGCGTTAAAGCGAACCCAAGATCCAAGTGGTCTGTGGAGAACGTTGCTTGACGTACCAGAAGCTGAAGGCTCATATGCAGAGGCTTCTGCCTCGGCAGGTTTCGCATTTGGGATTTTAAAGGCTGTTCGCAAAAGGTATATTGGTAGAGAGTACCAGGATGTCGGTATCAAAGCCGTGAAAGCGGTATTGGGCAAGATCAACGGCGATGGCGAGCTCTTGGACACTAGCTTCGGCACGGCAATGGGCGATACATTGCAACACTACAAAGATATCGAGAAGACGAGCATGCCGTATGGACAATCAATGGCGATAATGGCTTTGGTCGAGTTTCTGCGAGTATTCAGGTAGTATGTAGTTGAAGTATACATTTGGTCCCCACCATCAGCGCAAGAAAGCACTTCAAAAAGTGTCCAACCCGCCTTCTCCGCTGATCTTACGCTCCGCAGCGCGAAGGTTGACAATGTGAATCTTGCAAATTGAAATCACGCTGTTGTACGCGCAGCTACCAAAGTTGAAATGTGTTTAGCCAAATCGTTACCCACTCGGTACATAAGTCCCTCCAGCACTTGGGAAGCTCGAACCATGATGCTCTTTACCAAAGGCAACTGCATTAATCTGTGCATCCATATCATTAGCGGTCGCGGTGTGTACGTACACGAGGCCAGCATCAAAAGCCGCCTTTTTGGTTCCAATGTAATTTCCACTGGCGTCTTTCGCATAATGGGCTCGGTAGTGGCCGCGCTTCATTTTTCGAAACGTGATCTTTCGTTCTGTTTCCCTTTTGCCCAGAAGTCTTTTGATGCCCATCTTCTCGACAGTGAAGATCATGGGGACATTGATGACTTCTTCAGGGTCACCCGACTCAAGCTCCTCAGGTGTTTCAAGGCGGTACATGTTTTCTAGGAAGGTAGATGTTGTGCCAGCATCTATTGACAGTGCCACGGACTCCTCGGGCTGCGGTCGTTCGAGTTCTTCGCTGCCTGTGGTCGCTGCTGGTGGACTTTGTGTTGTTGGCTCAGAGCTAGACCTGAGTTGAAAGTAAGCAACGAATTAACCCGAGGTCGTCGAAATTTGTGTAGTTCCATACAATGAGACCTTCCCATTGCCTCCGGATAGGTGACTAAAGTCCTGATTGTTTTGTCCAGAGAGTGCATCGAGATTCGGGTCCCCATCGCCCACTCCAATCGGAGCTATATCACCACCTCCTCCCAACCGAAATCGTTTTCCAAACGGCATTGTGATTCTCAGCAAGACAATTGTTGATGGTTTAATTTCATTTGCTTCATTGAGCGTTTTATCTTTTCTGCAATGATGTAGGGAGCATGTGGACATCGGAAGCATGGATCGGGGTCACCTCAAGGCGGAGTGCACTAAGCCACGATCCACTGCACCAATAGCAGGTCATCTTTATTAGCGGCCAAGGCTAACTGGACATGTAGGTGGGATCGTGCATCCTCCAGACCCCACAACCCTGGTGGCAACTTTGCTACTGAAGAGCATCGTGAAATCTGCCTTGCACTGAAACGTCATTTGGTCTAGAATCCGTATCTCCCACTTCTACCCTGGAGTGTCGGTTCTTATTCTGGTACACTATCGTCCTACCTGTCAGCAAATTCGTATTGAGGTGGACCGTCTTCGCAAGCTGGCAGCTCGTGAGAATGAGGAACAATCTCTTCACCGCAGTTGTTCGTTTCGACTTGCTGTGAGCTTGATTCTGCGATAATAAGTCGTCTCGCTTTGATTTTGTACAGTGCAGGAAGAACTCTCATTGGCTTCTCCATCCGCATCTCGAACTGCTTTTCGATGCAAAGGAGCTTGATCTTAACGCGGAGTTCGTGTTCGACAAGGATGCTGTTGGAAGTGACGGGAAATGGATTACCGGGGTATATTTGTGTCGGATATATCGGCTTGAAGGTGAAATCAACCCTAGGAAGTTCTATCAAGGTTCCGATTGGGCCGTAGATACTTCTAGCGCTGAAAGTTGATTGCAATGGCTGAAGACGCAAGTTGGGCAACTCTTCTATAGTCTTCCAACGGCCTCGTCTTTCTAGGATTAGAGGATAACGATGACTTGTAACGGTTAAATAGAGATATCCTAAGACACGTAAGTCGAAGCTGAAATGAATTGTCTCATTACGTGTAAGAGCTTTGACTGGAGCGATCAGAGATGCCCAGCAGTCGCGAAGTCGTTCTGCTTCGTTTGAGGACAAAAGAAGCTTTGATCGTAAGGATTCAGTAAGGCAGCCCGCGCTGTTATTGATGCGAGTAATTTCTATTGTTCAGGGCATTCATTAGGCTAATCCTGTGTACACGCTTAGTCCTTTCCGTTGACTTGTGCATGCTTCACCGTTCAAAACTCCCTTGGTGCCGCGCTGTATAACCAAACTTTGACCATTATGTTTGCTGTAATGGCTGGCTAACGACCGTGCATCTGCATCTTCATATAGCGAAAGTCGAACAGCTACGGTACATTCCATCACCAAATGCTTGTTTGCTATGGTGGATTTCGCTCATCAGCGAGTTCAGAGTACAGTATCAGGAATAACTCCAAGTCTTTCTAAAGTGAGAGGACCCTGTGAAAAAATGGCGTCTTCGGGTATGGCGTCAAGTGTTGCAGCTTGCAGGTCTATTTGTGTAGGCTTTGGCGATGGTAGTGGCGTATCTGGAGGTTGCAAAACGTCTCTTGAGTTTGCCCACCAGTCTTGCTTCTCACTAACTGACTTTGGCGGAGAACTTTGACCACTTCGCGTTCGAGAAGCTTCCCCGTCGCTTTCTGGCATTGAGAGAAGTCCAGGAACTCCAGTCTTCGCTGTCTCCTTAAGTTGATTCAATACAACAAATTCGAGCTGAAGCTTAATTCCGTATGTCCAAGAATGGATGATCGCTTTCAATGTAAAGTATCCAGCCAAGTCAAGAGTGACTATGATAACGTCCATGCAGATTTCCAAAGTTTGAACAGCCAACAGAGTAAGCATGGTCTTTCGTGTTCGTTTAGTTTGGTTGAATACTCGGTCATTCAGCACACGATACGTAGCCAGAATGTAGAAGCCGAAAATAATAAATTCCTGAACGGTAAAAACGCTGATTTGAGTCCTCTCAAAAGGGTTCACAAGCCGTAGCCACACGGCTCGAGTGGGATCTTTTGGCGGCGTTGCAGCCATACCGAATTGGAGCGTCACCAGAGCAGTGTGCCAGATAAAACCATTGACTAAGATCATCGCAAGAATCCCATTCCGAATGCGTCGGTCCTGTACTACGAGGTTGAGGCGGGACCACAACACGATAGAGAAGCCGGTGACCATTCCGACCCAGCCAGCTTCAGCGAGGGTAGTACTAAGCTGCCATGGCACCCATGGGGCATCATATTTCATTAAAAATCCCACTGAGCGAATGGAAAGTGACCATGAGGTAATAATCAACGACCAGAAGTAGATTCCAGAGTAACGTTTGAAGAAGAACAAGATGCGTACTGTCAAGTCGATGGTTGACCAAAGCGCGAGAGCTGTAAAGGCAGCAATGATTCTGGAAATACTCAATTAGAACGGTCGCCACCGGGATGTACAAGAATTCAGAACATACGAATAAACGCCTGGACTCCATGGCAGGGGTCCTGAGAGGTTATTGTTAGCGACGGAACAATTCTTGAGTTGGAGATAATGCCTTACCGGTTCGATTAAATCCCCAGTTCATCTCCGATAGAGGCAGATATGTGTGGCATGCTGCTGCCGAGGCTATCGTCGTTGCGCTTGGGGTCATGTTGTGTGAAGTGAATATTGACGCAAAAGTTCATGCCAAGTCGGAGAGGCTGCAGGCTGAAAGCTTGGCCTTCGGAAAACAACAGCTATTGAAGAACCCAGGAAACAGGAATTGGAAGTGTTCAAATGATCGGCAACGTTGACAGCTTTTGTAGACTGTAAATACTAAGCATCAGTAAAGCGCCCACCGGATTGTGACGGTAAAATGAAAATAGCGACACGCCTATGTCCAGTTCGCCTTTCTAACATGAGAAGATTACAGAGTTGTGAAAGAAAGAATATTGCATTAGAACAAAAACAGTATCCGCTGGCACGAAATGGCGCCCGGGTCGGCGATATGTGGCGTAGGAAGGGCACTGCACCTCGATTACCATAGCCGTTTGTCCGCCTTCATTTTTCAACTGCGCAAGGCAGCCCATCCAAAGCGACCCGAAATAACTCGGTAGAGTGGATCTAAGTTGTTGGATTCGCATAGGCATTGGCGGACAGCAAGCCTCGAACTACGTCCAAACCGGGCTATGGCTGGCACTGCAAGCGGCTTATTCATCTTCAGCTTGTTCATAAGCTGCAGCATCAGGCGGCACATTTCGTGGGGACTGGGTCGAATTTAGCATCTTTCAAGCCCAGATTCGGGCCGCCGGCGGCCATTTATTGTTCAGAGCAAACCAGGCAATGCATAGTCGGCTAAACGAAGCTCTGTCGGGAGGATGTTGCGGTGTTGATGTTGGCGACGTTGAAGCTAGCGAGAGAATGGACGCCAAGAAAGCCAGCACCTGACCGCTTTCAACCCACCTCTATTCCTCATTTACCACTGCTAATGTGCGTTCCCGCTTACTCACTCCATTGACTTACGACGTGAAAAAGCCTAGGAGAGCAAAGCTGTTGCGCCTCCATCTGCGTACTGCTCTATACGGGCAATGCTTCAAACGAAAGCTAAAATCATCATTCACCTCGACACCAGGGTCAAAGGATCTGAATCTCTTCGATTTCGCCATCATACATCGCTGGAGACCCTAATTCGCCAGAAAGCTTATTGCACTGCATCGACAAGGATAAAATGGTTCGTTCATGATACATCAAGCCTTCGAAGTAGTCACGGAACCCTTTTGGCGCAAAAAGTTCTGTGAATTCTAATTTTGGTGTACGATAGCCCTAGCGACTTTCTCTTGCCGTCGACGAAATGTTGATTTCGAGATCTCGTACGGAATATGACACTACAAATCCCGACAATTCCCCGAGTTAATTCGGTAGCAAATCATGCCAGCTCTTGAAGAGATTCGATGGATCGTATCTCAACTTCAGTTGCTGCAGCTTCGGCGTGTTCGTGCCGAAAACTTCCCGCGGCGTTCTGCTCACCTCTGCAAATCACATTGGTCTTCCGTTACGTACTTCGCAGGCAGTATCGGCAAGAGAACACATACGCTAGTAGTTTGCATACACACCAACGGCGTCGGTCTTCTTCTTTCCACCCTGCTCTCGGATTCTCGAGTTGATTTGGCGATTGAACAGCCTAACCTCTTGATCCAGTTCCGGTCTATCCCACTTGATCGTCGTGCAAACGTTGTAGTATTCACCTCTGTTCGCGAAGGCTGTCTCTTCCATCCCTACTGACACCGTCTTTTCATATGGCAAGAATTCGAACATAACAATGCTACTACTCGTTCCTTCATGGGTGCCGGTAAAGGCGACAAACTCATCGAAAATCGATTGAATGAAGGTTGTATCGAACGGGAAGGCGATGTTGGATCCACCAAACAGCTTGCGTCCGCCAAAGCCCTGAGCATCGTTGAATATACCGTTTACCTTCTCGTATGGCATCGGACCTGTATGGTTAACGATAGGTCCTATGTCGAAGAGCGCCTTGTAGTATGCCTTTGCATCTTCCTCCGAACCATTGTAGAACAAGCTGATAAAAACCACGACTCCTGGCGCACCCGGCGGTGTCGTGAACCCCATACCCATACCACAATCCGGTATTGCCTGCTCGTGATTCCAATTTGCGAAGCTAACGAGCATCCCAGCCCATACAGAGCCTTGATTCCAAGCTCGATACGTAAACTCAGTAGCAACGCCGAAACACTGTCCTGCACCACGAACTGCCCAGAACAGATCAGGATACAAGTCAGTGGAGGTTGTTACAACTCTGCCGTCCGCAAGAATCTTTTTTGACGCTAAGAAGATTGTCCACCGTTAGGCCGTAGCGGCCACTAAGCTATCCACTTCCGCCACCCAAGGTAAGGCCACCGATTCCAGTATGGTTCACAGTTCCTACCGTAGTCAGTGTCTTGTCTCATATATCATATGATCATTAAGAGAACAAGAATGCTAATACCTCCAACAGTAGCAAGGCCATATTTCGCTGCTTCGACGTCGACATGCTCCCAAGTAGCACCGCCTTCCGCCGTAATGGTCTTGTCCTTCTGATCCACGGTAACCTTCCGCATCTTCCTCAAATCAATAACGACACCATCTCGAATGGACGAACTGCCGCTTGTAGAATGTCTGCCGCCGGCGACAACGAAAGGTACCGCGTTATCACGCAAGATATTTATGGCTGCGGAAATCTGTTCTGCGCATCCGGGAAGAATGATTGCCGCCCGTGTTATATACGGTCAGAAGATGTAAGACCCCATTGTCTATCGCAAGGCCTCTCCATCGGAAGTAATTGGGGGTGCAGAAGCGACTCCAGTTGTACCATTCATTGTTTCTGATCAATATGGAACAATGATGAAGCGATAGAAAGTACTGCTCGCTGAGAATTGAGAGGCGTTACGATGAAGAGACAGATTTGCATGTTATCACTATATAAGTTAATGGGCTTAGGGCAGTTTTCAATAACTCCGACTCGGAACCTTGTTAGTTCAAGAACTACTGCAGCGTGACCACCATAACTATCGATCCATGTCTTACACCAGTGCCAATAATGCTGATGTGGCCCCCATTCTTGGCCAAAGCGGAAGTGGGTGGAACCTTTTACTTGGGTACGCTGCTTATCTGACGTTACCGTATTCGTCCAAATCATCTTTGAATACTCGAGACTAGGCATATAAACCATGATAATAAGGAATAGAGGCTAAGTAAGCCTATTTGTTCTCATCAGTGAGCTGTCAAACTTGAACAATTTGTAAAATGATGATATGAAAGCGCCTGGAGAGTGAAGACATGCAAAAATGGCGCTAGATATCGTGTGTGGAGACAAAGTAGCCTCATTCTGAAATCGGAGCCCAATAGATCACAGGGACGAATTGTCTGTGCTAGCTTAAACTCTCAGATATCCGTAGACAGCTTAGATTAAACAAAGATTTTGCATCAACTCCAGTCTGCTAATGTCTATGTTATTAGGTTACATGAAAGACAAAGGCACTGTCTTCATTTCCGACGTTCCATCTGCTCGACTACATTCGGCCTTTTCTCTTCCCACTCGTCCCAAACAATGGAATAAATAGCTGTATGTCTCCCTAGCTTTTCTTCACTAGTCCCATTCCTCCTTTCCAACTCCGCAACACTCATACCCACAGCCCCTTCTGGTAAGGCCCTTTGCCACCTTAAGATCCCCTCAAGTTCAAATCCCATCCTTTCCGCTACCCGTCTTGACCCTTCATTCATTGAATGCGTCAACCATTCCACCCTTCGCAGTCCCAAACCATCTTTGGACGGGGGATCAAGCGTCCACAAGAGGACAAGACCAATTGCGTTGGAGGCCACGTGTGTCCTCTGAAATTGTGGAAATACAGCAATGCCAATCTCCGTGGTGGCATTCTCGGTACTCGTATTGGCGAGAGAAATCACACCAGCGTAGTTGGTGAGAGGTTCTTCTTCTGAGACAACGGTCTTGTCTATAATAGCCCAGATACATGCATCAGCAGTGTTTTGCACATACTTGTCGTAGAATTCTCGCTTAAAGTCTTCGCTGGTCTTCATGGTTGGCCAGGGGAGATATTTGCTGGCACCAGGTGTATTGACCATTTTTACGTATCCTCTGGAATGGATCATCGGCTGCGCTTATCAGAAATCTGGCTTTAGCAGCAATTTAGTTTTAGACGTATGGTCACATACATCAAAGATCTCCAGTAGTACACGATCGTTCTCTAGACGCGGCTGTCCGTAGTGGAACGGTATTTTTGACATGACTCCAGCAGAGAAAGAAGAGGACTAGTTCTCGTGGATTATGATCGCTATGCTTGGAAATGTGACGACTGAGATTATCTTTCAGATTGTCAATTTCCGATTAAATGGAATGATTGACTGTTGACGAACGAAAGCACAGGTGAGCTTGAGAACACCTTGAGTTGATGCGGTACAAGCATGAGTGTAATCCTGTTGACCGGGAATTCCCCCCTGGGTTTGGCGACACCCGCTGCCAGTGTTGGGCTACAAGGTGCCTAGCACCTACCGCCAACGGTTGGAGCACGCGATGGAGGATACGGATAATTAGTGTATCTTAGTTTGATTGCAGAATAGGAGAATCATCGCGATCGTGCACCGTAGCTATCGTCAGTCCTTCACCAGCATGGTCGCCTCGCTTCGTTATAAACCGCTCTGCTTTCTTCAAGATCTCCCTCGACCGCTCCCCTTCCCTCCATTTCCTTTACCATTCGCTCACAGCCTCCCGTGTTCTCGCATGACTACCTCTACTTGACTATATGACTACATGACCATCCGGCAGTCCCTTATTTGGGGAGGTCGACGAGAAAATGCTTCTAGACACGCACACGATCAGGAAGGCACTTGGTAGCAGAAAAGTTCGTTTCTATTATCTCGGGTTTTTGTAGAATCTCCTGCTAAGTCAAGCCGACTGTAAGTAGCTACCTTGTGAGAGCACACCATTTCTATCGTTGCGACGAAAGGCAAATTTTAGTCCATGTACATTTTCCTGCTATCAACCCCTAAAGAGATGTGTATAATTACGCGGAAGCCTTCAGAATTGTGACAATTGATTATTACTACTGCTCGCTAGTATCGAAAATTGAGCTGTCCGGCGGCAGAAGCGAATACAAAGTATTCTTCATCGACTGGCGCCGCCCCTTTATAGAGCGACGACTGTTAGGAGCTGATATTCCAGCCTGTTCATCGAAATCGATGCTTGTTCCAGTTGCTGAGGCCTTTTATCCTCCTCCATTTGCCTCATATACCCGCTTTTCCTCGTATCGCAAAAACTTGCCGTAAATAATGGAACCTGCGATGCGGAGTTCAGGAGGAAAGGAATGTGTATTATAACCCTGGCTAGATTAAGACATCTTTGAATGCACAAGGAATTGAAGACTCACAAAACTAAAGCTCGAACCCGTCGCAAGGCAAGTCCTCTGTTGTCATACTGGAAGCGCCATAGAGATCGTAGTTCAAAAATTGAGTCTTTTGAATTCAGTATGATGTACTATGTATGAAGCTCGTAGCTATGTGGCAAGTACATAAAAAGCGCCCTGACTCAGCCTCAAGGCCCTCAAGTGACCTATTCCTTCCATGACATGCCATGCCTATTGGGCTCGACAGGGCGGAGAGTCGTTCGTGATATCCCAGCCAAAGGACATTCCTTCGAGCATATGCAATAGACTTTCTATGAAGGTGATGGCTCCCTCGCTAAGCTTTAGAGGTAGGAGGATACTTCCTAAGTTTGAGGGTGCTTTGTAGATGGGGCCTTAGCTCCTACTTGGATACACGAGTCGGAAGGCGAGAGTAGATGATGTCTTTAGCAAGTTCGGAAGATTAGTCGTTTCCTCAACAAGGAATATATCGCGAATTCACCGACAGTACATGCCATTCAAGCGTTAAGAAGTCTTCTTCAGGAAGCCAACGCTACTTTGTCGCCGCAAGAACGTGCTTGTGTATCGAGTAAGTGCTTTTGAGGTTGTAAACAAGACATTTGTACTTAAGCCGCCTCTTCTTCCACTCTCTCCTGTCCACCATCCAACTTCTCGACGAAGTTCTCCTACTCATCTTTCGTTGACCTTCACCAAGATGACCTTCTGCTTATGAGACAAAGCCCCTTGTTCTTGACATTTAGCCAGCTTCGCCGTCGGACTTCAGACATTGTCTCTTCAGCCTTGTTTACCGCAGCACGCCGGGAGCAATGCACATCGGAGTCACCAGCCTGGCAACTTTGTCATCAGCAGTCTGAAAGGGGAGTAATGATGAGATTGGCACCGACGTCCTTGTTACGATCTGAGATCTCATGATGAGAAATTTGCCGTGTCTGAACTCCCTTAGCCTTTGGCTAACCAGTCATTCTCGATAGGAACTTTGCTTCGACATAGCTGCCGGGTTCGACCTCGACTTCGACCTTCGACCTCCGACGGCATCACCCTGCCTCGCTTGCTGTCTCCACCCAGAAGTCAGCCGTGGGCGCAGCCGGAGGGCGGAATCTTTCTTCATTGGTACACAAGGTCGATCGTCGTCTTCCCCAGTCATCGTTCGAAATGTATCCGCTAACAAAGTTGATTTTGCAGGTCCAGTCCAGGTTTAAATACGCACCGCGGCTTCATTTCTGGGTAGCACAGACCTTCGCACATAGAAACTCGGCTTCCTCGACCTTGGAACCCCTCTCTCGAACAGGTGTGTCGTTCATGGCAATGCTCCACCTGCCATCTTGCTATTGGTCTTCATTTATGCCCGAAACTTCAGCCATCTTGTGTTCGAACACCATATGCCATCGACGTCGCAGAGTTCCACGGAAGCACTTCCACATCGTCCTTTAAACGTCCGTGGTTCTACAACATCGAAGTTGTCGAAACCATGCAGAATTCTTGTCAGAATTTGACCGTGAGTCAGTATCTCAGCATAGAACGGTGACATAGAGGAT
>Ga0335073_10006726_pt1 | contig 16162 bp, 13 predicted proteins | sample Lox_Sample_22_FD_207093 | JGI IMG/M metagenome (GOLD analysis project Ga0335073, IMG submission 207093) | Soil microbial communities from Loxahatchee National Wildlife Refuge, Florida, United States - Lox_Sample_2.2 | ecosystem: Environmental > Terrestrial > Soil > Wetlands | place: USA... | reverse complement strand
TTGAAGAGCGATAAGCTTGGTGCTATCGTTGATAAGGAAGTGGCCTACAACCAATATCATCGAGGAATCAGTGGTGTTCCTCATTTCATTATTGATGGTAATACCCCTCAGTGTAGTGTGCCTGACATTTAGAACGCGCGGAAATCAGCGGAGCTCAGGACCCAAGAGTATTTCAGAGCATCTTTGCTCAGCTAGACAAGTCACCCTCCAAGATTGAAGGCGAAGTGTGTCTCCCTGATGGTTCCAATTGTTGAAGATGAAGGCTCTCTATGTAGAAGCAGTTGGGTTGTTGGCAAATTATTATCTTGAGATAGGAAATATATTTTTACAATGGATTTCATTTTGCAGCTTAAACAGACCCGACGGCCCTTTTTCCCCCATAAGTTCAAACGTGCAATACCTCATTCTAGGACAGGAAGTTTCCGATCAATACCCACGCCACTCTCAAAAGTCTCCGGCAATCTCAACTGAATCCACTCTATCCCCTTCGAGGCTTTACATTGAACTAGCAAATTAGCAACATATCCGCACAAAGGAGATAGATACATTTATTAGCCACTTTTCGATTACTTTGGAAAACATCGTCATTCTCACGCTGATCGAAACTTTTCCCAAAAGGATTCACTTTACCACCATCATCTTCAGGAACCCAAACTCCCAGTTGTCGGTGTAACTGTTCTCGAGAAGCAAGTTCTGCTTCGGTTCTACGGTCTTTGTAGAATTGAAGGAGAGTCTTGCCTGTTTGGGTTCGTGGGATTAGAATTTGGCGATCGAAACCAGCTGCCGAGTACCATACTGCCATGTCCAGCTCAGGTGAGAATCCACATCTGGTTTCCCAAGGACTGGCTCTGTGTTCTTCATTCAACGCGGAGGATTTAAATGTGAAGTCGTAGGGAGGATAGTATGGGGTAGGGTCGATGATTGTTATAGATGAGGAACAGGATTGCACTCGTACGGGATAGTTGTTGCGGAATCGTCGGGAAGAATCTTCATCTGGAATGTACCAGCTTGGCGCATCGCTCTAATTCGAATTAGGCCTTGATGAAATTGAGATAAACCTGTTCAAATGGGACTCCTTCTACATCAAAACCAGGCGAAATAGAAAATGTATCATCCTATTGTTAGTTGGTTCCATTTGAGAAAATACGTCCACGTTCACCCGAACATCTGTAGAACAAGTAACATGAGCACCTAAACGACGGCTCTGGTAAATAGACTCCAAAAGTTCCTCAGCACACCATAAGTCATCATTCATCATAACAACCGTATTGAATATCCGTCCGGACGATCTGTACATTGACTTCAACGGTTCGACAGCTGGGTTCCATTGATCCGATGAGTGAGAATCAGTAGTAACATGATACTCCAATCCAATAGCATCCATAGTAGTCTTAATCACATCAACCATAGCAGTAGTATGGCCTCCATCCGTCGACCCTCCCTCATAGATACTCATGAACACGTTCTTTTCCCCAATATGGTAAATAACCCGTAATAGGTTGTCGATGATGGTAGGCAAGTGATTTGAAGAGTCTTTCAGTCTGAGAGCAAAGAAATATTTATGACTTGTGCTGATATTCTCATCCATTCCCAATGTCGAATATCGAGCTGCTGTTTCTCCCCAAAAGCTACTATTTTTAGGGAGGTTTGTACAGATTGAAGCGACGGATTTGATGAAGAAGAGACGGTCGTTGAACAAATCTTCTCGAGCATTGAAATACGCATCAAATCTTGTCTTCGTTTCTCTTCTCTACATCGGTCAGTTAAGAAAGGTGGAAGACAGTACCTTTGGTCGAGGCCCAGCAGGTCGCAACAGGAGGAAGAGGAGGATAAAGAGGAACACCCCTAGGAGGATGAGTTTCTTTGAGAAGACTCGGCGGCTCGGAGAGGGTGACCTGGAACCATTCCTTCTGTTTCCATTGTTGAACAGAGGAAGCTCTGCGTTTTTCCTACGAAGGTATCCTAGTCTCATTGTCTGCTTATCCGGGGTAGCCCATCTCCAACGGTGTAAGGGGGAGGTTGTGGTATATGAAGGGGTGAGCGAGCCGTGCCGTCAGACACCAAAAAAATTAGGGCTTATAGCGAGAGCATGTTTCGATCATGCGACCCCCGGGTTATGAGCCCGGTACGCTTCCACTGCGCCATCTCGCTTTTCAGGGTTTGCCAGGGTTTGGTTGAAACCGGTGACTGCCCACTGTGCCATCTTCCTTGACCAAAATTCAGGCAAAAGTTAAGATAAACCCCTGGTCCAAAAAAGGTCGATCAGCCGTGATTTTCTGTGAACAATGGCCCGATATTACGAACAATGGTCAGATGAACTTGATGTTCAAACTCAACGAATTGCGTTCGGGTGGCTAACAATCAAAGATTGTTCATATCGAGTCTGGTGTGCAACGAGTCTCGCACATCATTGGCTACAAACCTCCACTGGACCGATTCGCAGAGATGGGATAAAGTTGAGATCTTGCCAGCAGACGAGATTCAGCAACGAATTGTCATTCAATAATAATGGAACGAGATGTTATAAGATATACAGATCCCTTTGTATTGTCTAGCACTTTTTGATACCCAATAACACAAAGTACTTTCTAGATCCCCGAAGATATAGTTTTTGTTTTTCCAGCGTGAGATAACTCAACGTTGACCACACAGGACCGGACCTTCACCAAACTCCGACCAAAGTTCCTTTAAACCATTGTCCAATTTTTCGCATCGGATCAAAACAACATATAATTCCCACCGAATTTCCACTTATTGGCGCCCCATACATTTCACCACATAAAAAGAACAAACAGCAACCAGAAATCTAGGAGGTAGAATGAAATAAAACAAAAGAAAATACAAAGAAAGTCGAAATGAAATAAATAGCTATATAAGAGTAGTCATAGTAACACAACTGGGTATGAATTCATCGCTCGATAAAGGGCGAGCCCAGCTCTAAGGGGTATGAATCGTCGAAATAGCCTTGTTCTGTTGAGAGATTGTCTGCCAGATCTTCGTCCATTGCATACATTCTGTTGCCGCCACCTGCAGATTCAGCACTTGCTGGTGGACTAAGACGCATATGGTTCTGCATAGTGTACACCATGGTGGGTTGAACATCGCTCATGTATCGAAAATGACCTTGTGTTGGTGGAGCTGACGTAGACTGGTCGTGAGATTGTGGAATTTGTAGCGTGAGTTGGGAAGGTGGGCCTCCAATCGGTGTTTGTGGTGCGGAAGAGGGATGGCGTGGAGTAGTGGCAATTACGTTGGGATTAAACTGCAGCGAAGATGGGGAGAGTGACGGAGTTAGAGGATGGACCCCAGGCATACCGGGTCCAGACGACAGAGGACTTTGCTTCATGGGGGAAGTTGAGAGAGATTGACTCGGCACCACATAGAGCAGCTGATTTGGATTTGCAGTAGTCGGAGTAATATTTGCCGATGGAGGCGTGTTATTCCCTGACCCAAATGGGTTCGGATTTCCAGGAAACATCATATCATCATCCTCATCATCGTCCAGATACGACTCCATTCCACCCGCAAGATTACCAGCCGTTGGTCCTTGTTGAACATTTGAAGCAGTTCTTAACGATGAAGATAGGTCGCCAACATTTGAGCCAGGAGACCGAACATCTAGATCGAGACGAGCATCAATAACATGCTTCATTCCGAAAGCTGTATATTCAGATGTCAAAGGGATTGAAACTTTGTACGGCTCGTCGTTGTCCGGCTTTGGTGGAACTCCTGTGAGGGAATTTGTGCCTTCCCAGCTCAGCCATTGTGGTAATTGACCTCTGACTTGAAATTTGACTTCCAAATCTATCGTTAGAAAGTATAATAGACAGGCACTAACCTTCAAAAGGAACCTGGGGATCCCAAACTTTCAACGGAAGTCTGACTTGCTGACCCCATACAACCACAAGGGAATCTCTCATAAGCTGAATCTTCCGTTTCCAAGCTCTAAATTCCCACTCTGCATGAGGACTATCTGCTCTTCGTCTGGCTTCAAGACACCAAACATGACTTCCTCTCGACTTTGCCTTTCGGCCAGATGGATTATACCGTGCTATCAAGTCTTTTGTCCACAAATATTCTCGTACTCGTTTTATTGAAACTTCGTGTCGTGCCAGGTTTGCTGCTAAATTTCGGACCAATTCCTCTTGAAATGCCGATGTGAATGCTTGAATGCGCAATTTCACGGGTCGCCAACTGGTAAGTGGCAACGCATGAAGTTTTTGTTGTTTACGTGGAGGTAAAGGATGATGAAGAGGTTCGCCTCTACTGTCCGTCATACTCTCATCTGATAGCACTTTCTGTAGAAAGTCTACAAATCGTTGATCTAGCTCCGGCAACAACGGCGGTGGAAAGGGGGTTTCACCGCTTGTTTGATTTGGTGGGGGAGGAGCAGGAAAACTCAGTATTGTTCCGGGAAGATTGATTGTTGGAGTTGCAGGTGTAGGGCCTGAAGATTGAGATAACTGTGTATGAGTCGGTATTATTGGCTCTGATGGTCGTCGGAATTGAAGAGCAGGATTTGACTCGGATTTGAGACGATATTGCATATTTGGATTTCCCTCACTTTTCAGCCGGCCAGGATCAACTAAATTCATAGGATTGGTAACGACTTGCAATCCACGATGTTGGCTGAAATCCATAGTTGGCGATTGATATGCGTTTGGTGGAAAGCGTAGGTTTGTTGGGGCAAAATATGGTGTTCCCGGTTGACTTCGGAAACCTGGATATGCTGGATTTGGATATCCACCATATGGCGATTGCGGCACTTGCGGTGTCATGAAAGGAGCTCCTTGTGACTGCATAAGATGTAAATCGTGAGGTAGACTTTGAGAAGGTAGAATAGTTAATGGCCGAGCCAAATTGGTTTGTGTGTGTGGTGTCGTAAATTCTGCTTGATAGAATTGAGGTGGGGTCGTGCTTTGAGTCTTCACGGGAGCGAGCTGCCGCTGCTGTGGAGGCGAGGAAGCCCTCGATGACTTGCGTGTACTCTGCGGCCGTGTACTACTCGGCTTCCGCTGTTGATATCAGCATGAGATCAAAATTAAGGAGGTAGCAACGTACCTTCAACGATGCTGGAGAGACTCCGGCAAAGTTTTGGGGTGGAGTAGTTTCGGTCATAGAGTCGTCGATACTGCTGTCGCCAGACACTGCTTGAGCCTGATACATTAGAAAAGCATCCCCATTTACAACCTCTTGGTTCTGGGTTTCTGCTGCATGATGTAAAGCTTCCGAACAAAAACGATTGTGTTCATCAATTTGGTCACATAACTGGATCGCTTCAGCGAACCTGCCGAGATCATAGTATTTTTTAGCTTGCACCGAATTCGCCGCAATGCTAGAGGAAAATTTAGTTCAATCCCAAAACGGCGCAAATAATTGCAGAAAGGGGAGAAATTGGTGGCAAGAAGTTTTTACCTGTCGAAAAAGCTGCTCAAGCTCATCGTCTGACAATGCACTGCGGCGCCCTCGGGCTGAAGGAACGTCGCCGTCGTAAAAGTCACAAATTGAAGGGCGGAAGAGTCGCTGAGCGAATGCGTTAGACTGGCAGTTGAGTGAGCACGGCCACTGTCGGAAATTGTGAGCGCACAGGTCCAAAGGCGATATGTTGATTGCTGTGAGATTCAGGGCCGAGTTTGACCGGTGAAGTAAATCTGAAACCAAACTTTAAAGTCGGTAAATATTATAAAACAAGACGCAAATAGCCAAGGAAATCACCAACGCCGACAAGAGTGAAAAGACAGGAATGAAGAATGAATTTGAGAAATTGAAAGCGAAAGACTGGTGTTGGAAAAAGAAATAGGCAGAAAAAAGTTTTTTGGAATAAGGTTTGCCTTCGGGGACGGGGAACGAGTGTGGGTGTGATGAGGGATGAAGTTAGAAGCTAGTGGTAGCATTAATTTGTGGCCCAAGTTTTGGCAAATATAAAAAATATTTTTAGGGGCGAAAGCCGGGGAGCGGAGATGGTGACTGAGCGAATGTGGGTTGGGGCAAATACACGAATAAAGGCTGCAAGAACGAGAGACTTGTTTGTTTCGTCTTGGTTTGGTTCTTGCTGAGGAGGCAGCCGCTGATTCGATTCGACGTAAATTTTTTCTCGAGAACTTTTCTCAGTAAAGCGAGGTGCGGGCCGGTGAGAATAAATGTGTCACAGCTTTCACAGCTTTACTAATTTTTATAACTCCCTAGAGCCCTCGGGCTCAACGGCAAAACTTGATTACAGTTGAGATGGACGGAGATCAGAAATTAGGTTTGGACATCGGACGGATCGAGGTGATACAAAGATCTGAATGACCCAATTCTCCGACACAAGACCCGAGAAACTGACCAGCTCAGAAAAGCTTCTTTGCCCCCCTTTCGCTCGTAATTCCTCGACATTCTCAGATTAAGCGGATAAAAGTGTTAAATAAATGAAACGGGAGAAGAATATTTATTTCGTCTAAAATCTTGCGTGTTCGCTAATTCCAGGTTTGCAATTCGGAGAATCCCCAAAGTGATCTTCGGTCCTGCGTTCCGGCCAACCAAATGAGTCAAACTCAAAAAGCCTCCTTCAAGTACCGAAGGCCAAATTAAATCCGTTCGTAAAAAGAAAAAAGTAAAAATCTTCGGGGCGAATCCAGGCCAGAGCGTCGGTGGCAAAACCCAAAATAAAAAAAACCTGTCGGAAGATCAAAAACGCCAGAGGGCGTAGAAGCTTTACCTAATGGAGCAAAGAGTCTGTATGGAATATTTGATCTTTAATCAGGATAATCAGCAATTTAGTTGCATCCTGCCGCTCAATTTTGGATTATAGTTAAGTTTTGTGACCCTGGGGACCTGCTTTGGATCTCAATTCGATCGATGGCGTCCACAGGCACAAGGCACGGCTGCATATCAAGCCCTTCCATAGCGTTATATTCTATGCGTCAGCCGTTTGACAATTTACTTGCAGACGACACACTTTTGGTCCTGCATGACAATTTCCCGCCCGCTGTATGGCTAACTGTCACCGTTTCACCGGCCAACTTTGAAGTTCGTTTGGGTTTCGCTTGTCGTAATGTACAAATGTACAACTTTAGAATTAGCGATGCCATTCGATCCGCGTCATCCTAATTTCCCTCAATTTCAAAACCCAATCCCTTCCTTCCCACCGTCGCAATTTGCAAGTTCCGCAATTCGAAGTTGGTACGTGTATGGTTACATTAAAATCTAAAACCCACCTTGATGAGAGTATTAGGCTTTGAAGCAAGCCACCGGAAAAACTTGGTTAGACCTCGCACAGATCCCACCGCACGGACCATCCGAAAGGCTCGCAATTGCTTAGGCCCGGGTCGTCCAAGTCGTATCGGAAGTTAGAGAATCTCGATGACTATCTTGCCACAACGCTTGGATCCATGCACCTTAATGTGCGAGTCGTAAATTGGTTTCAATTAAGGTTACTGCGAGGGACCGCCACGTTCTTGACTGCATACGTACTACATGTACATTAGATGTTCATTTCCAGCATGGAAGAGTTTGTAGCATTTATTAGTGCAAGCTACAGTTGCAGCCAGATCACGTGTTGCGAGGCCCTGCTAAGACTTGCTTGAAATGAGAAAAGCAATTTTACAGCAGGCTTGCAGCCGGCGCACCCCGAGCATGAAATTTTTCGTTGGGGGACCGCACCGCAGTGCGGTCGAGCGATCGCCTTATCCGGGGAATTTCCCACACCCGAGGAAATGAAAATTGAAACAACTTTTGAAACCAATGACGCGCCCATGCTGCAATAGCCGGTGATCTCATCGGTCACAACTGCCGACGGCCATCAAAGCCAATCCTTGTTTAATTGAGCTTCGCGCAACACGGTGGGCTGGCAAACCCTTGGTAGTACAGCGCAAAACCCTTAAAAGCGATCTTCGCGACTCGCTAAGGGTTCGCCTATAGGAGATCCCAACCGTGGCGCGAATTGCTCCAAATCCAGGAATTTGCACGACCAATTGACATGCAACTTCAACCGAGATAGCTCCACTTCAACAATGCAGAACAATGCTCATCCCAATCTCTTCACTTCCGTGCATGTTTCGAATGGAATATTATTATCACTTATCTCCAAGTGGTCCGTGGGGGTATCCGTTGGACCTTTTATATTTGCAGCTTTTTATTGCTACTACACTCATCTTAAATGCTATTAAACGTGGTCTTTTCGCATTTCCATCTCTCCTGAACCCCACCCACGCAGTCACAATCTCATTAACCCACCGTACGCCGAACGCAATGATGCAACAACACAGACCCCCTTGTGAAGCCATGCCAAGAAAATCGCAATCATCTCTTAATTCTTCTCCACCTACTTTGGTCGATTTTTCTTCTCCCGTTTCTTCCTTCGTTCAACTAATTTCGCATGCATCTATAACCATCAGTGATACAATGTCAATGCGTCACATACTTTAGCTTTCATCTCTTCATATCTTTCTTTTTCCTCTTTAGCCGCCTTCCTCGCTTTAATAGCTTCTTTCCGTTCCTATTCGTCAGTCCTTGTGCATTGTGCAACAATCGGAACAAACGACGTGGCGTGGGGGTTGTTTACAGTTTCCACTTGTTTACGCTCTTCTTCAAGCTGTTTCTCCAACGCTTTCGTGGCTTCAAGTTTTTTGTCTTTAGCTATTCTCTTTGAAAAAGTATTTCGCAGTGCGGGATTTTTGTTCGGTGTGGCCGAGGCTTTCCATTGCTTTCCTGCACGGAATATTTCAGTCCCCGCGGATCTTCGGAAGGGAATACCTGATTTACGGACTCCGGTCTCTTGTCCTGTATGTGTTGCATACTTTGCAGGCATTTTTCTGAAAGACCTTCTTTTTGGGCAACGATGTGTCCTCGCAGTTAAAAAATTTTCAGAAAATTTTACTGGTCCGGTCGTCCTGACGACGATAAAAAGTCAAAGTGTGAGATGCGGCAAAATCGGATCGCAAAAAGAGTATGTATGGATCACGAGAATGAAGATTCATGCTAGTTATTGCCAGCTTGAATAATGCAATCCTTTCATTTCCCGTATCAACCTATTAACTGCCTTATGATAACCCCATAAAATCACATTGGTACTCGTACAAACCCCTTCAAATACACATCCAAACCCAAAACTTTGATAATTTTCGTAGTTTATTCCTCCTCAGACAGACCCGCCAAAGTTTGATTAGCAGCAGCACTTTGGTCCTGAGCTTGCAGACCCAAATCCTTCTGAACAGGCGCATTATCATCACTCGAAATATCCGTCTCATTATCAGGTAACCTCCCTTTCCAAGGGCCCTTCTCAGCACCAACAGGTCTCCTTGAAAAATCCTCTGCATGTCTTACACGCAATGCACTTGTCATCCTAACCATACCTCTCTTCATAGTTCCCATCGTACGTGCAGCGATACTTCCTTGTCTGCCAGGCGGAACTACAGGCGGCTGCGCTTCTAATGTTCCTGCACCGGTGGTGGGAGTGAGTGAGAAGGGGAGAGGAACGTCTCGTGCTGCACGGAAATGGTCTACATTTGTCATGTGTTCATTTTCCACACGGAAAAAGTTCCATATGAAGCGTCGGAAGACTTCGCCTAGACCGATGAAGAAGGAGGTTGCTGCGCTGTGTTGGTTTTGCCCTGGGAAAATGACGTAGAAGAGCCATGATGAACGCATGATAGGGTCGATTATAATGGCTAGATAGTAAACCTACTTATTAGCTGTTTATGAGAAGGGGATGTACGATTGGATAAGCATAGCCTAGGTCGGAGCGAAGGAAAGGATGAGGAGCATGAGGTTGCATTAAAGACCAATCCATAAAGATATCCCAGAACGCTACCGTCAGATACATCTTCAAAAGGGAAAGTACAGCAATAAATGGTATTAATGGCCGCGAAAAGGATGAATAAAGCTTTATAGTCGGCTAAATCATCGATTCGCCAAAGACTTAGAAAAACATACATAAGTATCGTAGCTGAATATTTGCCTGCATTGGCTAAATGAGGGAATACGTTTCGGGTATCATGAAAACGCCGTAGACATTGCAAGAAACGCCAGATGGGTGGTAAAGTGGTGAAGAAACCGAGGACTCGGGAGTGACTGGAATTACATGTTGCCATGGAATTTGGATCCCAATCTTTTGCGTAGAGACAGAAGAATAAGGGGAAATTGGCGAAGGAGTACATGAGTGAATTGTATTGATCGCCGAGGAAGAAGTCTCGAAATTCGATGGGATAGAGTCCAGAGCATAGGATTCGGAAGTTGGCTATGGCGAACCAGGCACGACTTGACCGGTGGAGAGTGTGGAAGGGGAATAAGAAGAGTCCTACCACGACACATAGGTAGATCATTGGATACCAAATTCCATCGAGACTATCTGGCCAAAAGTTTTGAAACGTTAGCCAAAAGAAGAAAGATCCCAGAAATAGTAAAAGGGCGGGTAGTTCCATATATTGACGATGGTCGAGATGGTGTCGAGTATCGAACTCGAAGACGAAGGTGTAATTAATCTTGGTATGGTACCATACCCAACAGTTGATACCAAAGAGAAGGAGGAATAGGATGACCAGGAAAAATCCACCCCAAACTTGCAGAAGATAACCTGCCTGCGGCATCGAGACTGTCTTTACCGGATCTCGAGCTGCGACCATTCCTTCGATGAAGAAAGGAATCGCAAGGCCGAGCAGAAAACCGTCGTTGAAGACCGAGGGGATGTGTTCGTTGGGTTTATCTCGTGAACGTAAACGTTCCACAGCATTCTTCCGATTATTATGTTCGAAGTAGCGAGCAAACAAGTCCTCGGTGCGATCCATGACGTTTTGTAGATTGTCACTGTGGTCGAAATGCGTCGATTTGACCTTCTCAGCAATTTCATCACTCATCCTGCGTCCCGTTGTCTTGTCAAACTTCTTCATGATCTTTTGGATTCCCGTCCGGTTCATAAGTCGATAGCTCTTTAACAATTCCATGCCTCGATAGAACTCCAACATGGCTTGCTTCAATCTCCTTCGTGCAACACGATACTCCACATAACCTGTCGTAGTTTCAATGGGATGAGGGATGAGATCAGGATGAGAGCTAGCTCGACGTTCATGATCGGCGCCAGGGTTGGCGGATGATATAACATCTAACGAAGCGCGAAGTCTGCGGATAGGAGCAACCCAAGTCGATGAACCCTCACGCCGTGCTTGACTTTCAGGGTCTGTGTATTGAGGAGCTTGCTCTTGATTTCCACCTTGGGCCGTATGAGTTTCGATCCCACTGGCCTTAGCTTGTTCTGCATGTCTTTGTCTATTACGAAGGTTTCGCAATGCCTCAAGTTGAGCGGACATAACTCTATATCGTTCCTCGGCATCATGTTCTTTCGCCTGATAAAAGTCGTCAATTTTCTTGATTTCATCATCGAGCCAATGTAGAAAGGTATTCTCCTGTTCATTTAATTCCGCCTGAGTGGTGGCCGACTCAAAACTGGCGTTATCGCTATCCTTCCTACTTCGTTGACGAAGTTGATCAATTACTTGACGAATATTGACTTGGGCGGCATCAATTCCTCGTTTAATACTGGTAGCTCTCCTTCCGCGGGTGCCATCTCTCGCTTTATAGCCTATAATCGGGGTTGTAGAGTCTTCTGATCCCGAAACTGATTGTTGAGCAGGATCTACTGAGACACCGGGACCAGAAACCTCGCCGAGCGGGACATTCTCGCTTCGATGTCTGGAAGACGATCGTTCTCGCATTGCAGGCTTTCCGATTGCGCCGTAGATGGGAGACATATGGCCTGAATGTCCATCTTCAGTATCTGCCTCGTGTCCATCGTGTGGTGTTCGTGGGGTTGGTGCGTATGACGAGATGTGTGGACTACGAGGTTTTCGTTTCTTGATTTCCTTGAGGAGTTTCTTCCCCTTTTTGTACTGAGAATTAGCAAGCGTTACTTGTACTTGGGGCGTCTAGGATAGTTACATCAAGATATTTCTTCCGCCATTCAGGGACAAGGTTGTTATCCTGGTACTTTGCAAACTTCATTTTGGTATTCTATCTGGACCGGTGACATATATGATGGCCACTGATATGCTAAGAACAAGTGCAAAGACTCGTTATTTTGATAGAGAATGAGGGTCTTATCTTAGGGTAGTATAATAGCGAACGATTGAACAACGAGAGAAGAATTGCCAAGATAGGAGGGTTTATATCCGATGTGGAGGTTTCACCTGGTGAGAGGCTAAAGAGGCGAGCGGTCACATTCCCGCTATCCCATATGAAAATGTGTGTGACCCGGACGCAACCGAATTAGTGACGCTCACTCTGTGCGTGATTGGCAGATTCAGTGCACGTTACATAATTTATGTGGCACTGCTGAGGGTCGTTTAGCCAGGATCCAGTTACAGTGCCGTGATGAGCAAATATCTTCGATCGAGGACCGAGATGAAAAAGATGGAAAAACTAGAAAACTTCCGTCTTGTATCCCTAACCATCTCAACAGTGGCAATTTAGCCGGTGGAAAGGGGGCGACAAATATACTCTCTCTAGGGCTTTCAATCCATTTCACCCTTTTTCTTGTCTATTTCTACAGCTTGGACTGAAAATTAGAGTCGAAACGGCTGTCAGATGGCTCTCGACTGTGATAGACACAATTGACTTAAAAGTGTTAAAGTGTCTACTGTAAACGGAGAAATGCCCAAGATACAAATTGCAATCAAAGAAAAGTCCATACGATTTAGGCCAAGGATGCAGTCATCTCATGACGAAAAGTGCCACCTGTTTCTGTGGTAACTGTTCGCCCGCGTGAAGGAGCACTTTGATCGTCAAATCACTTGCCATTTCCGGTGTAAATTAACGCCGCTGAAAATCGAAATCAGGGGAGTCAAGCTGCAGTCCATCACCGCGAACTTGGCAACACAACTCCCTTTCCGAGGGTAATGTCCTCTACACCCTCACTCAAGCGAAAACATGGTGCTCCAGTAGTCACTTATAGTCGAAAAGTCGCGACAAAAGTGACCCGTGGACAACCTGATGGCAACAACATTGTCGAGAAGAGCAAGGTGAAAGATGAAACGAACAGTTCGTTCTGGGATTTTTTGGATTCTTCCGATGAGGATACTGGTCCTAAGAAGGTGACTGCCAAGTCGTCTGTTGCAGTCAATGAGACTGTTGTGAAAGGAAAAGCTATGGATGGTGCGCTGGAGATTGTTGGGAAAAAGGCAATTGCTGAGCGGAGGCAAAGTGTACAGTTCACCACTGGTCACGTCGAGACTACAAAAGAACCTGTGAAATCTATGAAAGCCGAACTGAAAGAAGTGGAGTCTGCCAAACACATTACTCCAAAGAAGTCAACTCTGATCTCACGAAGTAATCTTAAATCTGCAACCCCGAGCCCTTCAAAGCCGGCTCCACCGCGCCATCGCGCTCCTTCCACACCTCCTCTTCCCCCCAAAACGAAACCTATTCCTCCTTCCACAACTCCTCCAAAACAATCACCACAACGAGTAAAAACAACTCCCAATCGAACATTCCCAAGCGTCAAATCCTCTCCCCTTTCAACTCCTCCACATTCACACAAGTCGTATTCCCAGCCTATTAGTCCTAGTCCTCGGTCTGCCTCACGAATATCAACACGCTCCAGAACATACAGCGACTTCTCCTCTCCGAGAATAACTCCCAAACAAGAAAAGACGTGGGACGCATTACCGCTTTCAGATGAATTTAGTCCCTCGCGTCGACGTCTAGTTGATAAACTTCGAGAACAAGTCCAAAGTTCACCTGAAACAAGTCGTCCTCCACCACCTGTACATAGTTTCTCACAACCTGAGTCGCTTCCTAATCTCGATGACGAAATTTCACGAATACTAGAATACACTGTCCCTGTTGTCGAAGAACCTCGTCCTTCTCGAAAAGAATTATCTCAATCTGAATCACAGGGGACCTATTTAAGTCGCTCAAGATCGTTTCTGGCGGATTCTCAAGCTACAGTGTTTGATGAGTTATGGCAACCTGAAGAACCGCCAAAAATCGATGAGGAACTTGAAGAGGATATTTCAGCAGTAAAAAGTTGGCATGAATTACGGAGGGGTGGACAAGATAAACGACTGTTAGATGAAATGGAAGATCTCATTGAGGAATGTAAAGTTGGTGGGAGAATAGGATTGAGAAGATCTTCCGTATTGCAAATCGTGCAAAAGTTGGTGGGAGATCTCAATTGGAGACGGAAATTCAAGTCGTTGGGATTAATGTCGACTTTTGTGCTTACCGTTAAAGATGCTGTTAATGATCCGGTATTTTCCTTCCCTGTCCTGGTTGTTGGTTCCTCAGTACTGATGCCAGATTTTGTTGTTTTGTACGTTGTTGGCGATTGAGCTGGTTACGAAACCGCTTCCGCCGACAATAGCTACAGAGGTGTTAGACTTGTGTTTAGCGGGATTGAAAGAGAGCCGCGATATCGCTACGTTGTCATCACTTCGATCCATCGGATTACCGAAAATCATGAAAAACGAGTTCTCAGCCCTACAAGATCAACTGTTGAAATCACAAATTGTGCCGGAAATCCTCTCATCTCACAATATTGCCCTTGATATTATTGAGGAGCTCAGTGTCTCGAACATCCATCCGCTATGCAAATTCCTCAGCGACTCAGATGAACAGTTAGACTGGAGAACTCTGGTTCCTATTTCGTCCTCGCTCGAGAAAGGCATGCAAGGAAAAGTGATGAATGACTTGAAAAGTCAAGATGTGGATGTTTTCAACTCGATCTTATGTCGTGGAATCAACGAGTTCGACGATGATCCGGTCGCAAGGAAAGCTACGTTGACTTTCCTTCGCGTTTGCATCAATCTTACCAACTCAAGCTCAGCCAATTGCGATTATCTCAATAAGGATGATTCCTTAATAAGTCTATTGACCAATATCATTACGGCAGATCCACGTCGTTATGCAGAAGCTTATTATCGAAATGAAGCACAATCAGATGACGACAATTCCTCAACGGAAGAACATGAGTTACGAGAATCCAAATTCGAACTCGTCTTACTGAGTCTTGGATTAATGATCAATTTCGTCCAAGAAAGTCAAAATTTAAAGAATCTCGTTCTCTCAACGTCTTCAGCTACCAACATCAAAAACACTTTTGAAAAGCTCATTTCACGAGACGTACTCTCTTGTTATGTTCAATCTAACAGCTAGGAACCTGCAAATCATGCATTTGGCTATCTCGCCTTATTACTCGCCCATCTAATAATTCCATCGTCCCAAGGACATGCTATTACTGTAAAACCAGAGACGAAACGAAATGTAGAACGATTACTGGATGACTTTGCGGGGATTCATAGAGTCGTACAAAGTCAAAGTCAAGAAGAAGGAGAAAGAAAAGAACTCGAAGGGATGGCAGGTGAAGTGGAAAATGTATTACGTTCATTACGATCAATGTGAATTAGAGATTTTACGGGGAGATGGGGATTTGTTTTATATTCGGTAGCTCGGTATAGATGGATAGTTGCGGTATTCCCTGGCAGATCAACTCGGGGTTGGTAGATCAGATATCTGTAATTCGACACCAGATCAAACGCTGATTTTCAACCTTTTTAGCTTGTTTTTTGCGGCCCTCTTCTGTTTTCGTTCACTTTTTTTCCCCTGCATTTTGCATTCACAATTTGTTCAATTCTAGCTCTATCTTTTCATTCAGAACAGTATTATTATCACTAATCCGATTTCCGTCCGAGATATCTATTGTCTTGTGGCTTTCTTTGATCATTTGCTTCAGCGATGTCTACTACTGTGGGGAACCAACAGCCGGCTGACGGTACGTCGACCAAGGAAACAAATAAGAAAAGGAAGTTAGTCACTAAGCATGCAAACCCTCGCAAAAAAGCGAAACGCGGAACGGTTTCTTCTGAAAGTCGCTGCATGTCCTCTCTTCCCGTCGATATCCTCAGTTACATTTTCCAATTCACAGATCCTAAGACTCTTGGGAGATTGATGCGCGTGTGTAAAAGCTTCAATGCAGTCTTGATCGAGCACTCAATGGTATAACTTTCTTTTCTCAATCTGACATCAGATCTGGAAAACTGTCCGCGAACGCACCTACGAAGGTCTTCCTACCATCTACGACCAATGCCAAGAAGTCACAGTGCTTGGAGAAATAGTACAAGTATCTCGTCCAAGACTTCCATTGAACCTTTCTGAGAGAGAAGTTATGATGCTCTTGGGTATCGTACCTACCTAA
>Ga0335073_10006725_pt1 | contig 16166 bp, 2 predicted proteins | sample Lox_Sample_22_FD_207093 | JGI IMG/M metagenome (GOLD analysis project Ga0335073, IMG submission 207093) | Soil microbial communities from Loxahatchee National Wildlife Refuge, Florida, United States - Lox_Sample_2.2 | ecosystem: Environmental > Terrestrial > Soil > Wetlands | place: USA: Florida... | reverse complement strand
GCGAACCTCGGCTACGGCGAAAAGGCGCTCGTCTTTCGGATTCTCGTGTGCGACCGCGTGCAGCAGGTAAACATCTTCTACTGAAGGCAGGCGCTGCAGTTTGAAGTTCTTTAGACGCCACAGGTGAAGGCGCTCCCCGATCATGGGGTGAACTCCGCGGAACAGTTCTACCTCTTCATAATTATCGGCCGCGGGCTCGAAGGTGAAGTGTTGCAGGCCCGTTCCCGTCGGCTGCACAGCGTTTGCAACTGCCACGACTACCCGCGTGATTAGCCGCGGAAAAACGACCCGGTTGATGACTTCATGCAGAGCGGCCCGCGTCTCCGCGGCATCGGGCAGAGAGGTTTGCTTCCAGGTGAAGAAATCGAGCACGATTTCCTCACCCTCCGGCACTTCGGCAACAAACGGGAGCAACTCGCGCAGGGTGTCGCCCAGACATTCGTGTTCGGAATAGGCGGTGAAGATGTGCTGATGCTTGCCCTGGTTGTAGTATTCAGCCCGGGCGAAGCAGTGGCCGTCAACCGATAAGGTACGGAAGTCGCTGAGCCGCCGCAGGTAGTAGCGCGAAGTGAGCACCTGCATCATGAACTGCCGCAGCTCGCTGGATGCGGTTATAAATCGCCGCGCGAAGAGATGCGCCAGCGGATGCGGGCACTCAACCAGTGCGCGTAATGTCTGCTGCTGATCGGAGGCGCCGGGATTGGCTTCGAGGTAGTGCAGGTGCTCCTCCATAGCGGCATAAACCTGCCTACGCGCGTGGTCGAAGATCGGCTCCTCGAAACAGCGATAGCGCAATTCTCGCGCCAAATCGTTAATTGTCGGAAACAGCTCGCGGGTAATCGCTACCAGGCGGTCCAGCAGCTTATGAAACGCTTCATCGGGCGGCTGTGCGTGTGCATCAAGCGCCGCTAGCCGGCGTTGCAGTACCGCCAGAACCGGAGCGACTTGCTGCTCGGCCTGCTGGTGAGACTTGTAGATCCAGAGCAGCGCTTCTTCCAGCTCCGGTGTCCGCTCCAGCGACATGATTCCGTAATGCGCCAGCGCCCGCTGCAGAGCTCTAACGAAGTCTTCCGGCATGCCCTCGCCGCGAATATCGAGCACGCGCAAATAGGAAAACAGGAGAGTTTCGGTGCTGGGCGCTTCGCTACCCGTCTGATGGCTGGCCCGTGGGGTTCTGCGAAACAGCGCTGAAATGTCCACGAAGACGTTAAGGATCTCGTCTTCGTCACGCCGCAGCTGGCCATCTATCTCGGCTTCCGGCGGCCGCTTCAATTCGGCGAGCAGGCGTGAGGTGCGCTCCGGGCCAACGTCGAAGCCGAGCATGAGTTGCCGAAGCTCCTGGAGATTGCCCTGCCAGCGCAACTGCTGCGATTGGTCTTCTACGTTGGCGGCGATCGACCCGCCGAACATTACGCGCGCGCTGGTTTCGATTGCTTCCTCGGCGCCAAAAGGCTCGATCTGCAACAGCGGATCGCCGGTTCCCACCTGCACGTTCGGAATCGCCATAACCTGGCGGACCTTCCCCGCGAATGGCGCGACGATCTGTGTCTCCATCTTCATGGCTTCGATCACAGCAAGACGATCGCCCGTGGAAACGCTGTCGCCGGGCTGGACAGCGATGGAAACCACCACCGCCGGTGCAGGGGCGCGCACCACCCCGCCGTCGTCGCGATCGATTCGGTGCGATACGCCGTCGATCTCAATGCGGAAGCTGGACCCCTGCTCCACTGAGACAACATGAAAACGCTGTCCGGCGCAGGCGAGCCAGCACTCGAAGGGGCCGATGGGGTCGACTTGCGCGTTAATGCGTGCATTGTCCACCTCGATGCGGTACTGCCGCAGGCCCATGCGGTAGACCTTCAGGGAATACGAGTGTTCGCCATAGCGCAGTTCGACGGTGCGGCCGATTTCATTGCGCACTTGCGGCCTGCCGCGCAACGCCGAAGCATAGAACTGGTCCTGTTCGACGCGCAGCTCGGCCTCATACGCGTTGATGGCCGCCTGCACCAGCGCGAAATCCACATGGCGCCGCGAAAGCAACTCGCCATTGGCTGCAAGACGATCGAGCCAGCCAATATCGACCGCTCCGCGCTGAACTTCCTCGCGGCCCAACAGCTCCAGCAGGAATGCCCGATTGCTCGCACCGCCCTTAATGACCACCACGCTCTCGTGCAGCACCCGCTGCAAACGCGCGAGGGCTTCCTTGCGGTCGTGTCCGAAGGCGATAATCTTGGCGATCATGGAATCGAAGTCCGGAGGAACCCTATCGCCTTCTTCCACGCCGGTGTCGATGCGCACGCCCGGCCCGGTCAACATGCGGAAGCGCTCGATTTTGCCCGGGGCAGGGGCGAATCCGTGGTCCGCGTCCTCGGCATTCAGCCGCACCTCGATAGCGTGACCGAAGGGCTGCGGAGGGTCGCCCTCCAACCGCCCGCCCCGCGCCACATGAATCTGCAGCTTGACGAGATCGAGGCCGGTCGTGCACTCCGTTACTGGATGCTCAACCTGCAGACGGGTGTTCATCTCCATGAAGACGAAGCGCTGCAGTTGCGGCTCGAACAGGAACTCCACCGTCCCGGCGTTGTGATAACCGGCGGCCTGGCTCAGGCGAACGGCGGCAGCGCGCAGAAACTGATCCTGTTCCGGTGTCAAGGCGGGTGATGGCGCTTCTTCCATCACCTTCTGATGGCGGCGTTGAATGGTGCAGTCGCGCACGCCTGCCGCCCAGGTGGTGCCGTGGTGATCGGCGATGATCTGCACCTCGACGTGTCGCGCACCAGTCACGGCCTGCTCGAGAAAAACCGTGGGATCGCCGAATGCCTTAAATGCCTCTGCACGGGCACCGGCGAATGCCCTTTCCATTTCTCCGGGAGAGTGAACGCGGCGAATGCCGTGACCTCCGCCGCCGGCGGTCGCCTTGATGAACAACGGATATCCCAGCCGCTCGCCCTGCTGCCAGGCGTCGCTCAGCGTCTCCACCGGGCCGCCGCTCCAGTCGGCAATAGGGATCTGAGCCTGCTCGGCGAGCCGCTTCGACGAGATCTTGTCGCCCAGCAGACGCATCACATGTCCGTCAGGTCCGATGAAGACGACTCCCATGTCGCAGCAGAGGTCGGCGAACTGCGCGTGCTCGGCCACAAATCCCCAGCCCACCCAGACGGCTTCGGCGCGTGCTTCCCGCAGCGCCTGCTCCAGCCGCGGATAGTCGAGATAAGAGCTCTTCAGATGATGGGTGTTGGGATCAGCAATGCGCGCCGGCCCCAGCGAAATCGCCTCATCCGCCTGGCGGACGAACATCGCCTGCCGGTCGGGATCGGTGTAAAGCGCGACGGTGCGCAGCGATGTGCCACGCTCCTGATTGAATTCACGCACCGCGTGGATGAAACGCATCGCGGCCTCGCCGCGATTGACAATAGCGACCCGTTCAAAGTCGTATGCCATAACGGAACCTGTTCGACTCTGCATTGCGGCGCGTCTTCAGAAGCGCCGCAACACACTCGTGAGGAATTGAGCTTTGGGCCCTGTTGGCGCAGCCCACGTCTACGAGGTCGCCAGCTCATGCGGCGAAAGAATGTTTTGCAATGCCTGCAACCGTTCTGAGTCCACGTTGTCGGGCAGTTCAACCGTGCGATATCCCTGCAAGCGCAGGTAACGGTTTCCGGCGGCGTCCACCACCTCGGCATCGAAGGCACCCTGGTCAGGCCGCGGAGTAACAACCGCGAACAACCGGCCTCCATTCGGCTTGGGCGCAGAGTGAGCTGAAAGCTGCTGCACCTTCCACGGCAGACCCATCCGTCCTTCCGCCGCCATCTGCCAGAGGCCGGCGGTCTGGAAGCACAGCTCGATCATGCGTGGGTCAATGACGGTTGGCCGCTCAGCCGGTTGATGGTTCTCCGGCAGATGCGGCGACATCTCGCCGATGAGGCGCTCGCCGTCCCACCACGCCCGCTCCACAACCTGGTATGCGGGACCGTGGAAGTAAATGCGATAGATCTGCGCAGCACTGACGATCGCGTCGGCTGAGAGTCCCGGCGCCGGTCCGGTCAGCTCTGCGGGCGCTTGTTTGCCCACTCGCACGCGTGCCGCGAAGTGGGTAGTCTCCTGCGGCTCGGGATTGTTGGGAAGCGTGCGCCGGCCAACGAGACGGCAGTCAGCGATGAGCTTTTCGCCGCCTGGACGAATGACGGCCTGCAGGACGACCGTCCGCGGCTCGTTCTTGTAGAACTTGAATGGCGCGAAGAAGTTCACCTCTTCGATGGCCTCGATGTGCCACCCCGGATGCAGGCACAGCGCGACTTCAGCGAACGCCTCGATGCCCATCACGCCCGGCAGCACCGGCGTGCCATCGATGCGATGGTCGTACAGGAACGGCTGGGCCTTGGGATCAAGCGTGGTCTCCATCGTCAGCCCGCTGTAAACGCCAGCGCCAGTGATACGGCCCACCATCGGCCCTTGTTTTGCCAGCGCGCCACTCGAAGCGGACAGCGCCGCCACGTCGAGCCCTCCCGTTGCGTCCCACTCCTGCAGCATGACCCCGAGACGCCCGGCGATCACGACCTCGCCACGGAACGGGCCGCCGGTGAGTTCACGACGAATGATCGGAATGCCGGCTTCCGGCGGAATCATATCGATGCCGGCCATCTCCATCATCTTGGGGATGGAGCCGCGCGTCGCCATGCCGATGCCGCCCCACGCCGACCAGTCAATCACGATCCCGCGGGTCTGCGGGCGAGTGCTGCGGAAGTTCGAAGTGTATTTGCAGAGCAGATCATTGGCGGCGCTGTAATCGGTCTGGCCGCCATTGCCGAAGCGTCCAGCGACCGAGCTGAACGCCACCGTCGCGCCCAGCGGCATGTCGCCGATCGCGTGCAGCAGGTTGAACCACCCGTCCGCTTTGACGTCGAAGACCAGATCGAACTCGCGCGCGTCCTTGTCGGGAAGGAAGTGGCTGCGCTCCAGCCCGGCAGCATGCAGCAGAACATCGATGCGGACGCTGCGCTTGCGGACCTCGCCGATGACCTTTGCCACGGCCTCGGCGCCGGCTAAGTTCACGCTGAAGTAATGCGCCGTGCCTCCGGCAGCCTGCACCGCGCGGATTGCGCTCAGCGCCGCATTCGCGCGCTCCAGAGCGGCGAGTTCCTTTTCAACCAGCGCAGGCGTGGCGCGTTCGCCTCGTGCTTGTATGCGCGCGAACAGCTCGCGCTTCAGCCCTTCTTTGTCGCTGACGAAGCGCGCCAGATCGGGATTGTTTCCATCCGGTTCGGGCACGAGGTCGAGCAGGTAGAAAGTTCCGCCCGATGCCGCAGCCAGGTCTTGCGTGATCGCCGAGACGATGCTGCCCGCCGCACCGGTAATCACGAACACGCTGTCTTTGTTAAGTTCGACTCCTGACTTGAGGTCCTCTGCAGGTTGCTCCTGCAAGCCCACGGTCCAGCGCAGGCCGTCCTCGTATCCGATCTCGACGGCGCCGGGATCACGCAGCGTCTCATCAAGCAGCAGCGTCGCAATTTCCCACGCATTGCGATCGGCCTCAAAGTCGACAGCTTTCACTAGCGCCTCGGGACGCTCACGCTTGTATGCCTTCGTGAAACCGGTGACTGCGCCGCCCATCGGAGCTGAAGCACCGGTAACGCCATAGCCGTGCTGTCCTCCGAGACATGTTCCTGCGATAAGGAACGTGCCCGGCCGCGAAACCTGCTCATGCAGTTTCCGCATGACTGCGTAAAGCGCTTTGACGCGCACTCCTATCGCTTCATGCCAAGTCGCGATGTCCATGCCGCCGATCGGACCTTCGTCGTCAAGCCCCGGCAGCCAGAAGACGCCCTGTACCGGACCGGCTTTCAGCCAATTGTCAATTGTGCTGAGCAGCGCCTCGATGTGCGAGGCAGTCGTGAGACATAGCGGCTCGGCGCCTTTGCTCTTGAGTTGCCGCGTCAGCGTCTCCGCCACGCTGCCCTTGTCCGACATAATCAGAACGCGGCTGCCGGGACCAAGCGTCACGCCGGTCGGCTTGCACAGCGCGAGCGGCGGCCGCAGCACCGGTATCGGCACCCGGCGCGGGATTCTATTGGCTGCGTCAAAGCTCAGCAGCTCTGGGGGAGGGGTTGTGGCCGCTGTGGCTGGCGCCTTTGTTTCGGGAGCCTTTTCCGCTTGTTTAACACCCGCGGCTCTCTCCTGTGCGAACTTAATGACGTGCGCAAGAGTAGGGAAGTCACGCAGCTTCATGTTCTCGTCGCGCGGGATGTTGTAGGCAGCGCGCACCGAGGCAAACATTTCCGCCTGCTTTACAGTGTCGATGCCGAGATCGGCTTCCAGATCGAGATCAAGGTCGAGCATCTCCTTTGGGTAGCCGGTCTTCTCGGCGACGATGTCCAGTACCTTTTGTTGAATCGACTCGAGGCTCGGCGCCTCCGCGGCAACGGTTGCGGTGGTTGAAGCCGCGGTGGCTGGTGCCGGTCTAGACTTTGCGGTCGAGGCGCCAACCGCCGTCGCCGCAAGCTCGCTGGCGATTGCAGGCTTCTGATTAGTTGGGGTGGTCGATTCCAGCTCTACTATTCGCGCCGCTCTGTCCTGCGCAAATTTGATGACGTGTGCAAGGGTAGGAAAGTCGCGCAGCTTCATGTTTTCGTCGCGAGGAATGTTGTACGCCGCGCGCACCGAGGCAAACATCTCCGCCTGCTTCACGGTGTCGATACCAAGGTCGGCTTCGAGGTCCAAATCAAGGTCGAGCATCTCCTTCGGGTAGCCCGTCTTCTCGGCGACGATGTCGAGCACTTTCTCTTTGATCGATCCAAGTGTTGGGGTGTCCCGGGTCTCGCGCTTTTCGAGACCTGGGACAACGGGCGCTGGCGGCGTCGCCGTTGCAGCAACTGCCGATGTGGGAGTCGCCGGCTCCGGCGCAGCGGCAGCCGCGGCTACGACTTCGGGTTGTTGGGCCTTTCCCCCAGCCAGGTCGGGCCGCATGTCGAAGACGAAGCGGATGACATGGCCCAGCGTCGGATAGTCGCGCAGCTTGCGGTTCTCGTCGCGCGGGATGTTGTAAATCTCCCGAATAGCCGCGAAGATCTCCGCCTGCTTCACGGTATCGACGCCAAGATCGGCTTCCATGTCGAGATCGAGGTCCAGCATCTCCTGCGGATAGCCGGTCTTCTCGACCACCAGCGCAAGGATGCGTTCCTTAACATCCGCCCCGGCAGCTTGCACCGCCCCAACAGCTTCGGCAGCCGGCATCGCTTCAGGGGTGCGAGGCGCCACTGCGGCAGTTGTTGTATTCGGCGGTGCCGCTGCCGGTGCGGGAGCTTCTGCGATGGCCGGTGTGGTTGACGCAGCGCCCGCCCGGTCCGGCCGCTTCTCATACACGAAGCGGATTACGTGGGCCAACGTCGGATAGTCGCGCAGCTTGCGATTCTCGTCGCGTGGGATGTTGTAAATCTCCCGAATAGCCGCGAAGATCTCCGCCTGCTTGACCGTATCAACACCGAGATCGGCTTCCATGTCGAGATCCAGATCGAGCATCTCTTCCGGGTATCCGGTCTTTTCCACTACCAACGCCAGGATTCGCTGCTTCACTTCTCCAGTGGTCAGCGCAGACGTGACCGGCGTAGGAGGAACGGCGACGGTGGTCTTAGGTTCAGGTGCCACAGGTGCGGCAGCGATCTGAGTTTTTGGCGCTGATTTCACTTCCGTCATCGGCGCAGATGTCGCAGACGGTGACGGCGTCGGCTTGGTTGTTGCCGGCGCTGCCGCGACGGCGGGACGCGACCCTTGCACGGCCGCTGCGACTCGCGCCTGCGGTCCCTGATCGCGCACCCGCAGCGTGCGCTTCACCACTTCCAGTTCTGCCTTCGGCTGTCCCGTAATCCTCCCCAGCCATCCGTTCCAGCTCGCCGGGTCGGCGACGCGGTAGGCATATCCCAGCGCATCCGGCCGCGGACGTTTGCCATCTTTTGTCTTGACCCAGCGCAGCAGCATCATGCTGATCTGCGAGCCGAATCCCGCGCCCAGGTGCAGCGCGTATTCGATGGGATAGTTCCCGCCCTTGGATAAATTCAGTGGCCCCAGCTCAAGATCGATTTCCTTGAAGTTCGCCACCGGCGGCACCAATCCCGTCTCCAACGTCTTTACCGCCAGGACGTCTTCGATGCCGGTTGCCATGGCGTGGCCGGTCAGGCCCTTGGTATTGGCGACTACGATTTCATCCGCGTGCTCGCCGAAGACCCGACGTAATGCGTTGACCTCGGCGGAAGCGCTTCCGCCACGCGCGGGCGTGTAGGTTTCGTGAGAAACGAAGACCATCTGCGGCGCCATCTGCTGGCGTCGAATTCCGCCGCTCGATTCCGCCTGAGCAACCAGGTCCTCCATTACGCCGCCGATGTGCTGGACATCCAGGCGCGTGCCGTGGAAAGCGCTGTTGGCGGTGACTGCGCTTAGCACTTCGCAGATGGGTTGGATGCCGCGCTCGCGCGCAGCTCCCGCGCTCTCGACCACCAGCGCCGCAGCGCCCATGCCCATAATCAGACCGTGACGGCGGCGGTCGAAGGGAATTGCTGCGTCTTCCACTGCTTCATCGGTGGCTGCAGCGCCGCTGGCCAGAAAGCCCGCGCCGAACCATTCAATCATGTTGTCGGAGGTGACATCGTCTGCCGAGATGATGATCACGCGGCGACAACGCCCGGCGCGAATCCAATCTTCCGCCAGCGACACCGCTTGCGCAGTAGTCGCACAGGCGGCATTGATTTGCGTGTTGGGACCGCGCGCGCCGATGAGCTCGGCGAACTGCGAATGGCCCATCGACAGCACTCGAAGCAGGAAGCGCCGATCGAAGACATAACGCTCCTTCTCGAGCGTGGCGCGCAACTCGTCGATGCGCTGCGCGACCTGCTGCCCCATGGCCGAGTGCCCGTTCGCGGTGCCGGCGCTCCACTTCTCCAGCATTGCCAGTTCTTCGCGGCGCGCACGATCGGCATAATAGCCTCCCATGATCTCGGCATAGGAGTCGTATCCCGGAAATGCCGAGCCGAAGATCACGCCGGTATCGTCGCGCAAAGCGTCCGGCAACCCCCAGCGCTCCGGTAGTTGGGTGCCCTTGGTGGTCGTTTTATAGCGCATGATCAGCGGAATGCCCGCATCACGCATGGCATCGAGTCCAGCGGCAATGGCCAGCTGCGTCACGCGGTCGAACGCGGCGATGTGATCGGCGGGAACTCCGAACTCACGCTCCAGATCGAAGGCGCCTCCGCGTCCTGCCAGCTTGATCACCTCCGCGACATCGTGAATAGCGTCGAACACCGGACCGCCGTTGTCGCTCTTGACCAGCCGGGTGATGTTCTTGTCGAGCATGGCGCGGCGGAAGCGCTCCGGGATGGAGCTGATGAATTGGTCGCCGTTGAGCAGGCGCGCAATGTTGGCGTCATCGAAGATGCGCTCGGTTCCGGGCAGGCCCACGGCGGCGCCGGTGATGACTACGGGTTCGATACGCGTCGGGCGCTCGCCTCGATAGATCTCCCAACCGCGCTCGATAACTTCAGCGAAGAGTTCACCCAACTTCGCGAAGCGGTCGTTAACGGATGCGCTGACCGGCGAGGCGGAAGAGCCGTTTCCGGGCGATTGTTCCACGTGGAACAATTCTCCGGAAGTTGCTGAAGAAGAGAGCAGTTGCGTTACGCCATGTCCGCTTCGTGTCGTTACTACTGATAAAACATCAGCTGCCTCGCGCGTTTCACCTTCCGTCGTCCGCTGCGCGACTTCCGCGCGCTCGCGCCCCAGCCCCGCCGCATACATCCCACAGAGCGCCTGATTGAAGGCCGTGGAGTCGTCGAGCTTGGGATGGTTGGTGAACAGCGAGAATACGTCAGGGTCGCTGCCCAGCACATCCTCGGCGAATCCCTGCAACGCCTTCTTCGGGCCAACCTCGACGAACACGCGCGCCCCGGCGTCATACAACGTTCGCAGCCCCTTGACGAACTGCACCGGCGCCGCAACCTGCTGCGCCAGAATGTCGGTGATCATCTCTTTGCTGACACCGCTGGGATAGAACTCGCCATTCACATTGGCGACGATTGGAATCTGTGGCGTCTGCAACCGCAGCCGGAGCAGGATCTGCTTCAATGGCGCACTTGCCGGCGCGACGATCGAGGTGTGGAACGCGTGACTCACCGGCAGCTCCCGGACGTCATAGCCGGCCTGCAAAAAGATTTGCGCAGCCTGCTCGACGGCCTTGCTGCCGCCGCCGATCACCGACTGGCTGTTGCTATTGACGTTGGCAATGACCACATAGCCATCAACCGTCTTGAGCAGCCGCTCGACTTCGGCAAGGGGCGCGAACACTGCCGCCATCCTGCCGTTGTCGGCCATGGCGACCTGCGTCATTCCACGGCCGCGCGCGCTGACCGCCTCCAGCGCGTCTGCAAACGGCCAGGCACCGGCGGCCACCAATGCGCCGTATTCGCCCACACTATGTCCCATCGTCATGTCGGGACGAATGCCGTACGCCGCCAGCAGCCGTGTCATCGCGATATTGATGGTGATCACCGCGGGCTGCGTGATCTCAGTCTGGCGCAGCGCCTCATCCGCTTCGGCAACCTTCTTCGCATCTGCCGGATCGACGTACATGATCGCAGTCAGCGGCTTGCCCAGCAGCGGCATCATCACGCGATCGGCTTCCTTGAAAGTCTCGGTGATAATGGGCTCCTTGTCGCGAAGCGCGCGCAGCATGTTCGCGTACTGCGAGCCTTGCCCGGTGTAAAGGAACGCGACTTTGGGCGCGGAACCATGCCCGCGAAAGATGCCTTGCGCGCGAACCGCTTTCCAGAATGCGGGTTGATTCGCCTGAAATGCCTTGAGCGCGATACCACACTTGGTCGCCAGATCGGGAGCGTCAGCGTAGTCGATGGCGATACGCTCGGCAGCAGCCAGATCGCCATCCGCGGGGGCGGCGAATACAGGCGCCTGACCGGCTTGTGCGGACTCCTGCATCGCTTTGACTCGGTCAACCAGCTCGGCCGCCGTTGCAGCGCCGATCACCAACGCTCCGCGCAAGGGTGCTTTGCGAGCGTTCTCAGCCGGAGCCGGGGTGCTAGATTCGGCCGCTACGGACGTAACTGAAGCAGCATTGGCAGCAGGAATATCGCCGCTCACTTGCGCCGGCACTCGTTGCGTCACATCCGGCAGGGTGGCCGGAACCGCAATCGACTTCTTTCCGTTCCCGTTCAGCTTGCCGGGAATGTGTTCCTCGAGCACGACGTGGAAATTTGTTCCGCCAAATCCAAAGGCGCTGACACCCGCGCGCCGCACGCCATCGTTGGCAACCTGCCACGGCCGCAGTTCGGTGTTCACATAAAGAGGAGAGTGCGCAAAATCGATGTCGGGACTGGGATGCTCACAATGCAAGCTGGGAGGAAGAACTTTGTCGTGCAGTGCGAGGGTGGCTTTGAGCACTCCGGCAGCGCCCGCACCGCCTTTCAGGTGACCAATGTTCGACTTCACCGATCCCAGCGCCACCGAGTGCACCGGCAGGTTCGCGCTGCTCAGCACCTCAACCATACTCGAAGCTTCCACCACGTCGCCAACGCGCGTGGAGGTGCCGTGACCTTCGATCAAGGTCACGGTCGCAGGCGACAGTCCGGCGTTGCGCCAGGCGCGCTCCACGCACAGCTTTTGTCCAATCGGATTGGGCGCCGTAATGCCCTTGCCCCTGCCGTCGCTGGCGCCAGCGATGCCGCGCACCACGGCGTAGATCTTGTCCTGATCGCGTTCGGCATCGGCCAGCCGCTTCATCAGGAAAATCGCCGCGCCCTCGCCCATGACGAATCCATCGGCACCCTGCGCGAAGGGACGCGTTCCAGTCGGCGACAGCGCGCCAATCTTGCAGAACTTCACGAACGTGGGGGCGCCCATGTTGCGGTCGATGCCGCCGGTCACCACGACATCGAATTCGTTTTCCACCAGGCCCTCGACCGCCGAGGTGATGGCCGCCATCGCCGAAGCGCACGCCGCGTCGCACGTATAGTTCGGGCCGTGAAAGTTGTAGAGGTTGGCGATGCGGCCGGCAATGCAGTTGGCCAGCTCGCCCGGCATCGAATCTTCGGTGATCTCGGGAAGCCGCTGCCCCATCCTGCGATGTAATTCTTCGGTGATTTCACTGCGCACCGCCGCCGGCAGGGCCGCGAAGCCCGGCGTCTCCGCCAACTCGCGAGCGTATTCCGGAAAGAACACGCGCATCGACGTGAGGTAGTGCCGTTCGCCGGCCATAGCGTTGCCTAGAATGACCGCCGTGCGATCCAGGTCGAGCGGACGCTGGGGGTACCCGTAATCCTCCAGCGCGGCGCGGGTGCAGGCAATTCCCCAGTGCTGCGCCGGGTCCATCGCGTTGGCAACGCGCGGCGGAATCGGCATCTTCCACTTCATCGGTTCCCAGGCGTACTCGCGCACCCAACCGCCGATCTTCGAATACGTCTTGTCGGGCGCGGCGGGATCGGCGTCGTAGTAAGCGGCGGGGTCCCAGCGATCCGGTGTGACTTCGCTGATACTGTAGCGGCCGGTCTTCACGTTGTTCCAAAAGGCGGCAGCATTCGGAGCATCGGGCAGGATGGCTCCTACCCCCACAATCGCAATCGCGCGATGAGCAGTGCTTTCCATGACGGACACTTCCTTTGGGCAATGAATTCGTGTCGAGAAATGGCGGCTGTCGAGCGCGATGTAAGCGCACAATCCGGAATGGTTTGCCGTACCGTCGCCCAACCTGGAGTGAACGGTTTCGCTCACCAGGCGAAGGCACGCCGAGGGCGCCCGAGAGCACTCTTACTTTCGCAGTATCGGCAGGAAGTTGTCAGTGATTAGGCGGTGTTGTTTATGTGATGAAGGTGCGCAACGCAGGTGATTCGCGGCACTCCAGGCAGTGATAGGAAGCGCGTCGTGACACGCAACCGGGCAAGTGATTGCGCCCGGTCATTTACGAACGCCGCGAGGCTAGGCCGAAATGCATGTGGTAACACACAAAGCGATACGGTTGTACGGCCTAATGCGTGTGCTAACACACAAATATCAAGCGGACAAAGATCCAGCAGCGCACCTTTCATCAAGCTCCGTAGCGACGCCCAGATCTCCCGATTCAGCAAAGCAAAGGCGCCCGAGCCTGATACGCCCGGACGCCTTCAACCTGCGCTGATCTGGGCTCGTTCAGACCAGAACCGGCTGTTTCACCTCGTTGGACTTCTTTACGCGGTTGTAGACCACATCGGCGACATAGTCCATGTCTTCGACCAGTCCCTTCTGGGCGCGATGGATGGCGGTCGTGCTCAGCGCCGCTTCGAACAACGGCATCTCTTCGTCGCTGACGCCGCCAGCCCCGACAATGCACTTCACGCCATTCTGCGCGACCTTCATCGCGGCTTCGCGCGCGAAGATGCGTGCGATCGCGGCCAGTGCCGTGGCGTCAAATCGATCGTTGGCTTTCTCGTGCAGCTTGCCGTCGGCGGCGAGGGCAGCTCGCTTGGCTAAGGTGAAAGCGCACTCGGCGTAAACGATCCACTCGCCGATACGGAACAGTATGTGCTGGAAGCGGGTGAGCCGGTGCACGCGCGCCTTCTCCATCAATTCAGCGAGCGCGTGCAGTGCCAGCGCAGCGACGTCGGCACCCACGTTGGGATGAGCGGCATGTAGCGCCTCAGCCTCCCGCGCCTTGTCGTGATAGTACTGGCCCTTGGTCTTCAGGTGCATCTGCCAGCGGTCGCGGCTGATGGTCATCTCCATGATCTCGGAAGTACCCTCGTAAATGCGGGTGATGCGCACGTCGCGGCTGATCTTCTCCACCATGTATTCATGCGTGTAGCCGTAGCCACCCAGCGCCTGGATGCTGGCGTCAGCCGCGGCATGGCCCGCCTCGGTGGACATATACTTGGCGATTGCGCCTTCGGTGTTAAAAAGGACGCCTCCGCTGGTTGCGTCGATGCGCTGTGCCGTCTCTTCGATGTAGGCGCGGCCGGCCTCGAGCTTTACCACGTGGGGCACGATCAGCTTGTGGGTGTAGCCCTGCTTCTCCGACAGCGGTGTGCCGCCCTGGATGCGCTTGGTGGAATATGGGATCGCGCGATCAAGTGCGGACCATCCGGCGCCCAGCCCAAACGCGGCGACCATCACACGGGTGTAGCCGAAGACCATCTGCGCCTGGATGAGGCCCTGGCCTTCGACGCCGCCGACGAGGCGATCGGCGTCAACATACACGTCGTTCAGCGCCAGCGCGGCGGTGTTGCTCAAGCGGATGCCGTGTTTATCCTCCGGCTTGTCGTGCGCGAAGCCTTTCGTGCCGGCGTCGACAATGAACCAGGTTGGTCCGGCCGGCGTATTGGCCAGGATGGTGTAATGATCGGCGATGCCACCGTTCGAGATCCATTGCTTGCTGCCGTTGATCTTGTAGCCGACGATCTTGCCGTCCTTTTCGACGCGGTCGGCGGTGGTCTTCAGCGCGCCCAGGTCGCTGCCGGCGTCGGGCTCGGTCGCGCCGTAGGCAAACAAAACGCCTTCGTCGGCAATCTTGCCCAGCCACTTCTTTTTCTGCTCCGGCGTGGCGCCGAAGGTGATGGGGTCGCTGCCCAGGAAAGTGGCGAACAGGGAAGTGGCGACGCCGAGATCGATGCGCGCCATCTGCTCGCAGATGAGATAGACGTCCATGGTGCTGCCGCCCATGCCGCCGTACTCTTCCGGAATGAAGAGCAGTTGGATGCCGAGCTTATCCGGGTGGCTCATGTGGCGGACGATTTCCACCGGGCATTCGTCGCGTTCGTCGAGCGCGATCAGTTCTTCGTCAGGTAGGCGCTTTTTGGCGAAATCGCGGAGCGACTTCAGGCTGAGTTGCAGGGTCTTCTTGGTGATCATGCGAACCTCACTTCGTTCTTGAACTTGTCGCGCGCAGCCGGTAAAACCCGCCATGGAGCCGGCGACCCAACTGAGTTCGGTAGAGCGGACCTTCAGGTCCGCATCCCCGGCGTTCGTAATCTTCCTGAGTCGGCTTTAGCCGACGCCATATGCCGCCGGGCTGAAGCCCGGCTCGTGCCGTCCCGCCGGGACTCAGATCCAAAATGGCGCCTACCCAGCACTCCGCCTTCGGCTCCGTGCTGGGCTATCCTGACGCCGCGCCTATGGCGCTCTGACCTTGCGCTTCCGTCATCGGCTTCAACTCGCGAATTCCCTTCAGCGAGGGCGACGCGACGCTAAAGCGTCGCCCTACCTTTCGTCATTCCAACGCGGCGCGGAATCGCCGCACTACCCATCCGCTTACGCCGTTACCTTCTTCGCTTCGCGGACCTTGCTGGTCAGCTCCGGCATGAACTCCAGCATGTCGGTGACAATACCGACATCGGCGACCTGGAAGATCGGTGCCTTCGGGTTCTTGTTAATGGCGACGATAAACGGATTGCCCTTCAGTCCGGCCAGGTGCTGGAACGATCCGCTGATGCCACAAGCCAGATAGATCTTCGGCTTCACCGTTTGCCCGGACGAGCCGACCTGGCGCGATTTGGGCAGCCATTTGGCATCGACCACCGGACGCGAGCAGCTCACGACTGCGCCCATCGCTTCGGCAAGCTCTTTGGCGATGGGAATGTTGTCCTTCTCGCCGATGCCGCGGCCAATCGAGACCAGGACCGGTTCCGTGGTGATGTCAACGTCTCCGGCCTCAGGCGCAATAGTAGTAAGGTAGCGACGCTTCGTCGTGAGCGTGCCAATTTGCGCTGACTTATCCACGACGGCCCCGACGACGGGAGCAGTCTCGTTGGGCTTAAACGCGCCGGGACGCAGCGTGATCACGGCGCCGGAGGAGATCTCACAACGCACGTGCGTGTTGACTTGGCCGCCGAATTCCTGGCGCACGACTTTAAGATTGGTTCCGTCCACGCCATCGATGCCAACCACGTCGGAGACAAACGCTGCGTTGAGCTTGATCGACAAACCGGGCGCCAGATCGATTCCGAAATGATTGTGCGGCACCAGCACGATGCTGCCCTGCGACACGAGCTTCACCACAGCTTGGCGCACCAGCTCCGCATTCGGATACGCGAGACTATCGCTTGCGACCTTCCACACCTCGGGAAAAGAAGCGGAGACACTCTGGCAGACTGTCTCCAGGTCTGCCCCTGCGCCCACGACAATCGCCGTAGGAGTGGCGGCGGCAT
>Ga0335073_10006724_pt1 | contig 16168 bp, 14 predicted proteins | sample Lox_Sample_22_FD_207093 | JGI IMG/M metagenome (GOLD analysis project Ga0335073, IMG submission 207093) | Soil microbial communities from Loxahatchee National Wildlife Refuge, Florida, United States - Lox_Sample_2.2 | ecosystem: Environmental > Terrestrial > Soil > Wetlands | place: USA... | reverse complement strand
CCGATGGCGGTACGGTGCGTCTCACGGCGTAGGCCTCCTTCATCGTCTGGCAGGACTTGAGGGAACCTACGCCGTCGCTCTGACAGCACCCGGCACGTATTTACAGCAGTTCTGGGACGCGACCGGGACTGGGTCGTTAGGCCTGCTTTTGTAAGACCTCGTGGTCTTTCGGTTGGGCGCGTGCCACTTCGTCTCGAGTGGCCGCGCTATGTGCGTCAGTCGAGACGCTGGCCACGACGAGGACCGGAGTTGGGCAGTGGTCGACGACGGTTCGCGAGACGCTCCCGAGAAGGAGCGGGCGGAGTCGCGCTCGGCTGCGGCGTCCGATGACGACCGCGCCAGCGGACTCCGTGTTCGCGACGTGTTCGATCGCGTCGGCGGTGCCGTCGGCTGCCTCGAAGATGAGCGGCCTGGCGTCCAGTCCGGCGCGTGAGGCGAGGCGTGTGCCTTCGGCGGCGATGGCTCGTGCGTCACGCCGGGCGGCGGTGCGAACTTCCTCGATCAGCTCGTGTCGCACAGCCTCGACGGGGTGGTGAACGGCGCGCTCTGCGGCTGCGGCCGACCACACATAAAGGACGATCGCGGGCTGGCCCGGGCACAGCGTACCCGCGGCCTTGAGGGCTCGCCTGGCTCCGGGTGAGCCGTCATAACACACGAGGATCGGCCGACTCGAGGCGCTCATCTCGAGTGTCCGGATGGCCGCACCGGATGCGGCCGCGCTGTTCTCCGTGTCGTGGCCGGGCGATCGTGTGTGCGGCGATGGAGCTTTCTGCCGGGGAGGATGGCGAGCGCGAGCGCGGCGCCGGCGATTGCGACGATCGCGGCGGTGCGCAGGCCGAGGCGCATGCCGCTGATGAAGGCGCCGCGCGCGGCGTGCGCGATGAACGCGCCGGCGACGCCGCCGAGATGCCCAGCGACGCCGAGCGCGCCGCCGACGGAGCCGAGGATCGTCTGCTCGATCGGATGCGGGATCGGGTGCGCGGCCAGGGCGGTGATCATGTCGTTCTGGTAGCGGGTGGCCAGCAGGCTGCCGATCACCGCGACGCCGAGCGCCCCGCCGGCTTGTAGGAATGTGCCGTTGGTGCCCGCGCCGACGCCGGTGTGCTCCTCGGGCAGCGACCCCATCACCGAGCCAGCGGTCGAGGGGATCACGAGCCCGGCGCCGAGGCCGAGCAGCGCCATGCCGACCACGATCCCCGAATACGTCGTGGCAACTGTGGCGCCGGAGATCTGCCACAGCCCGGCCGCCACGAGCACCAAGCCGATGGTGATCGTCACCCTTGTCCCGAGGCGGCGCACGAGCTGGCTCGAGAGCGGTGCGACCACCGCGATCGCGCCAGCCGCGGGGAGCATCCGCACGCCCGCCTGAAGCGGCGTGTAGCCGAGGTCGAACTGCAGGAACTGGGTGAGCAAGAACAGGGCGCCGAGGAGCCCGAACATCGTCAGCGCGACGGAGATGATCGCGCCGGAGAAGCTGCGTTCGGTGAAGAAGCGGAGGTTGAGCATCGGATGCTCGCTCCGCCACTCCCAGGCGACGAAGGCGCCCAGAATTGCGAGTCCGCCGAGTCCGGTTGTGAGGACCAGCGCCGAGGTCCAGCCGTGAACCGGCGCCTCGATGATCCCGTAGAGCAGCAGGCCGAGCCCGGCGATCGACAACAGCGACCCGACCACGTCGGGCCGCTGCGCAGCGGGGTTCTTCGAGTCGGCGACGAGCGCCAGCGCGAGGGCGAACCCGGCGGCGGCGATCGGAACGTTGATCAGGAACACCGATCCCCACGCGAAGCGGGCGAGCAGCAGTCCGGCGACGATCGGCCCCAGCGCGATCCCGGCGCCGCTGGTCGCGGCCCAGAACCCGATCGCGCGCTGGCGCTCGTGACGGTCGGTGAAGGTGTTGGTGATGATCGCCAGCGTCGAGGGCATGATCAACGCGGCCCCGATGCCCATGCTCGCGCGCGCGGCGATCAGCATCCCGACCGAGCCGGAGAAGGCCGCCCACGTCGAGCACGCCGCGAACGCGACCAGGCCGGCAAGGAACGTGCGCTTGCGTCCGATCCGGTCCCCGAGGCTGCCGGCGACCAGCATCAGGCACGCGAACACCAGCACATAGGCGTCGACGATCCACTGCAGATCACTCGAGCTGGCATGCAACTTCCTCACCAGCGTCGGCAGCGCCACGTTCAGAACCGTCGCGTCGAGCGTCACGATCAGCAGCGACAGACACAACACCGCGAGCGCAACCCACCGGCGCGAGGACTCAGTCGTAGCTGTGGACGTTGATCCGTTCATCGCTCATCACTCCTTCGTCCACGGCGCGGCTTGCCGCCGCCTTCCGCGGGAATCGAACTGGGCCAGACCCCCGAGCACGATCCCAACCAACGCACGCACATATCGGTCCTCATCGGCGCCATCCACGGCCGCATCGGTCGCCCGGAACACACCCTCGCCCAGGCAGCTTGCAAGCAGAAGCCTGCCGGCGACCTCGACGTCTGCGTCCGACCGAACTCGACCGAGATCCTGCTCGGCCTTCAGATACGCGGCCACGTCGGCCGCGACCCTGTGCGGGCCGACATCATTGCTGGCGAGGAACTCGCGCTCGTCAGCCAACAGTTCGGTGTCGGCGAGCAGACAGCCGATCAGCGTCACACCCTCGCCATAGAACGTGAGCGCCGCCCGCGCCACCTCGAGCAGATTCGCCTCCACCGTCGCCGTCCCCGCCCGCGTCGGCAGATCGCCGAGAACACCAACCAAGCTCTGCAGTTGCGAATGCAGCGCCGCGCGCACGAGCTCCGACTTGCCGGAGAAATAGCGGTAAATGCTCCCCTCCGAGCAGCCGGCGGCACGAGCGATATGGCTCGTACGCGTCCGCGCCAGCCCCCGCTCCCGAATCACCCGCAACGTCGCATCAAGCACCGCATCCCGCAGCACCTGAGGCGGGCCGCCATCCAGGCCAGGAACCGCCGCCAACCGGTCCGCCGGAGAATCGACCGATAAACCCATACCCAAAGAATGAGTGAACGTTCACTCCGCCACATCCGGGCCTCACCGACAAAGAGTGCCGACTTCTACTGAACCATCAGACGAACGCCCGCTCCGCCGCCAAGACGACAACTCGCGATGCACAACGGGCAGCCCCGCATCCGTGACCGCACGGGCATCCCGGTGCTGGCGATACCGGTCCCGCAATGCGCGGGTTCCGCTACTCAGCGGTCGGCTCCGCCGTCGCGGCAGGCTTCCGAGCTCCGACGTGCGCGCAACCCGCGCAACTCGGGCAGGTCGTCGTCGCGCGCGAGACACTCGTGCCAGACACAGAGCACGGCTCTCGTGATCGATCATTCGCTTGCGCGCCGCGTTGAGCCGTGCGCCATGAGGTCGTGGCGCACGCGGACCCGGCAGCGAGGTGTGCCAAGGCGTCGCTGTCGGCTCCGCCAGCGATCCAGGTGGCGAGTGTGTTGCCGGCGTTGGCGGGATAGCCCTTGGTGCGGCCGTGCCGCTGGCGCGGCCCGGCCGTCACGATCGGAGCAGCGGGGGCTCAGCGTTCGGGCCGGATCACCGGCACGGAGCGTTCGATGGTGAATGCGTGAACAGCAGTGAGAGCGGTGTGCTGCTCGGCGATGACGCCCGCTATCTCGGGCGTCGTGAGCAGAGCATCCACGGCGGCGCGATCGTCAAGCCCGAAGCTCACCAGACCGTTGTAGCGTTGTTCGATCGGGTTGTCGTGGGCGACGCCGGGGGTGAAGTGCGCCAGGCGCGACCACGGCAGGAAGGCGTAGGCGCGCAAGTCGCGGGCACCGGCGGCCAGGAGCGCGGGTGCGATCCGGTCGTAGAGGAACTGGCGAAATGCGGTCCTGGTCACGCCGCGGCGGCGGCGGAGCAGCAGGGCGACGCGGTGGCTGACGGTGTCGTCGTGGCCGTCGGTCCACCAGCGTCCGCCGCCGGGAGCGGTCGGGTGGCCGAGAACGCGCGCGAAGACGTTCTGCTCGTCGTAGAAGACGTCGCGCATGCATAGCGGCGCGGTGAGGATCGCGGCCACGCTTTTGAACGTCGTCTCGGCGTAGCCGTCTATCCGCCAGTGCGCCGGGACCTGGGTGCCGACGGTCTGCGTGGCGGGCCAGAAGCTGTGGTCGGTCGGGGAGAAGTGCCGTTGGATGTACTCGGCGAGGCCCGGGATGCTGCGCTTGACGATCTCGCCGTGAGTTGTCGACCAGTAGGTCGTCGCGGCGTCGCGTGTCAGGTCCTCGCGCAGCATGAGCAGGCCGAGGAACGAAGTGGTTTTGGTCGGGTAGGAGTTCTTAGGCATCGGCGGTGATCTCCGTCGCGGTGGTTCGACGCAGCATGGCGTCCTTGCGGGCCCGGATGGCCGGGCTGTAGCAGTCGATTGGCTGGCCGCCGAAGCGGGCGATGCAGCCGTTGCAGTAGCCGCACACCGGGTCTCGGGGTCGGCGTGGCCGGTGAGGGTGCGGAACAGGTACGGGTCGGCGATGAACGCGCGGGCGGCGGAGATCGCGTCGCAGCTGCCGCCGCGGATCGCGCCTTCGATCGCGACGCTCGAGTGAAAGCCGCCGTTGGCGATGACGGGGATGTCCAGCGCGCGTGTGAAGCGCTCGGCGTAGGGGAGGTTGAAGCCCTCGCTGCCCGGCGCCAGCCGTGCGGCGGCGCGCTCGACCAGTGGCGCGGCGGCCAGGCCGATCGCCCTCTGAAGCGGGCGTGCCCTGCGTCCGACCCCTTCGTTAATCTGGGCGCGCCAGAATCCGTGGTACTCGCCGAGGACCTGGGCTGGCCAGGACTCGTAGTGGGCGCGGGAGATCTCGATCGCGTTGAGGCCTCCGTCCTGCAGGGCGATGCCGACGGCGAGCAGTTCGTGCGGTGTCGCCCCGCGCCGCAGCGGCAGCATGTCGGTCCCGTTGAGCTTGGCGATGACTGGGAAGTCCTCGCCGACGCGTTCACGGATCGCCTCGACGACCTGGAGCAGCAGGCGCGCGCGATTGGTCAGGCTGCCGCCGTACTCGTCGTTGCGGCGGTTGGTGTGCGGGGTGAGGAACTGGCTGAGCAGGTATCCGTGGGCGGCGTGGATCTGCACGCCATCGAACCCTGCCACTTGCGCTCGGGCGGCGGCCGCCGCGAAGTCCGCCACGATTCCCGGGAGCTCATGGCGCCGCAGCGCGCGCGGCATCACGCCGGTGAGCGGCTCGCGGACCGCCGAGGGCGCGACGATGCCGGTGCTGCCCGGCGCCGGTCTAAGCATCTGGCGGCCGCCGTGGTTGAGCTGGGCTATCAGTCTGACGCCGTGGCGCTTCGCGAGCGCGACCCACTCCCGCAAGCCCGGCAACTTGTCATCGTCGTCGATCCCGGCCTGGCGGCCGGCGGACTTGCCCTGCAGCGACACGTAGAGGTTGCCGGTGATGATCATCGGTGTCCCGGCGCGCGCCATCGGCTCGTAGAACTCGAGCAGCTCGTCGGTCACGAAACCGTCCTCGGTCGCGCGGGTCTCGCTCGTGGCCGCCTTGAACAGGCGACCGGCGACCGGCAGCGTCCGGATCTGCATCGGGTCGCGGAGCACGCTCATCGCTTGCCTCGGAACGCTCGCTCGTGGTAGCGGCGACGGGCCTGCGTGTCGGCGCGGCCGGCGATGTCGGCCAGGCCGATTGCCAGCATCGCGCGGTCGCGGACGGCGCGCGGGACGAAGTTGGCGAGCTTGGGGCCGACCCACCCGGTCCGGGGCGCCCAGACCTCGAAACGGTTGCGGGCCACCGCGTCGATGATCTCCTTCGCGCAGTCGTCGGCAGACAACAGAGGCACGAGCCGGGACGGGCGTGCTGTGCCGTCGATCATCGCGGTTTGGATCAGCCCAGGATGGACGAGGCTGATGCGCACACCGCTATCGCGGTACTCCAGGCGCAGGGACTCGGTCAGTCCGACGATCCCCCACTTCGTGGCCGAGTAGACGGCGCTGTGGGGCTGCGGCACGCGGCCCACAGTCGAAGCGACGTTGACGATGTGGCCGCTTGAGCGCGGCAGCATCCGCCGCAGCGCCAGACGGGAGCCGATGATCGCGCCGAGGAGGTTGACCTCGAGTTGGCGGCGGCTGACGTCGGTGGGCTCGGCATCGAACCGGCCGACCCAATCGACGCCGGCGTTGTTGATCACCAGTTCGAGCCGGCCGTGCGTCTGTTCGGCGATCTCGAGAAAGGCGCCGAAGGACGCCTCGTCACTGACGTCCAGTGCCGTGCCCGTCACGTTGTCTCCGAGCACCGCAGCTGCGCGCAGTGCCGCTTCTCCATCGATGTCTCCGATCGTCACCCGCGCGCCCGCGCGCGAGAAACGCGTGGCTGTTGCCAGGCCGATGCCGTTGGCGGCACCCGTTATTGCGACCGTGGCTGGGGTCGTCATGAGTGGGCGATTGGTAAGGCGGTGAGGAGGAACCGCACCGGGCCGGCGCCGACGATGAGGACCTCCGTGTCTTCGGTCATGCCTGCTTTGCTCCGAGGGCTGACGCGCGACGGTTGACGCCGCGGGGGAGGCTGTTCAGCAGGAGCGCGGCAAGGCGGTAGCCGCGGCCCGCGACAGACTGCGCTCGGCCCCGCCGAGCGTCGGCGAGGGCGGCTTCCGCGACCTGGTCGCCCGTCAGCCACGTGAACCTGGGCGGGTCGGGAAAGCCCTCGGCGTTGCGGGTGCGCTCCATGAACTCGGTTCGCACGAAGCCGGGCATCACGAGCGTGAGCGTGACTCCGGTGCCGCGGGCCTCTTCATGGAGCGCGTCGGTGAAGCTGTTGACGAACGCCTTCGTCGCGCCGTAGGTCGCGTTCGCGACACCCGGGTGCAAGCCGGATAGCGAGGAGACGTTGATGATCGTCCCGGCCTTGCGCGGGCTCATCGCGCGCAGCGCCGCGTGCGTGAGCCGCATCAGGGCGGTGACGTTGAGCGCGATCTGGCGCAGCTCGCCCTCGAGCGGCAGCTCGACGAACGTGCCTCTGGACCCCATGCCGGCGTTGTTGACCAGCAGGTCGATCGCGGGTTGATCCATCACGCGCTCCGCGACGCGGGCGGCGCCGTCAGGCGCGATCAGGTCGGCGGCGAGGACCTCGACCTCGACGCCATGCGCCGCCGTCAGTTCGTCGGCGAGGGCGTGCAGCCGCTGCTGGTCGCGGGCGACGAGCACCAGTGCGGTGCCCTCGGCGGCCAGGCGGCGGGCGAACGCCTCGCCGATACCGGTTGAGGCGCCCGTGACCAGGGCGCGCTTCCAGGTGGTAGGCAACTCAGGACTCCTTCGGGGCTGTCGCTCGTGTGGCGACCGTGGTCAGGGACAGGTCGGGGGACAGGGCAGCGGTCCCCACCAGCGGTGCCTCCGGGTTCGTTCGGGTGGTCGTTAGGGACCCGGCGCCGCTCCGCTGCACGCGACGCAGCGCCCCGGGGAGGAGGACGCGAGCGGCGGCGGCCAAGGCGTAGGCGCGTGGGGCGTAGCGCTCGGCTCGCCCGCGCAGGCCGGCGTCGACGATCGCCTCGGCCGCGGTGTCGGCGTCGGACACGATCCAGCGTGTCATCCGCTTGGCGCGGAGCTCCTCGGCCGGGAACCCCTCCGTGGCGATGAAGCCTGGCAACACCAGCCCGACGTGGACACCATGAGGCAGCTCCTCGAGGTGCAGCGCGTCGGTCCAGCCAGCCAGGGCAGACTTGCTGGCTGAGTAGGCGCCGGCGCCGGCACGACCGACGCGTGCGGCGGCGCTGGCGACGTTGACGATCGTGCTCGGGCGTGAGGCGCGCAGGAGTGGCAGCAGCGCCCCGGTGAGGCGGACGACCGCGTCGAAGTTGACTTCCATCGTCTGGCGCACGTTCGCGTAGCCGCCGTCGGCGAAGCTCGCCCGCCACGACGCGCCGGCGTTGTTGACCAGGAGCGTCAGCCGGCCGTAGTGCTCGGCCACGTGCGCTGCGACCCTCGCCGGGGCGTCGGCCTCGGTGAGGTCCGCGACGATGTAGGTGGCGCCGAGCTCCCCGGCGAGCTCGCGAAGCCGCTGCTCGCGGCGGGCGACGAGCACCAGCTGCGCGCCGGGCTCGCGCGCGAGCCGCCGCGAGGTCGCGGCGCCGATCCCGCTGGAGGCCCCTGTGATGACTGCGACCACGCTCATGCCGCGGACGGGGTTCGGTCCGGGCGCATGGCCCAAGCGGGCCGGCCGGAGTCCGAGGCGCCCACGATCGGGAAGCCGGTGAGCAGGAACTTCAGCGGCGGCGGGCCGCCCCACTGGTTGACCGTGGTCGGGTCGATCGGCCACTCACGAGCCTGGTAGTCACCGACCGGGAACATTTGCGCCAGCTCGGAGCAAAGTTCGATCATCGCCCGGTCGTGGTCGTGCAGGTAGGCGAAGTGGTTGTTGCCGGGGCCGTGGCGCGAGGGTCCCCAGATCAGCTTCTGGTTGCGGTGGCGCTTGAGGCGGTCGGCGACGCGCCCCATCGCGCTGAGGTCCGGAAAGGCATAGGCGTAGTGGGAGAGCTCGTTCTTGGGGGCGAGCACGATCGCCATCCCGTGGTGGTCGGCGTCGCAGTGCCACCAGCTGGCGAACCGGGCCATGCGGTCCGAGAACCGAAAGCCGAGGCCCTGCTCGAGAAACCGCTCCAGCCGGCCTGGCTGGAAGCTCTTCACCGACGCGTGCTCGAACTTGATCGGCCGGTCGCCCGGCTCGAGCACCTGGCCGGTCTCCATCCCGCAGAACAGCTTGAACACGTGCCCGCCGGGACCCCGGACGCGAAGGGCACGGTCGATGCCCGGCTCGCCGTCGTAAACGTCGCCGAGCACGGTCCCGCCCGCGGCCGGAACGCTGCGCTTAGCCGCTTCGAGGGTCTCCGGGTCGGGGACCTCGAGACCGATGTGGTCGTAGCCGCGGCGCGCTGGATCCTGGATCAGGATCAGCTCGTGGTGGCGCTCGTTGCACGTCAGGTACGCCGCGCCGGCCGTGCGCTCGATCTCGACCATGCCGACGATCTGGCGCTGGAAATCGACGGCGGCGTCGAGGTCGGGGACGCGCAGTCCCATGTGGCCCATTCGGGTGACGATCATCTTCTGTTGCCTTTCTCGGTGAGGAATTGCTGCAGGGGGCGCGGCGCGCGGCCGGTGAGCCGCCGAACCGCGTCGGTCGGGGCGCCGCCGGCGCCGCTGGCGAAGTAGGCGGCCATCCGCACGGCGTGTTCGACCTCGAACGCCGATGCGCCCCGGCGCCTCAGTCCGGCCGCGGCCAGCCGCGGCGGCACGTTGACGTACCGGACGCCCATCTGCCGCGCCACGTCGTTGAAGGTGACGCCCGCCGGGCCGGTCAGGTGCCAGACCTGATCGGCGGCGCGCTCGTCCACCAGCGCGGCGACGGCGCACGCGGCGACATCACGCGCGTCAACCATCGCGATCGGCGCGCGACCCATCGGCGCGAGCAGCAGCCGCGCCTTCGGCTGCATCGCGACCAGGTTCTGCATCAGAAACGATGGGCGCAGGAAGCAGAACTGAAGGCCGCTCTCTTCGATCCACCGCTCGCTGCGCCAGTGCGCCACGGCGGTCGTCGTCGGCCCGTTGGGGCCGAGTGACGGCGCGCCGCCTGAGATCTTCACGATCCGCCGCACGCCGGCGGCCACGGCGGCATCGATCGCGTTTGCCTCGAGCAGATCCTGGTCTGGTCCGTGCGGGGTGAGCAGGAACAGCCGCTCGGCACCGTCGAACGCGGCGCGCAGGGACGCGGGATCTCGCAGATCGGCTCGGGCGGCGGGCAGCTGCAGCCCCGGGCGCGACGGATCGCGGACAAGCGCGACCGCTTGCGCGCCGTGCTCGACCAGGCCGGCGGCGACGTGGCTGCCGATCGTCCCGGTCGCTCCGAGCACCGCGATCATGCGAGCACCGCCTCGGCAGGTTGTTGCGTGCGTCGGCCGGGACCGATCGTCGCGCGCAGCGCAGTGAGCGCATGGGGCATGTCCTCGCAGGCGAACACGTAGCGGTCTGGTCGCAGCAGCGCCCAGTCGGCGCCGTGCCTCTGCAGCCAGGCGTCGTTCGGTCGGGTCACGACGTGCAGGCCGGCGGCGGCCCATCGCGCCGCCGCCTGCGGGGTCGCGCAGACGGCCGCCCAGCCGCGGCCGAGTTGCTCGTCGAGGCGGTCGGGCTGGGGGAACAGCGACCCGACGCTGCGGCGGAACGGAATCCGGTCAGGGTTCTGGGCGAACGCGCCGGAGCGGTAGGTGGGCAGCGGCTTGGCGCGGTCGCTCAGCCCCCGCAGCACGCCGGTCCGGTCGAGCAGCTCCAGTGCGAGGTCGCGCACCGCCCCGGTGGCAGGGTTGGTCGTCTGCACGACGGCGCCCCAGCGCACCGCGAGCTTCTGCATGCTGGCGACGTGCGGACGGCGCTCGGCCTCGTAGCTGCCAAGCAGCCGCTCCGGGGCGCCCCGCAGCACGGCGTCGAGTTTCCACGCGAGGTTGCCCGCGTCGCGCGCGCCCGAGGAGAACCCCTGTCCGACGAACGGCGGCATCACGTGTGCCGCATCGCCGGCCAGCAGCACCCGGCCGGCGCGCCAGCGCGCCGCGGTGCGCGCGTGGAAGGTATAGACGACCGCGCGCTCGATCTCGACCTGCTCGTCGCCGATCCACGGCACCAGCAGCTCGCGGATCCGCGCCGACTCCAGGAACGGGGTGTGGTCCTCGCCCGGGTGCATCATCCACTCCCAGCGGTGCCGGCCGGGCGACATCGGCAGGCACACGATTGGGCGGCGGGTGTCGCCGACGAAATGCGGATGCGGCGCCTTGACGATCGGGCGGTCAACGAGCGCGTCAACCACCAGCCACCGCTGCACGAACGTCGAACCACCGAACGGGATCTGCACGCGGCTGCGGACCGCGCTGCGCCCGCCGTCGCAACCCACCAGGAACCGGGCGCGCAGCTCCTCCGCCCGCCCGCCGCCGACGGGGCGCACCCACGCGGTCACGTGCTCGGCGGTGCGGTCAATCACGTCGAGGCGCTGGCCCCACCGCAGCTCCACCGCCGCGCGATCCTCCAACGCGTCGACCATCGTGCGCTCCATCGAGGGCTGGTGGATCGACACCAGCGGCGGGTGCCCCAGCTCGCCGTGCACCGGCCGGAACGCCTCGATCGCGCGGCCGCGGGCGGTGACGTAGCTGACCGCGGGCTGGACTTGGGCGTCGGCGAGGATCTGCTGATCGACGCCGGCGGCCTGGAAGATCCGCAGGACCTCGTCGTCGATCACCGCGGCGCGCGGGAGGTCGTAGGGCTCATGGGCCTCGTCGATCGCGACCGTGCGCACACCCAGGTCACCGAGCAGCAGCGCCAAAAGCTGGCCCACCGGGCCAAGGCCGCAGATCAGGACGTCGCAGTCAGTCATGCCGGCACCGCGGTGTGGGGGACGGCGTCCGCCGACACTCGGTTGGTCAGCGTGCCGATGCGGTCGATCTCGAGCTCGACCGTCTGCCCCGGCTTGATCCATCGCTCGAGCTCAAGGCCACAGCAGCCCGGCATGGTCCCGGTGGAGATCACGTCGCCGGCATCCAGTCGCTCACCCTTGGAGGCATAGGCCAGCATCTCGCCGATGTCGTGCGCTGGGCTGACCGTGGCGCCCTCGCACCACACCTCGCCGTCCACACGGACGCGCCCTGTGGCCTGCTTCCAGTCGCCGAACTCGTCCGCGGTCACGACGTCGCAGCCGATCGAGTTGGCAAACGTCTTTGACTTGATCACCGGGCCGAAGATGTTGTGGCGAGCGTCGTCGGCCTGTACGTCGCGGGCGCTCCAATCGTTGAGCACGAACCAGCCCCCGACAGCCGCCAGCGCCTCCTCGGGCGAGGCGTCGACCAGCGGCCTGCGCAAGACGCAGGCGAGCTCGAGCTCGAAGTCCAGAAAGCGGGTGTGCGACGGCCACCACATCTGATCGTGGTCGGCGAGCACCATCGTGTGGTTGGCCACGTAGAACGTGGGGGCGTCCCAGAAGCGCTTGTTCGGCTTGAGCTTTGGGAACGTCCGCCCCGTCTTCTCAAACGCGCTCACGATCCGCCAGGCCGGCGCCGGAAAGAAATGCTTGACCAGCATCCGGCTTGACTGCACGACGTGGGACTCCCACAGCATGAACGCGCGCATCGAACGCGGCACGAACGGCAGTCCTGCCGTCGCGGGATCCGCCACCGCGGGATCCTCGGCGGCCAGCGCCGCCAGCGCTCGATCCAGCGCCGGCTGGCCGGCGCCCAGAAAGCCGATCAGGTCGTGCTCGCCCGGTAGGCGGACCCAGCGGTCGCGCTCAGGGTCGTGGGCGATCAGGCCGTCGGGGGTGTTGCGTAGCTTCATGTTCGGCTCTCCAAAGGTCGGCGCATCGGGGACAGCAGTTCGCGAACAGCCTGGGTGGCGCGCGGTCGCAGGCGGCGGCCCGGATCCTGCTCGCGCAGTGCGAGCAAGCCGGCGATCTGGTGCTCGACTCGATCCTGGACGAGGTCGCGGACCTCGCGTGCGGCCATGTCGTGCTCGACGGCGCGGTGGTAGCGATCGGTATCGACGGGATTGCCGAACCAGAAGTACAGGCGCTCGGGGCGCGGCACGCAGGTGGGGCCGATCCCGCGAGCCAGCGGCGGCAGCGGGACGCCGACCAGCTGATGCATGAGCGCGGAGATCTGCGCCGCGCCGGGCATCTGATGGTCGACCACGACCCGGAGCATCTCCTCGGCCCCGACGGCGGCGAAGGGGACGATCGGGTAGCCGAACTCGATCGCCAGCCGCGCGAACCCGAGGCGCTCCTTCCACATCAGCTGGTAGTCCTGGCCGCGGCCCTTGAACACCTCCCCCGCTCCACCCGGGAACACGAGGACGTCCTGGCCATCGCGCATCAACACGCGCACGTTCTCGCGGGTGCCGCGCACCATGCCGACCCTGGTGAGGAGATCGCGCCAAACAGGGATCGCGTAGTGCCCGTGGTCCCCGAGGCCACGCACGACGATCCTGCGGCGCGTCCACAGCTCGCTCATCATCAAAGGGAGGTCGAGAAACGAATAACGCGTGTGATTTCCCACGAACAACACCGGGCGATCGGGGACCTGCTCGATCCCCAGCACGACGGGCCGGGTCACGCGCTCGAACGGCCCCAAGATCGATACCAAGCGATCCATCTGCCGCTCATTGGGTGCCGGTCGGACGCTCATGTCAGGGACAGCTCAGACTCGACGCGGACGGACGTGAGCTCCGAGCGGGCGAGGATCTGTCCCAGGGCGCGAGCCAGCTCGGCCGACGGGTTCTCCGCAGCGCTGGGATGGCGCCAAGCGATGAACCGGTCGGGACGGACGAGGATCGCGCCGTCGCTCTCGATCTCCCTGTGGCGCAGCCAGGTGCAGCGCGGGTCGTAGAGGTCACCGTCGATGTGCCCGATCCGCACGCCGTCGAGCGGCACGCCGGTGTGGGCGGCGAGTCGGCGGGCCGCCTCGCACCAGGCCTGGCCGTCCTCGCCGGCGATGAGCAGGAATCGTCCCGGCTTGATGAGGTCCTTGATCGGACGTCCGTGGCCGTCCTCGTCCTTAATCCATGCGTGTGGTAGTGGATTGCCCGGTCTGGTCGATGGCTGGTAGACGCGGACGTCGTCGATCGGCGCGGACGGCGGGATGCCATCTGGCACCACCGCGGCGGAGTCGTAGCTGTAGCCGTACTCGACGTTGAGCTCTCCGAATTCCATCGACTGCATCCGCATCGCGCGCAGCACAACCGACCGATGCTCAGCGTCTTCCGGCCGCCCGCTCCAGAGTCGTCGCAGCGCGGCCAGGTTCTGCTCGGCAGTGTTGTCTGGTGAGACAGCGAGCATTCCGCCGATCGTCAGGTGGTTGAGCGCGTTCTCCAAAGAGCGCTGGCAGTTGCGCTGATCGACCGGGCGGCGCTCGGCCTCATAGCTGTCAAGCAGCACCGAGTCGGCCTGGCCGGCCAGCACCGCCGCGAGCTTCCAGCAGAGGTTGTGCGCGTCGTGGATCGCGCTGGTCAGGCCGAGCCCACCGGTCGGCGGGTGGCGGTGAGCCGCGTCGCCGAGCAGGAACACGCGCCCCACTTGGAACGCCGAGGCGATCACCGCGTCCACCGCCCAGCGGGTGATCTTGTGGATCTCGAGCGGCAGCTCGCCGATCCCGAGCGCCCGCCGCGCGTCGGCCTCGACCTGCGTGTCGGATGGGGGAGGGTCGTCAGCGGGGTAGTTGAGGTGGATCACCCACTCCTCCGACGCTGGGCCCCAGCGCTCCGGGCCCATCGGCACCATCACCACCCCAACGCCCGCCTGCGGCGAGAGGATCCAGCGGATCAGCACGTCCGGATCGGGGGCGATCGCCGAGAAGTCGGCGCTCACGTGCAGAGTCGCCGTCTGGGTAACGACACCCAGCCCCTCGTACGAGACCCCGATCAGGTCCGCGATGCGCCGGCCACCGTCGGCGCCCAGCAAGTAGCGCGATCGGACTCGATACTCGCGTCCCGAGGCGTTGTCGCGGATCGTCGCGGTCACGCCCTGGTCGTCCTGCTCGAGGGCGAGCAGTTCGTGCCCGAACCGGATCCGGCCAGGCGAGAGCTCCTCCGCTCGCGCCTTGAGCAGCGGCTCGAGCCGGATCTGCGGCAGGTTCAACTGCCGCCACGAGCTCGCGGCGCGCCAGTTCTCATCCATCCCGCCCGCGCCCCAGCACTCCAGCTTCGCCAGCCGCCGCCCATATTCATCGTCCGGACCCGCGAAGCCGGCGTAGAACGCCGTCGCCGCCATCTGCGCGGCGGGCGTGCTGCGCTCGGCGATCACCTCGGCGACGCCAGCGTCCTCGAGCACCTCCATCGCCCGCTGGTTGAGCACGTGCGCCTTCGGCAGCGTCGACGTGCCCGGCCGCGCGCTGACCAACAGATTCTCCACCCCCTGGCACGCCAACAACATCGACGCGGTCAACCCCGCGCCCCCGCCACCAGCGATCAGGACCGGCACCTCTTCCACTGGCATCTCCAGCACGTAAACGCTCCTCGACTCGATCAAAACTGGAGCGCAGACTACAAAAGATGTTTTGGAGTGTCAAATCCAAAAGCTGTGATACGGTCCACACATGGCAACCGGAACCGAGGTCAAGCCAAACCGACGCGGGGTCAAGTCGCGCGAGCTCGTCCTCGACGCCGCCGAACGGGTCATGGCGCAGGACGGCTTCGAGGCCGCGACGCTCGCCCGCGTCGTCCAAGAGGCCGGCATCCCGATCAGCTCCGTCTACCACTACTTCGGCTCCAAGGACGGCATCCTCCTAGCCGTCATGGAGCGCGGCGCCAAGCGCTTCTTCGCCGACCTAGCCGACGGCGACCAGCGGCTCGGGCGACCCGCCCAGCACCTCACCGCCATGGCGCTGGCGACCATCAACACGCTCGAGCGCCACCCAGACTTCCTCCGCCTCCTGATCGTCTTCGCCGCCCAACCGCCCCGCGCCGGCGACGGCGAGGTACAGGCCGTCGTCAGCCGCGTGCGCGACATGGCACTCACCCGCCTGCGCAAGCAGATCGCGCTCGCCTTCGGTGACAACCCAGGCGACCCGACCACCGACACACTCGCCCGCTTCGCGCTCGCCGCCATCGACGGCGCCTTCATCGCCCACCAAACCGACCCCCAGGCAACGCTCGAGAACGTCCTAAATCCATTCGCGGCCTCCCTAACTGCGATCCGCAAGACCCTCCGCGACACGCGCAGACCCCGCGAATAGCGCGGCGACACCAAAGCAGGAACCTCGCGCCACCACGGCGACGGGCGCGCTCCTCGCCAATGTCGCAACTCTCGTCAACGACGACGGTCGACGGCCGCGACGGCATCGGCGCGCGGACCTGCTTTCTCGCGACAGCAGGGCCGCGTCAGCCTCAGATTGGGCTCGCTCCGCGCCCTCCTTAGCGCGGTAAGCGCGCACGCGCCCCGCCCGGAATTAGCAGCATCTCAGCAAGCACCCGCAGCGTCGCGCCCGCCTGGCCAGCGCCGCCGCACTCGACGACCAGCCGTCGGCGGCGTGGCAGCGCGTGGCCGCTCGATCGCCGAAGGAGCCACGGGCCTGAGACTGTCGCAACAAGCGTAACCCAGGAGGGCGCGCTGGACCCGGTCGCGTGGCTCCTTCGATGCGCGAGCGGCCATCCGAGCTGACGATCGCTTCCGCAGAAGCGTCGGCATTGCGCCCGCGATCGCTT
>Ga0335073_10006723_pt1 | contig 16169 bp, 10 predicted proteins | sample Lox_Sample_22_FD_207093 | JGI IMG/M metagenome (GOLD analysis project Ga0335073, IMG submission 207093) | Soil microbial communities from Loxahatchee National Wildlife Refuge, Florida, United States - Lox_Sample_2.2 | ecosystem: Environmental > Terrestrial > Soil > Wetlands | place: USA... | reverse complement strand
CAAACAAACAGACTGGATCGGCGGAGCATCCAAAGTACCGAGAGCTATTCAATTGCGCGTTCCGTCGGTAGAATGTAGGGGCTCTCAGGGCGCAAACGTGGGCAAGGCGGATTGTAGCGGGGAGCTGGAAACTTTGCCGCGCGCCGACGGGACGATTTGGATAGAACAGCGTGGAATAAAGTGCTGATTTAGATAGTTTCACGGCCGTACAAGGCCCAATGGAAGGTGTATGATGGCACACGCTCCAAGGCGTGGCTAGCTATGGCATTTCCCGTCAGACGTAGCAACGACAATTGAATGGTGCAGTTTGCGTCTCTTACCTCAGGTTACCTCCCCACAGCGCCCGGACCGGGTTCAGAAGAGAGCAGCAAATGTGAGAAGGGAAGGCAAAACAGAGCGGTTGTCCATTGAGGCGTGACACGCCTATTGCATGTTCGGCGGGTGGGCGCTGATTGGCCGGGGTGGGTTGCTGCAACCGCAACCCACACTTGGGCCATCGTCACGGTAATTCGATACCGAGTACGGAGCGCACAATGCAGTCACTCCAGGCCCGTACACACGGATTGCACATCGACACAGCCGCTGCCGCCCACGTTGCCCGTCCGCTGAACGTGCGCCCGTCCGTACCTGTGCCATAACCACCTCCCACTGTCGAATCCCTGGCGCGCACGCCCGCTTGCCGTCGGAGAAAGTCGTACGCTCTGATGCCGCTGTCCCACCGCTATTTGCTGGCAACAACAGAAGGCCCAGTCACCAAGCCACGCCCTCAAATACTTGTCCAATGTCGGCTCAATGTCATCTCGCCCTCTCGTTCCGGATAAGACCTCGCCATCTCGCCAGCTGAGACCTGGCAAGAGCCTCCTCCACCAGCATCCCCACCATGCTTCTCCCACGCATCTTAACGGCGGCGACGCTGACCTCGATCCTGACCTAACTCCAAAACCACTCGCCGTCACTGGCAGATCACGGACCACCGATGCCCTAAACACCTTGTGGACAACCACCGTACATTCACCACAACTCTCGGAAAGGGACAGCATCTTTGCCACAACGTATTCCTCAACTCCTCCGGCTTTATCCTCCTCCGCCTCTTCCTCACAGCCCGTCACTATACGCGCAAGAAGAAAGCATGATGACTCACAAGAAGAAGACGATACGCCAGTTCCGGCACGGCCTGCTGAAGGAGAGGTAACGGGACTGGCTAACACAACGCCGCTCCCTATACCCAAACATCCCGTCTCTATACTGAAGCGGCCCGAAAACCGCCGCTTCGACAAACCGCGTTACGCAATTGGAGTTGCCGATAGCAGATCTCGAAAGCCACGAAGTAATCAGACAGACCATAGCGGTGTGCCGATGGGTCAGTCCACCGATGCCGTTGCCCTCCCTCCAGGTCTCAGTCTCGCCGATTCACCATTTGAGAGACCCTCGACTCCTCTAGGGAATCCAGCACATGTGTCGTTCAACGAGGATGACATTGACAAAGAACAGCGGGTTTTGTACCGCGCATGGCGAGAAGGCAAGGCCTCAATGGATGGGAAACTTTTGTCCGGCAAGCCACGAGGCAGGATCAGCAATCGCAGGCATGTAGATAAGAAAATAGAGGCTACCTTGCCCAGGACTGACACTCCGGCGACCGCTGCAAGAAGCCGCAAGGCAAGCCAGTATCTCGGTTTGTTCAAAGAGAAAGATGCAGCCGAAGAACTTCGCCGCCTTAAAGAACGTTCAAAAGATCCGAGCGAGTCGGTATCGACCCTGGAACAGTTGAGTAAAGTGGGAGATCAGCCCCTATTAAAAGGTGACATGCAAGATGTTGGCCACTCCGATGATAAAACACCCATTGCATCGAGAATGAGCTTCACCGACCTTCACAAACATTCCGATTCGGGAGAGCGGAGCGGAACCATGGCTTTCCTACCTATATTTAACCAAGTCTTCTTTCCAAAGTCGGATTCAAATCGTGCATCTATTGAAGCCGAATCTACCATTGGATTGGATCTTCAATTATCGCACAGCGTCCCTGCTGGGGATTTACAGCTATCAGAGGCTGAAATACACAAATGGCGAGACCAGAACTTCAGCCAATTTATGTCTCAACCTTCGCAACTGGCCCCGGAAGATGAAGAGGAATCCGAACCCGAACGCATCTCATCTGCTTTCTACTTTCCTCATCGTCAGGTGCTTCCTGAACCTTTAAGTCAAGGCGAACATGACTCTACCACAAACGTTGAGAAGAAAGAGACCGCTGTGGATGACATACAGTTTGATGAAACTCAACGTGAAGCGGAAGAACATGTCAGTCGAAGCCCTGAGGAAGTTGAAATTTCCCTACAGTCTCAAGATGACAAATCTTGTTGGCACGGAGATCTGCGCAAAGACTCGTCTTCTACGGAGGAACCTGAGCAGTATTCGTCCACGAACGAAGCCGCAGCAACTTCTTCGGAGTCGGATTATGATTCAATAGAAGGATCTCAATCCGAATACGGTTATGAATCAAGTGCGAATGAAGGTCTAGAGTCGACGGCAACCTCGAAGCAACGTCGTCCTAGTCAAGCTATTCGTAAGCACCGTCACGAATACGATATCCAAAACCCTGTCGGAGCTGTTAAGTTAAAGCCCTACAACCATCAAGTTGGCGGTCATAGTACCGTCTACCGGTTCTCACGTCGCGCCGTATGCAAGCAACTGAATAACCGGGAGAATGAGTTCTACGAGACTGTAGAACGCTTTCACCCGGAATTACTAGAATTCCTTCCAAGGTAAGAGCACTCTCGGTCTTTTGAAGCCTCATGGTGGAATCCAAAAAGCCAGCCGCCTCTTCTCGACTCAATTTTGGAATCGGTGTGCTAATATGTTTCATAATTGCAGGTATATTGGCGTTTTGAACGTAACCTACCGGAAAGCGCCAAAACGTAAGAAGACCAAGGATAACTTGCTGCACGACGTACCAAACGTGAATGAACTACTTCTTCAGGATAAACTTGCTGCTGATAATGGCGTTACTGATAAGCCAGACACTCTAGGCGTATCGGAAGACCACCTGCGCATTGTCAGTCACTCACAGCAGATCCTTCCAATCCCCGAAGTTATCCTTGAGAACAATCGCCACATCATCCCCGAAGATCTATTCAGAGTTCCTTCGAGACCTTCGACTCCCAATACGCAACCCACTAACCCTTCGCTGTTGACTCAACTCCATCGGGCTGATTACCGTGCTGACCGTCTGTCCGTGTCTTCGCACCCCGGCTCGACAGAGACCAGCCCTTCTCGACCACCAATGAAGCAGTACGGAAGTTGGGGCGCCACAACGGTTAACCGCAAATTACAGGAGCAGGTATTGAGAGAAGTCTTTACCGCTCCACCGATTCATCATCATCGCCGTCACGAGCGCAGCCACGGTGTGTCCGGTCGTCGCTCAAGACTTGGCCCACCAGGAGTACTTCCGGGAGCTTATCGAAGTAGCTCCGACGTTTCAAACATACACACTGCCTTCGCTGAAGGAACCGATACGGTGCATGAGCAGACACATAGCGATCACGGCGAGCATTCAAGTATGTCAGCGGTAAGCGCTCCTGTTGCGAGAGAAGCGTTCGCCAATATGCCAGAATTGGCACGGCCTCCTTCACCGGCTGAAAACCGAGCATCTTCTGTCACATCACGGTTTTCGCGTCGTCGCCACTCAGGTGGTGGACTTCGACGACGACCTTATGATCTTGAAAGCAGCTTGCGTAGAAGTCTAGAATTCCACGAAGAAGAAGGCTACGGTGGTGATGCGGAGGAAGATGATGATGTATTCGCCATGGATGAAGACCCAAGCACGGTTAAGAAAGTGAACAGCACTACCAAATTATCTCGCTTGCAAAACACCTCGCCGTCGAAGCAGATAAACCCCCCCACGGGACCGAGCATATCGCTCCAGCACATGCAACATCAATACCCTCCTCCACTCAACCCTAAACTCTCTCTCGTCAACCAAGATGAAAGCGAGCGTACACAGTTGTTTCTACTCCTCGAAGACCTCACTGCGGGGATGAGCAAGCCGTGTGTTCTTGATCTGAAGATGGGGACGCGGCAGTATGGAGTGGAAGCCGACGAGAAGAAGCAACGTAGCCAACGACGCAAGTGCCAGATGACCACATCGCTGGAGCTTGGAGTACGTGTCTGCGGTATGCAGGTGTGGAACGTGAAGTCGCAGTCATACATCTTTGAGGACAAGTACTATGGGCGCGACCTCAAAGCGGGCAAAGAATTCCAAGATGCACTCATGCGCTTCTTCTGGGACGGTCGGTCCTACCAAGCCGCCGTCGCTCACATCCCACGCGTGCTCGAGGGCATCGCAAAGCTGGAGGCCATCATTCGCACGCTGCCCGGCTACCGCTTCTACGCGAGCAGCTTGCTAATGCTGTACGACCGGGGTGACGGCGCGGTCACGCCCGACGACAAGGACAACGGCGACAAGCGGCACGGCTCCGGCATCAAGCTGAAGATCGTCGACTTCGCCAACTGTGTGACGGCGGAGGACGCGCTGCCGGAGAGCGCGCGGTGCCCGCCAAAGGACCCGACCGGCGTCGACCGCGGCTACCTGCGCGGCCTGCGCAGCCTCCGCATGTACTTCCAGCGCATCTGGAACGAGGTCTCTGAGCGCGAACATGTGGACCGAGGAGAGCTGGTGGGCAGGAACGGCAGCGCCAGCTATAATGCGACGAAATTGGGCTGGGAGGACACGGTCGGCTTTGCGGAAGACGACCCCGGAGAAGTCTCGGTTTAACAGGGAACTTGTTCGGACACATTATACTTTAATTTGCTACTAGATTGCTCTCACTGTGGTTCATACGCGTTGTAGCGTGGCATTGATAGGCGTTTGCTATGAACGACCGACATGGCATGGGCGTTTTGAACGAATATGGGATAACAAGGGCGGATCGTTCGGCGTTTGGTTTTGAGAACCGTGTCACGATTGAGTCGACGTTGAGCTTGAAATGCTCCCATCGCTCTGTAGATCTAGAAGTCTGTATGAGACATAGCATATTGTATCTCGACAATGGATTGTCATTTGCCTTATCACGTGGCGATGGATTGTTGTTTTCAGCCTGCGAACTGCATTCAAAGAAATGCCGCAATCGTCATGACCCATACGCAGATCCGTCGGCAGTAGCATCCTTACACAACTAACACAACACATTGCGACAATGGGTATTAACGATGGGACGACCAAGGAAACTGTCGGGCTGTCGGTACATTGCTAGGCTCCGTCGTCATTATTATCGATAGGCCTTGTCCCTCTAAACCCAGTAGGTTGTCCTTTGTCGGTTGCTTTTTGCAAGTCCGCCGACGCATGTGAAAATCGATTTATGATAGACTTCGGCACTTTGCTACCTCCAAACTACCCCTACGGCCCTTTCGCCACAATCGGCCTTGACCCGAAATTCCGATCATGTCATGGACCATCTGACACGCGTTCTCTACTGCAGCTATGTTGGCCCGGCTGAAGTCTCTGGCAAGCATTGCTCTTGACGTCTTATTCTTCTGGCTGAACGTACGTTCCGTAGAATGACTTCGACTATCGACCAAGCGTATGAGCTGACTATTGGCCCTCCTTTGCAGCGGTTGTATTCCTGGTGGAATCGTAAAACGCCAAAAGATGTCCTCATCGAGAGCATCAAAGAAGCACGCCTCTTTGAAGAGTGGGAAGCCGCTGCATTCCAACTCGATGAAGTCTTGGGCTATGACCTCTGGCGCCAGAACCCTACGAGCAAACATTACGATTATCGTTTGATCTATGAACGCTTGCAGGCCATCATCGAAGCGCGCGAAGATGATGACATCCTGAGCTTGGTTAGCTTGCTGCGATCCGGACTCGTGAGGAATTTGGGCAACATCACTGCGCCAAACTTGTACAATCGGGCATACGCAGGTACAAAGCTACTCATCGAAGACTATGTTACGCAGGTGGCTTTGGCAGTGGAATATGTCACATCTTACCCTACGTCTTCTGAATATCAAGGTGGCTTGACCCATCAAGCGAAGATGGACGTGTTGCACGACACCCGTCAGGCGTTCGGTCGATCAGCTCTGGTTCTTCAAGGTGGATCGATCTTCGGACTCTCCCATATCGGCGTTGTCAAGGCACTTCATCTTCGGGGTCTGCTGCCTCGAATCATCGCCGGAACAGCAACGGGAGCCTTAATCGCAGCGCTTGTCGGCGTACACACTGAGGACGAACTCCTAGACACGCTTACAGCGGATGGGATTGACCTTACGGCGTTCACAGATCGATTCAGCAAATCTGATGACGAAGGTACTTCTAGCGGATTCAATTTTGAGGATTCAGACTGGTTCGCCACGACTATGCGTCGGTTACAGCGTCTCATTCGTGAAGGCCGCCTACTAGATGTGGATGTGCTAGAGCAGTGCGTGCGCGCGAATATCGGTGATGTTACCTTTGAAGAGGCCTACAGCCGCACTAAACGCGTTTTGAACATTACTGTGGCTACTAGCGGCGGCGACGGCGTACCCAACGTCCTCAATTACCTAACAGCACCAAATGTCTTAATCTGGTCCGCAGCGCTAGCGTCCAATGCTTCTGCACTCCATGGTTCGGTAACTCTCTTCTGCAAAGACGAAGCCGGCAATATCGAGCCTTGGGCACCGGCTCTTGACACCACGTTCCGCTCCTGGCACACAACAGTATACACGTCGGACCGCGAGTCGCCGCTGTCGCGGATCGCAGAGCTCTTCAACGTCAACCACTTCATCGTGTCGCAAGCGCGGCCGTACCTGGCGCCGTTCCTGCGGTCGGAGCTGCACCACGCGAACCCGCGCTACGACGGGCGCTGGAAGCCATCGGCGTCGATCCTGCGCCTCGTCGGCATGGAGCTCCAGCACCGCCTGATGCAGCTCGACTCGCTGGGCCTGCTCAACCCGGCCGTGCGCCGCTTCCTCCTCGACGAGAACATCCCCGGCGCCAGCCTCACCCTCGTCCCCGAGCTCACGCCCGCCGACTTCGTGCGCCTGCTCGAGAATCCGAGCAAGGCGAGCATCGAACACTGGATTCGCCGCGGCGAGCGAAGTGTTTGGCCGGCCATCGGCGCCCTCAAGATTCGCTGCGCTATTGAGGTTGAGCTCGATCGTGGCTACCAGCTCGTGCGGCGCAGGAAGCCATTTGATCCGGCCACGCCGGGTGCCGTGGAGGCCAGAGTGCAAGGCGAGGTGTCTCGCAGGAGCACGAAAGCGCGCGCGTCGAGTTTCGCAGGTACGGGCTGAACTGAAGCTGGATATTGGAACGAGTTGAAGAAATTGCATTGCGACTGGGATTCGAAAGAATCATTTACAGTGCGGTTACTCAGCTTGGCGGCGCAAGGCGAAGAACTCTCTTAGCACCATAGCCTGCACGTCCCGTCCGCGCCAGCACTCACAACCCATGGCTGCCCAGGACACCAATCTAGGTCCAGCACGCCTAACCCTCCAACAATTTTATGACCCCTCAACACCTTCAGCGGCACAATCGCCGCATTCTCCATAAGATCGTCGAAAACCTTCCCATGGAACACCTGCACGGTGCCATCATCACTCGCATCGGCAAACAGCGGGAACCCACTCTGATGGAAGCGTACAGCACGAATAGCCTTGGGGTGGTAGCGCAGGGTGCGGTAGGGCGTGGGCGCGAGGTCGAGGTCGTGCCACAGCAGGCGGCGGTCGTAGGAGCCGAGCAGCACGTGCTCGCCGGACGGGTGCACGTCGACGCTGGACAGCCAGCGCGCGCCCGGCAGCAGCGCCTTCGCGAGCGTCTGCGCCGCCAGGTCGTACACCCGCGCACCCCGCTGCGTCACCACTACGAAGTGCGGCCGCGTCGGGTGGAACGCTGCGCTCTGCGCCGCCCCCTTCAGCCGCCGGAACGGCTGCTGCGTTTGGTGCTTGCTCACCGTGTGGATTGCCACCGCCGCGGACTGCCCGCGCGGCGACACCGTCGACAGGTAGTCGCCGCGGCGGTGCCACGCGATGACCTTGATGGGCGAGCGCACCGCGCAGCACAGGAGGACGCCGTCGTCGGCGAGCGCGGGCGGCGGCCGCGTCCACTTCGCGGGCGGGTCTTTGGCGGCCGCGCCGGCGCCCGGCTTGTTCGCTTGATGGCCGAAGCCGGCGTCCAGCACGTCGCGGCTCGCCGCCTCCATCTCGGGCGTTAGGCTCGGTAGGCCGTACGGCACAATGAAATACAGATGTTCCTGCACTGCTGCCGCGAGAATCACGTGCTCTTTCCCTGGCCGCCAGCGCACCGCGTCGACGGCGTCTTCGGAAGACAGCTTCTTGATCCAGATTTGTCTACCCGTAAGAAGCTCCCATATGCGCACTGTTCCGTCGTCGCCGCCGCTCGCAACGTAGGAGCCCGTGGGATCGACAGCGACAGACCGCACACGGCCTTCGTGGCCTCGGAATATCGTAGCGCAAGCGGTCGGGAACGGCCGCAGTTCGTCGGGACTCGGCAATTTGGGCAGGAGTGACTCTGGGTCGATGTTGAGCTTGCTGCGACGGACGCGCGGCGCCAGATACAGATCCAGACACCGCTCGAACGTCATCTTCACGTTGTCGTAGCCGGGCACTTTGCGAAGCGCGCCGAAATCCTGAGGGAGATACTCTTTCTCGCGATCCTCGGGATCGGTGGCTTCCCATTCTGCCTTTTCTTTCTTGTCGGGAAGATATTCGGGCGGAGGATGATAGCTATCTTCGTATCCCGGTGGTGGAAGTTTTGGCGCTGGTATGTGCATGATATGGTCTGGTCTGGGTGCTTCGTCTGCCCAAAGGTCGTACTTGGGAATGCTCAGATCCTCTTCCTCCTCGTTTGGTGGACGGTACGGCTTTATTCGCCCTTCCTTGATGGCCCTTACAATCTTCATGATGCGCTTTGCTTCGTTCTTGGATGGAATAAATCTTCTCTTCGGTTCAGGAGCAGCGCTCAACGGCATGATCTCGGTCTTTCGCGTGAAGTAGTCTACATAATCTGGATACGGGTCGTATCCATCCTCGGGTATCTCATTCCGCGTGATCTTTCTGAGCACATCAAGCTCTTCTTGATTCAGCTGAAGTGGTTTTCCTGTTTCTGGATCCGTGAGGCCGGTCCATCCTTCTGGTATTTCGATGCTATCCAGCAGAGCGTCAAGTACGTGTCCTTGAGCAGGTCTCATGATTTTCTTCCCGTTTATATCGTAACCTATATGCGGATACGAGTCATAAAATGATAAAGGAATATTTCCGATTGTGTTCGCTTGCTCAGCGGCATCAGAGTCATCCGAGTCGTATACAGGTTCGATCTCCTTGTAGATGTATCTGGGATTGCCATTGGCGTCGGTCGTGACCGTGTAATTTGTCTCAAGCTCATCCATTCGCAACAATACTGGTTCTGGGCTCTCTGATCCGTCTTGTATTGGTGGGAGTAGACCTTCCTCCTCTTTGTCTTTAGATGAATTTCCATTTCGACCTGCTTTGTTCGACTTCAGCGAGGCGATTTGCTTGCCAATGTCATCCTGTTCAGCGTCCGACAGGTCATATTCATCCTCTTCATCACCTTCTTCTTCGTCGCTTCCCTCTTCGTCCTGCTCTTCCACGTCGTGTTCGTCCTGTTCCTCACTCTCGGACCCACTCTGATACGATTCCGCGTCGCTATCGGAGAAGACGCTGTCGAGGGAGCCACTATGAAATTCGTCACCTGGGATATTGACTGCATCCGTCTCAACGTCACGAGTGACAGCTTTCCGCTTCTTAGCGGAATTTGACTCAGCCATGGTGATTGGTATGACAATGCGGAGAAGCTTTCAAAGTCGGATTGATCTCGACCCAGGCGATCAATGACAGAATAAGGAAAATTTGAGGAGATTTGCTGGGAGATACATGCGCGTCAGGATTTTGACATGACCATATCAGGAATTCTGGAAATGCTTGGTACCCACAGCGACTTAATAAACGCCGAGTAGAAAATGTTTCTTGGAGCCGACGTTGGAAATTTTTTGGCCTGTGGCTTAAGCTGCGGCTGTGGCGCCTTTCATAACCCTGCTAGTAGCTGCACACGTGAGCTACTTACGGACGTTTCCCACTGCCACCTGGAGCAATACGTGCATTGTAGGGCTATTGGTAGTAGTATAGAATGCTGTCATGTATCCAATTATTCTCCTAGAGCTCTTAGCCTTGCTCTGATCCGCGTGAAGTTTGACCGTTATTACCAGATCTGAAAAACGTGAGGCTGAGGAAGTTCGTTTCTCCGATGCACTGCACGGACCATATCTCGACGGTCCGATGGCACATGTGCAGCATTTCACTTTTGGGATCACTCACTATTATTTTTGTTGTCCTTCGCTTCTTTCTCCCATCTCTTTCCTCTTTCCCCCAAACAACTCACCCGAAACCCTCATCTCTTCTCGCCTCGACCCTCCACTTCACTGATCACCACCTATATCGCCGAGTCCTTCGACGCCTTGAGCCTGAATGGCTCGTCCACGCTCTCCTCGAGCTGGAGACGGCTCCCGTCGCCGCGATCGTGACAATATTTATCGTGACGACCAACGTGACAACCGTCGTCGCTACGATGAGCGTGGCAGCCGCGACCCTTATGACAATTATCGACCCAGCGGCCGCGAAGATGACACCTACAGACCACCTCGCCGCTCCCAATCTCCACGTCGTCGGGACCCCTCACCTCGCCGTCGCCCTCGATCACCTCACGGCGGTCGAGTGAGGGATCGAGACCACCGTAGAGATGATCGCGATAGAGCTTACGACCGTCGCCCTGAGCGCCCGCATGAACGAAGCCCAGCGCAGCAGGTAACTGAAGAACACTCCCCTCCACCCGAACTTCCCCAAGTAAACAGTGTACAGACTTCTGATCCAGCCCGCGACTCTAAGAAAGATGCTTCGCAGCAACCTACCCAACGTGAATCAGCTGCTCAGGCTCAAGAGCGTCAGCTCCGCCTCCAGCGCGTGGCCGAGCGATTCCAATCTGCCTCCAACCTACCATCTGCGACTCCAACCCCGTCTACTCCTTCCACATCTACGAATTCACAAACACTGCCAGCGTTGTCTGCCAATGCTGCTCCAACTAGGAAGCCAGGCTTTAAATCTATTTCGTCTCTCGAATCTTCAGGCTCAGCATCGGTCCAACCTGCATCGGCAATTCCCGCTCGAATCATCGGCAAGATCGGTCTCAAGATGAGTGCTGCTGATTCCGGTAGCAAAAAGCGCTCCAATGTCAACCTTGGTGAAGAAGAGGTCAAGCGCCGTAAACTTGAGCAGCTGCCAGACGAACCTAGCACTGTCAATGCCGAGCTCAATGGAGATGCTGAAGAAGAGGATGAAGAAGACGACGACATGACACTCCAACCAACCGCCGTTGACACAGCCGAAGGCGACGAACCTGACTCTCTCGATGTTTTCATGGCTAAGTTGGAAGCTGAAATGGATGCAGAAAACGGCCAGAGCAAGGATGCCAAGGGCGAGTTGTACGAGAATACAGATGAAGTGGCCTTTGAAGAAAATGAAGAGAGTGGAGAGTTGTTGGAAACCATCACTGACCAGATCAACGAGATCAAAGGACTGAAGAAGAAGAAGGATGTTCCAGTCATTAACTGGTCGACGGTTGAGCTCACGCCGTTCGAAAAGACTTTCTACAAGGAGTCTGCAGACATTCAGAATCTCAGTCCAGAAGAAATCTCTGCTATCCTCGCGCGCGATAACATCACAATCCGTGGTAAGAATCCACTGCGTCCTATCTTGCGCTGGGAAAATGCATCATTTCCAATGAACATCATGACCGTCATCGAGAACGAGTTGGGCTTCCCAGCACCAACCGCCATCCAGGCAATCGCTTTGCCAACGCTAATGTCTGGTCGAGACCTCATCGGTATTGCACAGACTGGTAGTGGTAAGACACTGGCCTATGTTCTTCCCATGCTCCGACATATCTCTGCGCAGCCTCTACCATCGAAGCTGGAGTCACAAGCGCCTGCAGCCTTGATTCTTGTTCCCACCCGTGAGCTAGCAACACAGGTTCATACCAACGCCCGACCATTTACGAAAAAGATGAATCTGCGCATGATTGCAGCATACGGCGGTGCCGTGATTTCGGAACAGATTTCCTTGATCAAGGCTGGAGTAGATATCTTGATCTGTACACCCGGTCGTGCCATTGAATTGCTTCAAATCCGCAAGCTCGATTTGCATCGAGTCACATTCTTCGTGCTTGATGAAGCTGATCGTATGCTGGACATGGGATTTGAGCCTCAAATCTCAAAGATTGCCGCTAACGTCCGTCCTGACCGACAGATTTGCTGCTTCTCCGCGACATTCAACAAGAAAATGGACTCAATCGCTCGCACCTATCTGCGTAATCCCATTGAGATCACCGTTGCCGGAAAGAGTACTATTCCTAAAGGCGTCTCGGTCGAAGTCTTTGTCATTCCAGAAGAGAAGAAGTTTTATTCCCTGCTCAAGATTCTAGGCGAGTTCTCTTTGGAGGATGATGATCCTCGAACTCTGATCTTTGTCAATCAACAAAAGACTGCGGATGATCTTTTGAACAAGCTTCTCAAGCACGGCTATCCTTGCAACTCGATCTACGGTAGCAAAGATCAGCAAGATCGAACCGACGCCATCGCTGACTTCTCATCTGGAGCTGTTCCTGTTCTCATCGGCACTAGTGTTGCCGCCCGTGGTCTCGACATTGAGCAGCTAAAACTCGTCGTTGAGTATGATCCCGCCGACCACATGGAAGACAACATTCATCGCATCGGTCGAACGGGCCGTGCCGGTAAAACTGGTCGAGCGGTTTGCTTTATTTCTCCGGCGCAAGCAAACTGCGCCGAGCCACTGGCCAAGGCACTTCGAATCTCCAAGCGCGAAGTGCCAAAGGAGTTGCAGGACCTCGTTGATGAATTCGAAGAGCAGGTCAAGACCGGCAAGGCCCAGCGCGGTGGTTCAGGTTTCGGTGGACGTGGTCTTGAAAAACTGGATCAAGAACACAATTCTGAGAGGCGCACTCTTCGTATTGATGCCGGTGTCGAAGAAGCAAGCCATGACATGTTGGATACATCGGACAATGAAGACGAGATGACCAAGGCCATATGGGCTAAGGCAACCGGCCAACAACAGCAACAACAACAACAACAACAACAACCAGAAGAGTCATCGTTTGCGGAAGAAGCACGCGCTAGACTCAAGCAATTCGACAACATTCAGATCGATATCAAGAAACGAGAAGTACCTACCGATTCAACGGCTCCAATGTCATATGGCGGTGCCGATGGACTCTCAAAGGCTCAGCTCGCCGCTGCTAATATCTCAGCTCGACTTTCTTCCAAGAACACGATCCGTTCTGGTCAGTCCCTGGATAACAAAGGACGTAAGTATTTCCCTTTCATCTTTGTTTTGTTGTATCATGCCTGTAGAAACTTATTTTACTAACTTGCATGTAGCTGATGCCGGCGCATTCCATGCAACGCTCGAAATCAACGACTTCGGACAACGTGCAAGATGGCAAGCAACTAATCGCAGCAACATTGCGAAACTTCTCGAAAAGGGCAACTGCTCTATCACTAACAAAGGTACTTACTATGCCAAGGGTGCGAAGCCGGGTCCGGATGATCCACCGAAGCTTTACATTCTGGTCGAGGGCGAGACGGAGGCGATTGTGTCGGACGTTATGAAGGATCTGATTGAGTTGTTGAAGAAGGGCGAGATAGAGGATCAGCAATCCCGTCCAGGCATGGCGACGGCTAGATACAACCCACTGGCGAGCTGAGGATTGAGTGTAGGGGATTGAAGACATCGGTCCACTTGCTCCGTGTATAAATAACCACCCAATCTCTAATATGTCGATCGATGGAGGATGACGCCGGTCAGCTTGTTTGTACACTATCGACGACCACCCATTCTCTCAATGGCGCTGACTGGCCGTCTGCGTAGTTGGAAGATGGTGACACGGGTATGAGAATGGCTTTACACATCACTTTGCATCTCTAGCGAGGCACAATGAGAAGACCCGTTGATACCGAACTACCTGTTGCTTCTTGTTCTTGTATGATTATGCAAGTCCATTTTTTTTTTAAGTGAAAGAAGTCTCCTATCACTGATACTCCGACTGCCTAGCTGAAAGGAAGCCTCATTACAACTCCCAATACCAAATACTCCCATTTAACGATGCTATGATGCTGTGTAAATGATTGACTATTTCATTCAGCTCCTCGAAAAACCATTCCAACAGCAGAAACGATGGACTTCGACGCTTATTCCTGTTTAACCCGCTAGCTGCTTTACTCTTCTATCCTCGCACGCAGGACAAAACGGCTCGGCAACACCAGGACGCAAGAAATACCTCCCATCTTTGAACGGCCCTTTACATTCCTGTAACTAGTCAGCATCGCATTCACAAGCATCTGAACACACAAGAGGAACTCGAACGAAACAGAGACCAAACTCACCCCGCAACAAAAGCACTCCTCATGCCACTCCGCGCCCAGCGCCTCCACAACAGTATCGAGTATGGGCCGACGACACCTCTTGCACTTGCCAGAGTAGCGCTTGGCGGCACACCCCACGCACCACGCGTAGCCATCGCGCTCCACAAACGGCGTGTCGGCATCGAAAGGGTCGCCGCAACCCGCGCAGAAGAAGTGGCCGGGGTGCCAGGACGCACTGCACGCCAGCACGACGGCGCCCTCGATCGGCGTGCCGCACCCCTTGCAGCGCGCGCTGAACGCCTCGTGGTAGTCCAGGTGGCAGTAGAAGCGCGGCGACGGGTCGGCCGCCGCGCCCTCCGATGCCGCGCGCGCCGCCTGCGCGGATGCTGGCTCTGGGTAGAACGCTACGCACTCGAGCCCCGTGCTGCACACGTGGCACCGGAAGCACGATGGGTGGAAGCGGGCGCCCGCGGCGGTCACGGTGCGCCCCGAGATGGGGAGCGCGCAGGCGGCGCAGAGGGCGGTGCCGCTGGTGGTGGTGCGGATGGTCGGTCGTGGCGCTTGCTTTGCGGTGTGGGAGGGGTCGGGTAGTGGCCGAGTTGAGCTGGAGATGGAAATCGTTGGAGTGTTGTTGATGGAGATGGTGGGGACGTCGTTGACTGAGATGGTTGGGATGTCGTTGATTGCGATGGTCGGAGCGCTGATGGAGATTGTAGGAGCGTCGTTGACCGCGATGGATGGGATTGGAGCTTCCACTGAGATAGTTGGCATGTCGTTGACCGCGATAGTCGGAATTGGAGGGTGGTTATCGACTTGGATGGTTGGAACGGAATAAGGCCTGGCAACAGGTTCTCCTATGGCAATAGATGGAATACTACGAGCTGGAGGATACACTATTGGGACAGGATCAGTTTGAGAGCGTTTCATGACGGGATCCGGAAGATCTAGTGGCGACGGTGTTCTCTCATGAACCGGGTTTGTGGCCTCTAGCTGAACATCTTTTGGCTTCCAGTTTTTGTCAAAGCTAACGATCGGTCTACCAGGACTGTCGGATACCATCGCAGGAGTGGGAAGATTTGGACTGCGGTCTTTTAGGCTCATGCTTGTCGCTTTGCGAATGTCGTAGTTTCTGACTTCCATCCCGTCTCTCATCTTGATATCTTCCTCCACTGGTTTAACATCGAGATCTAAGCTCATGTCATTGGTGGTATAAGCCGGATTACGTGATTGAGTTGGTGGGTTTCGCTGAATTTCGATCTTGTCGAATTTTCCTAGTCCACTAACAGGTGCAGTCCCCGTTTTGGTTTGCTTGGCTCTTGCGAACGGATTGCGAAGGTTGATTGGAGCTGCGTTGCTTACCATGCGAGCAGCTATTGCCAAGTTTGAAACTTTCGTCTGTTCATCTTGGTTGCTGTCGTCATGTTTCGGTGGAGTGACTTTGCCCTTCGGATCCTTCAAGATTACTTTCTCTGGAGCAGGTTCTTTGAAATGAACCGCACTTTTCGCTGGATCGCGCAGCTCGTCACCAAAAGAGTCCTCGACGGGAGTGATAGGACTGGCTGTTGATTTCATGGACGAATCGCTTGGAATGCGACTGCTGTTGTTTCCACTACTTTTGCTGCCATTGGAGACTGACCGACTTGAGCTTCCATCGCGACGCCTCTTCGACATGTTCAGATCATTCATCCAGCTCCTGCTTCGAGCATGGCTACCCTTCCTAAGATGCGCATG
>Ga0335073_10006722_pt1 | contig 16169 bp, 14 predicted proteins | sample Lox_Sample_22_FD_207093 | JGI IMG/M metagenome (GOLD analysis project Ga0335073, IMG submission 207093) | Soil microbial communities from Loxahatchee National Wildlife Refuge, Florida, United States - Lox_Sample_2.2 | ecosystem: Environmental > Terrestrial > Soil > Wetlands | place: USA... | reverse complement strand
CGCGTTCCAGCCATGCGCGGACCGAGTGGTAGAGCACCGGGTCGAGTTCCGCGCGGTCTGCGCGCACCCAGGAACTAACGTCCGCGCGCTGTCCGCCCGGGCTCGCGCCACCCTGGCTGTCGCCGCGTTGCGGGTAGATGTAGACGCAGCCGATGACGGCGCCGGCGCCGGTGCCGGTGCCGGCGCCGAGCACGGTGTAGGTGAACCCGCGGCGCTCGGTGAAGTCTAGTGCGTGGCGTTCGAGGTCGCGCAGATTCTCCGCCAGGCTCATCTCGTGCGGCCAGCTCTTCCCGGCGAATCCCGGCGTCGCCTGGATGTGGCCGATGCTGGCCGTCCACGCCGCATAGTCGGCGGCGTTGTGCTGGGGCCCGAGCGGCTCCAGCCGGAATTCCCCGGCTGTGAGCCCGTCGGGTACCGCGAAATCCGCCGGAACGAACAGCTGGTCGCTCATCAGGCGATGGTAGCCGGATGCCGGTAGGCGATGGCCGCCCTGCTCGGCGAGTGCTTCCACTGCTTACCGGAAACGTCCCCTGACGATGCGCGGCGCCAGCGGAGGCTGGTGTGCGCGGCCGGGACCGGTTTACGATCTTTGGATCCCGGCTGAGGGAGATCTTGATGCCGCTCTACATGTACCAGGCCTCGTACACCGCCAAGTCGATGGCGGATCAGCTCAAGGAGCCGCAAGACCCGGTTGAGGTCATCAGTTCTGCCCTGGAGGACCTGGGAGCCACGATCGTGGTAGCCGGCTTTCCGTTTGGCGAGTACGACGTGCTGGTCGTGTACGAGGCGCCGGACGACATGACCGCTGCCAGCGTCGCCATGGCCGTCGCCGCCGCGGGAGAGGTCCGGTCCGGCAAGACCACGCGGCTGCTCAGCGGGCAGGAATGGCTCGAGTCTTTGCGCAAGCGCAGGATCATCACCAACCGGAAAGCGCAGTCGTACGACAGCCCGTCCTGATCACTGCCACGGAGGTGTGCTGTGCCTGCTGCCGGGACTTCGCCTCGTCCTGAGGTCTCGCATGCCGCCGGGCAGCGGCGTGGCTGGGAGAGCCCGCCCGTCGCCGAGCTGCACGTCCATGTGGAAGGCACGCTGGAGCCTGCCGCCGTCGTGGCCATGGCGGCGCGCAACCAGGTAGCCATCCCGGTGACCGACGCCGCGGAGCTGGCCGCCCGGTACTCCTTTTCGGACCTGCAGTCCTTCCTCGACCTGCACTACGCCAACCTGTCGGTGCTGCGGACCGCACAGGACTTCTTCGAGCTCGCCACCGGCTATCTCGACCAGGCCCGCCGGTGCAACGTCCGGAGGGCCGAGATCTTCTTCGACCCGCAGACCCACGTCTCGAACGGCGTTGCGCTGGAGGCGGTGATGGAGGGCCTCACGGCGGCGTTCCGGGACGGCGAGCGCACCCACGGGGTCTCCGCCGACTTGATCATGTGCTTCCTGCGGGACCGGGGCGCGGTGGCCGCCGGCGAGATGCTGAGCGCGATCTTGCCGTTCCGCGCCGACATCATCGGCGTAGGCCTGGACTCCACCGAGATCGGCTACCCGCCCGAGCTGTTCGCGGACGTCTACGCCCGCGCCGCGGCGGAAGATCTGCACCTGGTGGCGCACGCTGGCGAGGAGGGCGGCCCCGAGACCGTCGCGGCCGCGCTCGACGTCCTGCACGTGGAGCGGGTGGATCACGGCGTGCGGGCCATGGAAGATCCCGCGCTGGTGAGCCGGCTTCGTGACCAGCGCGTCCCGCTGACGGTGTGCCCGCTTTCGAATGTGCGCCTGCGGGTGGTCGATACGCTCGCCGACCACCCTCTTCCGGCGATGCTGGATGAAGGGCTTCTGGTCACCGTCAACAGCGACGATCCGCCCTACTTCGGGGGTTACGTCGATGCCAACTACGCGGCGATCCGCGACCAGTTCGCCCTCGCGCCGGGCCAGCTCGAGACCCTGGCCCTCAACTCGTTCGACGCCGCGTTCGTCGACGACTCCCGCCGGCAGGCCTGGAAACAGGAGGTGCGCGCGGCCTTCGCCCGCGGATGACGGGCCGCCGTCTCGCCTGCCAGGCGGTCATGGGCCGCTTGTCAGCCGGGCAGCCGTGTCACTGGCTCTGGCCGGCAATTGATCTTCACCAGTATGGGTCCGCCTGCTCCCTGGGTGCACCGCCGACGGCTGCAGAGCAGCTACTCGGATGCCATAGAGCGCTGCATAAGGGGATGTTCGGAGTGCTTGGGTATCAGCGCCCAAGGAAGCCCTGTGTACAAATAACCAGCAGTGGCAGTGTACAGTTCGGTTATGGACGTAGCAGTGACCGAGCTGCGCGCTCACCTCAGCGAGTGGCTTGACCGCGCGCGAGAAGGTGACGAGGTCGTGATCACCGACCGGGGCGTTCCAGTTGCCCGGCTCGTGGGCCTGACCACCACCGCGACGCTGGAGCGGCTGACCGCCGAGGGCGTGATCGCCCGGCCTGCGATGGTCCGCCGCCCCCGGGCATCCGGGCGTCCGCGGGCCCGGGTGCGCATGCCGGTGGCCGACCTTGTCAGCGACCAGCGGCGCTGATCTGATGTCGCTGGTCTATTTCGACACCAGTGCATTCGTCAAGCTGCTGGCCGAGGAGCCGGGCAGCGATCTGGCCGCGCAGCTTTGGGATGGATGCGACGCTGCTGTGGCGAGCCGGCTGGCCTATCCCGAGGTGCGAGCGGCGCTGGCCGCCGCCGCTCGCAACCACGACCTGAGTGAGGAGGAGCTGGACGGCGCCGAGCAGGCATGGGAGGAGTTCTGGGCAGCAAGCCGCCCGGTGGAGCTGACCGCCACGGTAGAACGCCATGCTGGCCAGCTCGCCCGCGAGCACGCCTTGCGTGGTGCCGACGCCGTGCACCTGGCCAGCGCGCTGGCCATCGGCGACCCCGGCCTCGTCATTGCCGTCTGGGATCGCCGCCTGCACAGCGGGGCCCAGGCCGCCGGCATCCGCGTGGCGCCGGCGCAACTTGATGCGACCGCACCATCGCCAGCGCCGCAGGCACCGCCACCTGAGCATCGCTAGCTGACGCAGATGCCCGACTTCGGTCGCGACGTTACGTGGTTCTCGTGGTCGAGAGTGGGCGGCCGTAGCGCGGCTAATGTAAAAGCTTGTGGCATCTGTGCTGAGCCCGCTCATCGCTGACGTCCAGGCCGCTATGCGAGCCGGTGACGACCCCCGGTTCCGCCGGTGTTTCGCGAGCCTGCACGCCGCCGGCCGAAGCGCCAGCGGGGAGGACTTGACGGGCGCGCTCGAGGAGATGGCTCCCTGGCTGTGCACGCTGAACGGCCTGTTCGCTAAAGTCGCTCTGCTGGCCGGCGCCTTCGTTGAATGGGGCGGCTCGCCGCTGCCCCTGGCCGAAGCGCTGCCCCGCTGGGCGGCGTACAAGATGCGGCTCTACGCGCTGTTCCAGGACGCGTGGCCCCGGGCATCGGGCGGCCAGGCGCTGCCTGACCGGGAGGACCTGTCCGCGATGGGTCCGGCCATTGCGACGATGACCGCCGCCGCCGAGCGTGTCCGGCTGCCCGTAACCGGCATCGATCAGATCGTCGCGACATGGTTCGACCTGGATGACTGGCTCAAGCTCATGATCACGCTGATGGCCCGCCGCGAGTTCCGCGCGGCCATGGCTGGCCGTGACGAGGTCAGCAAGAGCGCCGCCGCCATCGCTGGCACGGTCCAGGCCGCTGACTGGGTGTACGGACTGTCGGTGGTCCTGGACAACGAGCCGCTCGTGGCGCTGGACCACACGTCCCGCCGCGGTTTCCGCCTGACCATGAGCGGTGTCGGTGACAATTTCCAGTTGCACACGCTGCTGGCTGACCGGCTCGCTGGCCACGGCCAGCACGGCCCCTTCGGCCTGCAACCGCCCAAGCCCGAGTGGGTGGCGGCTGCGACGGACGCGCCGCCGCTGCTGCCGCTGACCGACCCCATCCTGCGCCGGTTCCGGCTGTTCGACGGGCTCGGCTACTACGTCTTCCCGGAAGGGCGCCCGGCTGACATCGCCCCGCTCGACGGAACCCGCGTCGTGGTCCTCCACGCCCCGCTGGGCCGCTATGGATGGAGGTACGGTCGCACCTACCAGCACATGGCACCGGCCCTGACCCTCGACCGCCTCATGGAGCCATCAGAGGCGGCAAGCTGGCTTGCCCGCGTGCTTCCCGCCCGGGAAATCGACCTCATGTCGATCAACGACAAACCAGGCACCTGACACTACGAAATACAAGAAATCGGCGATCCGGCGCACCGCGAGCGAAATCCCGGTCACGTGGCAGCGCCCTCCTGTTCGCGGAGCGCCTGCCACATGCCCCGGGTCATCTCGTACTCGACCTCGCCCAGTTCCGACCCGGGAAACGGGTCATCCGAGGAGGGGAACGTCCGCACGTACCGCATGCCGATGGCCTGCAGCACGTGCCGGGATGCAGTGTTCACTGACATGGTCTGCGCGATCACCCGGTTCTGCCCGACGGTGGCGAAGGCGTGCCGCAGCAGGGCGCGGGATGCCTCGCTGGCCAGGCCCTGCCGCCAGTACCGGCGGACCTGGCGGTAACCCAGGTCCGAGACGGCCGGGTCATCGGGCTGGTCCGGGCCGTGCGCGGGCGGCAGCATCATGAGCCCCGCGAACTCGCCCTCCTGAACCGATGCCGGCGGCGCGGAGCCGCGCGTGCCGCCACCGGAACCGAACGCCATCCAGAAACCCAGGCCATCCACCCTGCCGGCCAAGGCCATCCTGCGCGCGTGTGACTCGGCTACCTCGGCTGCCGACCGCGCTCGCCCGCCGAGGTAGCGGAGCACTTCTGGATCGGAATCGAGCTGGATCTCCAGGTCGAGATGGCGGTCGGCAAGCGGGACCAGCAGGAGCCGGGCTGTCCGCAGAACGGGCTGAGGCACCCGGCCACGATCGCAAGCCGGCACCGGCAGCGCAACCCTCTTGCCGCATGCCGCTCCGCACCTGCCACAGGAACCGCGGATGACGAGGTTGGCCCCGAAGCCATAAGGGCGCGCTGAAGGTCAACGGCCGCGGGCTAGACATCCGGGCCCAGATGGCCGGCGATTTCCCGGCTGATGCGCCCGTTGACCGGTTCGATGGGGATGCCGCGGTTGGTGATGACCACGTGGGCCTGTGTGATTGTGGCAGGTTGCTTATCCGCGCAGCAGGCCGAGCTCGCGTGCGCGGCTGCGGCCGGGATGCAGACTCGATGCTTGACAACGGCTCCGTAAGGGTAAACGAGCCGGCATGGGGGAGGCGCAAATTCGGGGTTGTATCCACGCTGCCGTACGTGATTGGCCCAGGCGGGCTTTTATGGGCCACGGGAATGGGGTGTGAAGGCTGAAAGGCAGGTCGGGCTCGTCGCTGGGCTGAGCCTGATCGCCATGCTGGCTGTTGTGGCGTTCCGGCCAGCCGCCCCGGACGCGGAATCGGGCCAGGCCTTGTGCGCAACCAAGCCCGCTCCCGCGTCGGGCAGCAGTTCGGGCACGAAGGCGCCGGTCACATCGGGCCGGAATGTCTGGAGTTTCGTGTCCGCACCGAGCCTGCATCCCATGCGGGTCTCGGTCACCGCCGACCGGAAGGGCACCGCGCCCGGCCAGATCTTTGTCGCGCCCTACAGCACGGGCCAGATGGTCGGCCAGACGGGCTCCCTGATGCTGGACAATGCCGGGAAACCGGTCTGGTTCCGGCCGCTGCCCTCCGCGAGCATCGAGGCCGCGGACTTCCAGGTGCAGACGTATCACAACGTCCAAGCCGGAACGTCGCAGCCGGTGCTGACCTGGTGGCAGGGAACGCTCGCCGTCCCGCCGGCCTACACCAATCTGCCGGCCGGTGCGCCCGAGCCCGGCGGCTGCTACTACATCTACGACTCTCACTATCGCCTGGTCAGGACCGTCTCCGCGCAGAACGGCTTCGACGCCGACGAGCACGAATTCCTGCTAACGCCGCAGGGTGACGCGCTGTTCATTGCCTCCAGGCCGGTAAACATGGACCTCCGCCGTTACGGCGGTCCGAAGAACGGCGCCGTCGAGGACAGCGAGGTCCAGGAGGTGAACCTGGCCACCGGGAAGCTGGTCTTCACCTGGGACATGCTCCAGCACGTGAGCCTCGCGGACTCCGAGGTGGCTGCCTCCAGCGCGTCGTCGTCGGACGGCGTCTGGGATGCCTATCACATGAACTCGCTCGACGTGGGACCCGGGGGCCAGCTGCTGATCTCGGCCCGCAACATGTGGGCGGTCTACGACGTCTCGATGAGCACCGGGAAGATCCTCTGGCAGCTCGGCGGCAAGGAAAGCGACTTCACCTTCGGCAATAACGCGAACTTCTACTGGCAGCACGATGTCCGCTTCCGCGGCGGGCAGATGATCAGCATGTTTGACGACGGCTGCTGCAATCTGCCGAAGGGGAAGCCGGAGCAGCAGTCACACGGCCTGATCCTGAAGCTTGGCTCTCAGACTCACAAGGCGACCGTGGTGACCACTTATTACCATCACGCGGCCCTGTACTCGCCAACGCAAGGGAACACTCAGGCTCTTGGGAATGGCAATCAGTTTATAGGCTGGGGCCAGAATCAGTACTATTCGGAATACGCGGCCGCAGGCAATTCGGAAAGCAACGCATCAGCGAATCTGCTGTATGACGCGAAGATGCCGGGTTCCAACATCTCGTACCGGGTTTTCCGCGATACATGGGTCGGCACGCCCTATTACCCGCCCAGCGCAGCGGCGCGGGCCAGCGGCGGGCGAAGCATCGTCTACGCATCCTGGAACGGCTCGACGCAGACCACGGCGTGGCAGGTGCTCGCGGGACCGAACGCGCATTCCCTGTCGATCGCTGCCGGGCACGTCGTGACGTCCGGGTTCGAAACCGCGGTCACGATACCGAGCCGTGGGCCATTTTTCCAGGTGAGGGCGCTGGGCGCGGCCGGGAACGTGCTCGGGGCGTCTCCCGTCGTGAAGCAGGCTGGCTGACTCTTGAGATTCGCCTACCGCCGGAGGAGCCCGAGCTCGCGTGCTCGGCCGACCGCTTCGTCCCGGCTGTGCACTCCGAGCCGCCGGTACAGGCGCTCGGCCCGCTCCTTTGCCGCGGAACGGGAGATGCCCAGCTTGTCGGCGATGACCGAGAACGGCACCGGCTGCGGGAGGTAACGCAGAACCTGGGCTTCGGACCGGGTGATCGACGCGGCCCGCATCTTGGCCTTGGCTTCCTCGGTGGCCTCGGCGGCGACCACGTCGGCCGAGCCGATCAGCGCGAGGTCCTCCTTGACGGCCTGGCTGGCGGCCCGGTCCGCCGCGTCCGTGATAAGGCCGGCGGCTGCCAGCGCGGTGACCGCCTCGTGTGCGGCAGCCTCCTCGATGAGCCCGGCAGTGATCAGGGCCCTGACCGCTTCTGCCGCGGCTGCTTCCTGGACCTGCTCGGAGGCGGCTTCGGCCTCGGCGGCCTCGGCGGTGGCCGCGACGGCGCGCAGCACCGCGGCCGCCTCGGCTGCCTGTGCCTCGGCGATCACGGCGGAGGCTTCCTCCACCGCGGCGACCTCGGCCGCGACGGCCACGTCGGCGTCGTCAGCCAGGAAGTCGTCGGTGATCAGGGTCCCGCCTGCGGCAGACACGGCATCGACGAGCGGCTCGGCCCAATGATGCTCGACCAGCAGGAAGGCGATCGCGGTTCCCGGATCGACGGAGCCCGCCAGGGCCCGCACCGAGGCCAGGCCGGTGGCCGGGGCTATCAGCGAGCCGAAGTCCTCCTCCTCGGCGACCTCCAGCTCGCGTACCGTTCCGTCCTGCCCCTTGGCCAGGAACATCACGTCCAGAACGCGCAGCGCGCCGCGGCCTTCGATCCGGTCGATCTCCGCCAGCAGGCGGCCCTCCGCATCAGCGTCGAGACGGAAGGTCAAAGCAAGCAGCTGCAACGGTGCGGTCATTCGTGCCCTCCCTCGGTAAAGATGAGCTGTCCCCGGCGGCCGCCTGCGATCGCGCTGGCCGGGCCGAGCTTAACAAGCGGATACTGGCACTGGATCAACGGGACGAGGGCGGAGTGATAGAGAGATGACTGGACCGTCCACGTGCCGGTTCCGTGCCCGCGACGGCGTCGAACTCGCCTACCGCGAGATCGGGGAAGGCCGCCCCCTCGTGCTGATCCATGGCTTCACGGGCTCGGGAATGCAGTGGCTCAATCACGGTCACGCCGCAAGCATTGCCGACCGCGGCCACCGCGTCATCCTCCCCGACATGCGCGGCCACGGTGACAGCACCCGGCCGCACGACCCGGAGGCGTTCCCGCCCGACGTCCTCGCCGACGACACGCTTGCGCTGATCGACGAGCTGGGCCTCGCCGAGTACGACCTCGGCGGCTACTCGCTCGGCGGCACGGTCGTGGTGCGGGCGCTGGCTCGCGGCGCGCGGCCGGGCCGCGCGATCGTGGCCGGCCAGGGGCTCGGCGTGATTGCCGGCACGACCGGCCGCGGCGGCGCGTACCGCGGCATCCTGAACGCCCTCGCCCGCGGGGACGCCATCGAGCCCGGGTCGCCGGAAGCCGAACAGGCCTACTGGATCACCCAGGGTGGCGGTGACCCGCAGTCACTCCTGCACGTGCTCGACTCGCTCGTCGCGACGCCCGAAAGCGTGCTGCGCCAGATCACGATCCCCACACTCGTGGTGGTCGGCGACGAGGACGAACGGCACGCCTCCGCCGACGCGCTCGCCGCGGCACTGCCCGACGCCCAGTTCACCCGGGTGCCGGGTGACCACTTCACCGCCATGGGCGCCCCGGAGCTGGAAGCCGCGATCCTGGGCTTCCTCGGGTGAGGCGGCCGCGCCAGAGACAGGATGGGGCGGCCTAGCTATCGGCGATAAGCGATATCGCTAATGGCTGATAGCCTGCTATTATCAGTCTATGGTGATACGGCGCGACGAGTACCTGGTGACCACGGCACGGGATCTGGGCGCGGCGCTGAAGCACTTCCGGACGGCGGCCGGGGTGACGCAGGTAGACGCGGCCGAGGCCATGGGCATTGGGCAGCCGTACCTGTCGTCGCTCGAAGGCGGAAAGTTCGGAAGTTCGCTGACGCACGCGCTCCGGCTGCTCCGCTTCGTGGGCTGCGAGGTCGTCGTCCGCCCGAGGAAGCCCAGTGGCTGACCGGCTCGTCGCGTGGCTCTCTGGCACGCCGGTCGCCGTGCTGACGCGCGCGCCAGAGTTCCGGATCCGGCTGGAGTGGCGGGACGAGGCCATCGATCGGTGGGGGCTGGGAAGCCCGGCCCTGTCCGTCGGACTGCCAATCGGCTCCCCGGCCGGTTCCCGCGATGTGCGTGGCCTGGACTTCCTGGAGAACATGCTGCCCGAGGGGCCGGCTCTCACGCGGATGGCGGAACTGGCCGGGGTCCGCCCGGTGGACACCTACGGCATCCTCCAGGCGTTCGGCCGGGACTGCGCGGGCGCGATCATGGTGCTCCCGGACGGGGAGGAGCCCGGAGGGGACAGCGGCAGCGGGTACTCCCCGATGACGCCGGGCGAACTGCGGCGGGTGCTCAACGCGCTCGACGCCGTCCCCCTCGCTGCCGCGCCCGACCGCGGCTTCCGCCCGTCGCTGCCGGGCCTGCAGCGCAAGGCGCTGCTCGGCCGTGCCGCCGACGGGACCTGGGAGCTTCCCCGCGGGGACGCCCCGTCGACGTGGATCCTCAAGCCCGACGGCCCGCACCGGATGGCCGCCAACGAGGTCACCGGTCTCTGGCTCGCGGCGGCCTGCGGCCTGGAAGCGGCGCAAGCCGAACTACTCGACGTCGCCGGGCTCACCGTACTGGCGGTACGGCGCTACGACCGGCGGCGCCCGCCAGCCGGGGACATTCCGGCCCGGGTGCACCAGGAGGATGGCTGCCAGGCCACCTCCATGCCTCCCGGGCTGAAGTACGAGGAGCAGGGTGGCCCGTCACTGCGTGACTTCGCGAGCCTGATCAGGGACTACGGTGATCCCCGGGACGTCAGCATCCTGCTGCGCCGCACGACGTTCAACATGGCCATCGGCAACGCGGACGCGCACGCGAAGAACTTCTCCGTGCTCCACGACGCGGACGTCCCGGTCATCAGGCTCGCCCCCATGTACGACCTGCTGTCCACGATCGCGCTCGAGCTGACCGGCGGCGCGGGGCAGCCAATGCACGCCGACACGCAGCTGGGGCAGCGGGTCGGCGGACAAGCGGACATCAGGAACGTGACCGCGGCCAGCCTCATCGACGAAGCGATCTCCTGGGGCATCCGGCGCCGCGCCGCCTCAGCCATCGTGGCCGAGACCCTCGAACGGGTGGTCACCGCCATCCCGTCGGTGCCCGGCGACGACCGGGTTCTCGCCGTCATCCGCGAGCAAGCCGAACGAATCGGCTGACCGCGAGTACCGCCAGACGATGGCCGATGTCGCCGAGTCAGCGGAGAGGACGTCAGCACCGCGCCATGGGAGCAGGTGAAAGCCGAGTTCGGCTCGTAGCCCGCGTCTGGCCGCCACGGTGAGGGCTCGGTCATCTACTTAATCCTCGAGAACCAGCGGCGAGTCGTCGTCCTGCGCGCCTTGTGGGCGGGCTGAGCGCGTAGACCCGTCAAGGCCCGATGCCGGTAGGGTCCGGCATGTGGGGCCGCAACCACAGCTTGTCCGGGTCTCCGGCCGCCTCGTCGCGGTCGAGGACGCTGGGCCGGCGTCGGGGTTCCCCGTCATCGTCCATCACGGCGGGACCCGGCACCTGTTCCCCGGCGCAGTCCGTGACGCCCAGGCCTACGGCCTTCGGCTGATCAGCTACGACCGCCCAGGCCAGGGGATGTCGACCCCGCGGCCGGGCCGCGTGGTCGCGGACTGCGCCGAGGACGTGCAGGCAATCCTTGCGCAGCTCGGCATCACCCGGGCTGCCGTATGGGGGTCATCGGTCGGCGGCGCGTACGCGCTGGCGACGGCCGCGTTGCTGCCCGAGGCGATCGCCTCGGCGTGCGTGTTCGCCCCGCTCGCTCCCTGTGACGCGTCCGGCCTGGACTTCACCGACGGCATGTCCGAGGGCTTCCGCGAGGAGATCCGCGTCTTTGCCGGCGACCCCGGCCGGGCACGGGCCGACTTCCGGGCGCGGTCAGCGGAGTTTGCACGGCTGTCCTCATCGCCCGCCTGGTGGATGAACCGGTGGGGAGAACGCGCGGGCACCGACGCCGCCCACAGCCAGGAGCACGCCGACTACCTGGCCCTGGTGAACGGCGACGGGTACGCGGCCGGCGACGAAGGCTGGTGGGAAGACTGGAGCGCCTCGTTCCTGCCGTGGGGTTTCGACGTGACCTCCATCCAGGCGCCGGTCGCCCTGTGGCACGGGCTGCGCGACGCCGCGGCACCGCCCGCCCATTCGCGCTGGCTCGCCGCGCACATCCCGCACGTCACCCCGCATTTCCCCGCCGACCAGGACCACACCAACGTCGAGGAGGACAACCGCGGCGCAGCCATCTCCTGGGTGTGCCGTCACCGGTAGCGCACCGCCCATCAGCGACCGCAGCGAGAGGAAGTCGATCCCGCAGGACTTGGCCTTCCTACGAAGAAGGCGGCGCCAGGACCGGGTTCTTGTCGTGACAGGCGGTTCCCGGTGCGGGTTTGCCGCCCGAGATGAGGAACGTATCCACGACGTTGTGGGTGCAGGCTCCCATCGGGTAGAAGCCGTGGCCGCCGGCCGTGTTGGTGACCAGCACCGAGTTGGCCAGCTGGCCGTGAACGGCTGTCGCCCAGGACAGCGGCGTCGCGGGATCGTAGCTGTTGTTGACCAGCAGGATGGTCGGGGTGCCCGCGGCGCTGATCGCCCGGCCGGCGGCCGGCGGCGAGGGAACCGGCCACTTGGCGCATTCGAGCCACTGCTCGGCGACCGTCGGGCCGAAGTGCGGGGCGACCGTCTGCGCTTCCTGGCCCGCGCGCTCGGCGGCGGCCACGGTCCGCTGATCGGCCGGGACGGTCAGGCACTCGATGGCCTGAAAACTGCCAGACATCTCGTCGTTCCCGGATCCCGTGACCGCTGGAGCGATGAGGTTGGCCTTTGCCGGGGCGCTCCGGCTGGCCCCGTTCGCAGACGCCGGCACCTCCCGGAACAGCAGGCCGAGTGTGTCCTCGATCGCCGGCCACTTCTGCTCGCTGTAGAGGTCTTCCTGAACGAAGCCGATGACCCCGGAGGCGGTCAGCGGCGGGCGGCCTTTGCCGAGCGTCACCGGTGCCGTCTCGAGGCTGCTGAGCAGGCTGTCGAACCTGGCCAGGATCGCATTCTTGGACGAGCCCATCGGGCAGCCGCCACGCTCGATGCACGACTCGATCAGGACATTGAAGGTGGTCTCGAACGAGACCGCCTGCGCGGTCGGGTCACCGGCTCCGGTCGGGTTGTCGATCGAGTCGAGCACCATACGGCCAACATTGTGCGGGAACATCTGCGCGTAGACCTGGCCGAGCAGGGTGCCGTAGGACGCGCCGTAGTAGTCGAGCTTGGGCTCGCCGAGCGCGGCGCGGGCGATGTCAAGGTCGCGGGCGGCGTTGTCGGTTCCGACGTAGGGCAGGATCTTGCCAGAGGTCCGCTGGCAGGCCTGGGCGAGCGCCGTTGCCTCGCCGAGCGCGCTGGTCTCGCGCTGTTCCTGGCTGGTGATCTTGCACTCTACCGGGCTGCTCAGCCCCACGCCTCGCGGGTCGAGGCCCACGATGTCGTACCGGGCGCGCAGCCGGGCGGTGAAGAAGGACCGGGCCCCGAACGCGAATCCCAGGCCGGACCCGCCCGGGCCGCCCGGGTTGGTCAGCAGCGAACCGATCCGGTCGGATTTGTCCGTGGCCGGAAGCCGGTTCATGGCAAGCTTGATCGTCGCCCCGTCTGGGTGGGCATAGTCCAGCGGCACCGTCAGCGTCGTGCACTGGAAGCCGGCGACGGCTTTCTGTGCATCCACGGCATTCGCGGCCACGCCGCTCGCCTCGGCCACCACCAGCGGGCACGGCCCCCAGTGCAGCTTCTGGTCGTAGAACCGTTGCAGGCCAGCCGGAATCGGGCTTCCGCCGGGTCCGGTCGCTGGTGCGCTGCACGCCGCCAGCACCAGCATGGCCGCCAGGCCACAGGCAAGAGCCGGCGCGGATGCCTTCAGCGCGCGTCGGCCAGTTAGCGGCTTTCCTGAACAAGGCATGCGCTATCCCCCGGTAAGCGTCCAACCCTGCATGACGGACTCCGCCCCGCAGCGTGCTTACCCTCAAGATCAAGTCGCTTAACCCGCCATCGGAAAACTGGCATATCGGGCAACCGGGCTGGCCGGCATGACCGTCGGCACGGCCGTCCGCCGGGACGCCGAGCGCCCTGTCATTCATGCCATATTCCTAGATCGGTGAATCTCGCTGCCCTTTTGTCTGAGTATCAGAACGGTCGAGTGCGGCCAGTTTTATAAGGGCGCCAATCTGCAGGACGGCACTTCTCCGGACGCGCTAGTGTTCATTGGGCCGATGACGTGCAGGTCCGCCTTCTAAATCTCGGCAGAGTTTTCCGGCTGCGCAGCAAGTGCAAGCTTGATTACGAAGCTTCACTGCTGGCTGATGTAGATCCTGTGATGACACGAGTCAGTCCCTTATGCCCAAAATCCGGAGGACTAAAGTGAGGCTGAAATTCCGATCTCTGGTCACGGCCGGGACCGTCATAGCCGCGACGGCGGCCATGTTGCCGGGGGTGGCGAGCGCCTCGACGTCTCCGGGGCTCTACCGGACAGCATGCCCCGCTGCCGCCCGCGGCCACGCGCAGTGCTTAGCGCTCAGGCTTGCCGATGCACCCGCCGCGACCGGGGTCAGGCCGGCGCAGACTCCTGGCGCCTACGGCCCGTCTGACCTGCAGAGTGGCTACAGCCTGACGGCGGCGGCGGCGGCCAAGGGCACTGGGGAGACGGTCGCGGTCGTGGACGCCTACGACGACCCGGACGCAGCGTCAGACCTGGCGGTCTACCGGTCCAAGTACGGATTGCCTGCGGCGAACTTGAAGATCTACAACCAGAACGGCGGAACGACCATTACCGCGCCGCCAGCGGGGACGTCCGGATGGGACATCGAAGAATCTCTTGACCTGGATATGGTTTCGGCGATCTGCCCGAATTGCGGCATCGACCTGGTCGAGGCCAACAGCAACAGCTTTGCAAATCTCGGCGCCGCAGCGAACACGGCAGCGCGGCTCCCCGGCGTTGTCGCCGTCAGTAACAGTTACGGCGGCAGCGAATTCAGCGGCGAAACCGCATATGACGGCGACTACGACCATCCGGGGGTGGCCGTCACGGTAGCTGCCGGTGACAACGGCTGGGGCGTCGAATACCCGGCCGCGTCCCAGTACGTGACGGCCGTCGGCGGCACGGCGCTGCTCCCCGACCCCATGGTCTCGCGAGGCTGGACCGAGACCGTGTGGGGCAACGGCACCGAGGGTATCCACGGGGACGGCACCGGCTCGGGGTGCTCGGCCTACGAACCCATGGCGTCCTGGCAGGACAGCGTCTCCGACCTGCTGTGCAGCAACCGCACGGTCGCCGACGTCGCCGCCAACGCCGACCCCGTCACGGGCGTGGTGATCTATGACACCTACAACGGGTTCGGCGGATTCCAGAGCGGCTGGGGCGGCACCTCCGAGGCTTCGCCGATCATCGCCGCGGTCTACGCCCTGGCCGGAGCACCGGCTTCGGGAACCTATCCCGCCAGCTATCCGTACGCGCATCCCGGCGACCTCAACGACGTGACAATCGGCAGCAACGGCGACTGCGGCAGCTACCTGTGCAACGGCGAGCCCGGCTACGACGGCCCGACCGGGCTCGGGACCCCGGAAGGCACCGCGGCGTTTGCGGCCTCCGGCACGCCACCCACGCACAAGATCACGGTAACCAACCCCGGTGCGCAGTCGAGCATGAAGGGGAAGGCGATCACTCCTCTGGCGATCAAGGCCACGGACTCCGACTCGTCGGCGACGCTGACCTACGCCGCCACCGGGCTCCCGGCGGGGCTGTCGATTGCCAAAACCACCGGGGTCATCTCCGGTACGCCATCCGCTGCCGGCACCAGATCGGTGACCGTGACCGTGACCGACGGCAGCGGGGCAAAGGGCACGGCAGCGTTCACATGGACCGTGGCCGCGACCCTGAAGTCGTCGCCCGGGCTGATCGAGGCCACCAAGCTGCCACCGCTCGCGGTCGAGAACAAAGGCGGCAGGCTGGCCACCGGGAACCCAGTCCAGGTCTGGGACGAAAACTCGGCGCCGTCGCGCGAGGTGACCTGGACCGCGGTCAGCAAGGGCACCTACGACGTGATCGAGCTGAGCAAATCGCCGGGTTACTGCCTGGACGCGGGCGGGACCGCCAACGGCAGCAAGGTTGAGCTCTGGCCCTGCCAGGCGGGTGCCGGCGCCCAGCAGTGGGAGCCGCTCGCGACCGGCCAGCTCGAGGCCGTGTACGCCTCGTCCAAGAGGGGCGTGGCGGTCGTGCTCGATGATCCGAATGCGGGTGGCAACGGCACGGCGCTGCAGATCACCCAGTCCAACGGCTCCAGCGAGCAGTACTGGACCGTGCCCTGACGCAGGGGCCCGGACGTCGTGGTGCTGGCTGAGTCGTGGGCCAAGGGCGGCGGCAGCCAGGCTGCCCGCCTGGCTGGCCCGCTCGGCCTGCCGCACCACGCCTTCAGCGGTGTCCCGGCGCAGGAGGATCAGGCCGCCTTGTCCGGCGTGGCCGTGCTGTCTCGCTGGCCGATCCGGTGCCAGTCCGCACTCACGTTCGGCGGCGTCCGTGTGCAGTTCGCCGAACTGGATGGCCCTCGCGGCCCGGTCCAGGTGTTCGGCCTGGTGATGGACGCCTGGTGGTTCGACCAGAGCCAGCCCCGCCAGGACGCGGTGCGCGAACTGCTCACCCACGTGCATCAAGTCCAGGATGAGCATGCGCCGCTCGTCATCTGCGGCGACTTCAATGCCGATCCGGACAGCGACGAGATCCGCATGCTGACGGGCCGCACCGCCGCCCCTGCGCCGGGCCTGTCGTTTTACGACGCCTGGGAGGTGGCTGGCCCACCGGGCCCTGGCCACACCTGGTCCAACGACAATCCCTGGGCCGTCCAGCTGCTATGGCCAAGCCGCCGGATCGATTACATCTTCTCTGCCAATCCGCGCACCGGGGGAGCGGGCCACCCGCGGCACA
>Ga0335073_10006717_pt1 | contig 16173 bp, 14 predicted proteins | sample Lox_Sample_22_FD_207093 | JGI IMG/M metagenome (GOLD analysis project Ga0335073, IMG submission 207093) | Soil microbial communities from Loxahatchee National Wildlife Refuge, Florida, United States - Lox_Sample_2.2 | ecosystem: Environmental > Terrestrial > Soil > Wetlands | place: USA... | reverse complement strand
CAGCTCCCGGGCGTGGTACATGGCCTGGGACAGCACGTCGAGTTCCTGGTTCTTGCCCCAGCGCCCTACCTGCAGCCCGACGTGGTAGATGGAGCTGCCGAGGACCAGGCCGAGCGGGCGGAACCCGGCCTCGCGCACCAGCAGGAACTCGTTGACCGACAGGTCCGAGGTGAAGATGGAACCGGGCCGCCCCGGCTGCAGCTCGGACAGGCGGCGCATCGCATCCTGGGGCACGCCCTCCAGGTCGATGTCGGTGGAACTCTGGTCAGTCATCGTGCTCCTTGGTGCTCCTGCCCTGCCTGGTCGAGTCCTTGGTTGTCGTCGGGCCTCAGCGCCCGAGCTTCACTCGCGCTGCCTGGCGTCGCTGCGGGTCGAGGGAGAGGATCGCGAGGCTGCCCGCTCTCCGCTGACCTCGCGCCGGGACGCTCCGGGTGAACCGCGCGGTCGCCGTGCCGATGATGGTGACCTCGGCGATGTGGTCCCGGCGATGTTCCTGCATCGGGCACTCCCGCTCGCGGATCCGCATGTCCATGGTCTTCACCACGACACCGTCGGCGCCCATCCTGGTCACGTCCCGGTCCAGCTGGGACCGCGCGTCATGCCTGGACTGATTCACGAGGTCGGTGTACCCGCTCACCTCGGCGTTCCCGCTTCCCCACCGGGTCTGGTTGATGGTCAGCCAGTCGTCGTGCCTGGCGCCGATAGAGATTCCCAGGGCCAGGCCGACCGGCACCCAGCCTGCCGTGATCAGCTTAGCGAAATCCTGGCCCGAGAGGTCGGATGTGAACGGCCGCTTGAGCGGAACCCCGCCGGGCGCCCGCACGGCCGTGCCGATCGCCTTGAACTCCAGGCCGCCAGCCGGGAACGCGCCGATGGTCAGCGACACCCCCACCACGCCGTGCCCGCTAAGTTCCGCGCACTCGGTCGACATCCGGCTGATCGCCTGACGGCGCGCCTGGTAGAGCAGCTGCACCATCGGGCCGTACGACCCCATGGAGCCAGTGCCCGATACCGCGGTAACGCTCTGGTACGGGGTGGCGTAGCCGCCGAAGCCGGCCCAGGCTCCCGGGCAGGCGTACCCCCCGGTGTATCCGATGTTGTAGACCGCGGCGCCGAGCACCTGGCCGACGGGCTCGAACCCGACGGCCCTGATCGCCGTGAACTCGTCGGCCGACAGCGCCGAACTCCACGTTCCGCTGCGCCGGATCTCGGCCATCCGCGACTCGGCGGCCGGCGGCAGCCCGTGGCCGGAATGCTCCTCGCTCACCGTACGCCCCTCTCGGCCTGGTCGGCCGCTGCTGATACGATACCGGCCGGCCTGTCCGGCCCGAAGCCCACCCGCCGCGCCGGCCGCTATTGGTCAGCCGCCCTCTTTGGCGTCCCACTCCTCGTTCCGCTGCTGGACGGTCTCCAGGGCGTGGGCCGCCGCGTCCCTGCTCGGGTACGGGCCGAGCCGGTCCTTGCCCGGGCATCCATCGTCGGACTCCACCGTGTTGTGCTTCAGGCAGAACCACCAGCGCTGCTCATCGCTCATGGAACTACACTTTCAGATCATGGCTACCACGCTCCAGCCCGGCCGGATTTCTCCCACGCGCCAGGTACCCGCGACCATCGCCGTCCCCGAGTACGTCGGGCGCAAACGCCCCCGGATCGGGGAGCCGGACGTCAAGGATCAGGACACGATCGAGCGGATGCGGGTCGCGGGGCGGATCGCGGCGCAGGCACTCGAAGAGGTCGGCCGGCACGTGGAGCCCGGGGTGACCACCGACGAACTGGACCGCGTGGGGCACGAGTTCCTCATCTCCCACGGGGCCTACCCGAGCACGCTGGGCTACCGCGGCTACCCGAAGTCACTGTGCACCTCGCTCAACGAGGTCATCTGCCACGGGATCCCGGACGACACGATGATCGTCGACGGGGACATCGTCAACGTGGACATCACCGCCTTTATCGGCGGCGTGCACGGCGACACCAACGCGACCTTCCTGGCTGGCGCGGTTGACGAGGAGTCCAGGCTCCTGGTCGAGCGCACCTACGAGGCCATGATGCGCGGCATCCGCGCGGTAGCGCCGGGCCGCCCGCTGAACGCGGTCGGCCGGGTGATCGAGTCGTACGCGCGCCGGTTCGGGTACGGAGTGGTGCGGGACTTCACCGGCCACGGCATCGGCACGACGTTCCATTCCGGGCTGGTCGTCCCGCACTTCGACGACCCAGACGTCAAAGTGATCATGGAACCGGGAATGACGTTCACGATCGAGCCGATGCTGACGCTGGGCACGATCGCCTACGACATCTGGCCCGATGGCTGGACGGCCGTGACCAAGGACCGCAAGCGCACGGCGCAGTTCGAGCACACGCTGCTGGTCACCGCGGACGGCTACGAGATCCTCACGCTGCCGTAAGCGTCAGCCTGAGGTCTCGGTGACCGGCTCTGCTGCCCGCCGGGTCCGGCCGCGTAGCACCTGCATGACGAGCAGGGCGAGCGCGAGCAGAAAGCCGAGCGCCGCCACGCCCGCCACGACACCCAGCGTGACGATCTTCCGGTAGCTGCGGTGCACCACCTGGATCGGCCCGGGCGGCCCCGCGCCGAAGTGTGCCGACGCGCTCAGGCCTGCTCCCGGGCGCTGGGCAGCCAGCCGCCCGGCGGCCGAGAGCGCTGCCACCGCGTCGACCTCCCCGAACCCGATGCCGGGGTTGTAGCCGGCCGGGGGGCGGTGGCGTGCCGAACTGACCAGGGCCTGCGTCACCAGCGCGGGCGCCAGCTGCGGGTATTTCGATCTGATCAGCGCGACCACCCCGGAAACGAACGCGGCAGCCGGGCTGGTGCCGCTCGCGATCAGGTACTCTCCGCCCGGGCCGGCGCCCACCACGTTCACGCCGGGCGCGGAGATCACCACCGCGGCGTTGCGGTCGGAGAAGCTGGCCCGCCGGCCGGCGCCGCCGACCGCGGCCACCGAGATCACCCCGGTGAACGACGCCGGGTATGAATACGGCGTGAACCTGCGCCCGGATGTGCCCTCGTTGCCGGCCGAGGCCACGACGACCACGTTGCGGGAGATCGCGTAGCCGATCGCGAGCAGGGTAGCCCTGGTCGGAGTCGTCGAGCCTAGCGACATATTGATCACCTGGGCACCGTGGCTGACCGCGTACCGGATGCCGTCGGGGATCGCGTCGGCGTACTTGGTGTTCTCGTTGTAGATATTGAGCCCGGGCTCCTGGTCATCCAGGATCACCCGCACCGAGAGGATCCTCGCATCGGGCGCGACCCCGATCACCCCGCCGGAACGGCCGGGGCCGCTGCCGTGCCCGGCGATGAGCGATGCGATGTAGGTGCCGTGCAGGTGCGGCGGCTGGTAGCCGGGAGGGTCGGCCCCCAGCGTGTAGTCCGGGCCCGTGGTGACGGAGCCGGTCAGGTCCGGGACGGTTGGATCGACCCCGGTGTCGAGGACCGCCACAGTCACCCCGGCTCCCTTGGTCACCCGCCAGGCTGCGGGCACGTCGATCTTCCGCAGTTCCGGCATCTCGTCCGCGCGCGCCTGCTGCCCGATGCCCTGCGCGGACGCCGCGGTCGAGCCGAGGACGCTGACCGCGGGCAGCCCGGCCGTCAGGATGCACGCCGCGGCCAGCCGGATCGCCCAGTTCAGCATGACCACTGCGGGCTCCGGCAGTTGACCACGGCCGGAACGGTCAGCGGCCCGATGATCCGGGACGCCAGCTGGGTGGCCGGCGAGAAGACCGATCCACGGGCCTCCAAGGTAGCCGCCGCGGGACGCCCGTCGGCGTAGCCGGACACCGTGAGCACGACGTACGGGCCCTGCCGCTGTGCCGTCGACGCCTGCCGCGCGGCGTCGCTAAAGACGGCGCTCGCGGTTCCCGGGAAAGCCAGCGCGCTCAGGCCGGCGACACCGGATCGACCCGCGGGCAGTCCGCGCACGAATCGCTCGGCGCTCCGGCCGCTGGCAAAGGCGAGCACCCCGACGGTGTACACGACCCCTTGGAGCTGGTCGACGTAGGTCGCTCGCAGCACCGCCAGGCAGTCGGTGCGGGCCGCGAGCGGGCGCAGCACCGCGTCCAGGCCAGCCGGGCAGGCCGTCTTCGGCGCGATGCCGATCCGGCGTGCGGTCCCCTGGGTCAGCAGGCTGGTGGTGTAGCCGAGTTCCGCGGGGAAGATCCGGCCCGCTGGCCAGGACCGCCAGCGGCTGGCCACGGCCAGCGCAGCCGCCGCGGACAGCTCGGCCGATGTGGGCTTGCTGGTCAGGTCGGCGCGGGCCGCGGTGCCCGCAACGATCGCCACACCCAGGCAGCAGAGGGCCGCCAGGCTGGTCACGAGCCCTCGTAGCCGCCGCCGGCGGTACCCGGGTGATGGCTGGTCGCCGGGTACGTCGGGAGCGGCCAGATTCATACCGAAATGGTAGAACAGCGGATGTTTTACGGGATCAGGGCCTCGGCGACCTGCACGACCCGGGGGCTCGCCGCCGGGGTGCCCTCGAACGACAGCCCGGGCAGCCAGGACAGCCGTCCCGGCATGTACCAGCAGCGCTCGCCGAGCAGGGCCATGGCCGCGGGCACCAGGATCCCGCGCACCACGGTGGCATCGAGCAGCACCGCGAAGGCCAGGCCCACGCCGAGCATCTTGACGTCGATGAAGGAGAGCGTGGCGAAGATGGAGAACACCGCCACCATGATCACGGCGGCGCTGGTCACCACGCCCGCGCTGCCCGCGATGCCGCCGATCACGGCGTCCGTTGTGCTCGCGCCGGCCCGCCACCGCTCGCGGATCCGGCTGAGGATGAACACGTGGTAGTCCATGCTGAGCCCGAACAGGAGCACGAACGTGAACAACGGCACCCACTGGGATACCGCACCGTAGGTCGTGAAGCCGAGCAGCCCCTGCAGGTGGCCATCCTGGAAGATCAGGGTGACCAGCCCGCAGGCCCCGCCCACCGACAGCAGGTTGAGGCCGATCGACACCAGCGGCAGGGTGAGCGACCGGAACGCGGTCATCAGCACCAGGAACGCCAGCAAGGCCACGACGGCCAGCACCAGCGGCGTGCGGGCTCGCAGCACCGCGCTCCAGTCGTAGGAGTAGGCGGTGTTCCCGCTGACCACGAAGCTGGCCCCGCTGACCCGGCCGACCGTGGCCGGGAGGACCTGGTTGCGCAGGGTGAGCAGGGCGCTGGTCGACGTGGTGTCCGACCCGTTCCCGGCCAGCGGCACCTGCGCGATCAGCGCCCGGCCCCCCGCCACCGCGGTGACGGTGATCGGTTCCCTGAACGGGCCGTTCGTGGTGGCCGTGGCTTCCAGTGCGCTCAGCGCCCGGTGCATGGCCGGGCTCTGCAGATCGTGGCCGGTCACCACCACTTCGGCCGGCGCCGGGCGGCCGGGGAACGCGGCCGACATCCGGTCCAGGGTCTGCACGACCGGCAGGTTGTTCGGGAGATCGATCGGCGGGCTGCCGATCCGCATGCTGGCCATGGGAGCGGCCAGGGCCAGCAGGGCCAGCGTTGCCGCACCGCCCCAGGCCAGCGGGTGGCGGACGACCCGGCGCACGAGCGTCGCCCACAGCCTTGATGGCCTGGCCGCGGTCCGGCGGCAGCCGAGCACCGGGATCCGGCAGCGATCCGCCCACTCGCCGATCAGCGACAGCACCGCGGGCAGCAGCGTGAGCGCCGCGGCAACCGCGATCGCGACCACGGTGATCGTGCCATAGGCCATGCCGGTGAACAGGTCGACCCCGGTGAGGAACAGGCCGGCTACCGAGATCATCACGGTCACCCCGGAGATCACGATCGCCCGGCCCGACGTCGCGGCTGCGGTCCGCAGCGCCTCGGCGAACGACTTGCCCGCGGCCCGTTCTTCGCGCTCGCGGCGCAGGTAGAACAGCGAGTAGTCGACGGCCACGGCCATGCCGAGCAGCAGCACTATTTGTGAGGTGGTGGAGCCGATCGGCAGCCACCGGCCGACCGCGGCGAGCAGCGAGATCGTCGTGATCACCACGGTGCCGGCCAGCGCCACGGGGATGCCGGCCGCGATCAGCGCGCCGAACACCGCGAGCAGCAGGACCAGCGTGATCGGCACCGACGTCATCTCGGCCCGGCGGAAGTCGGAACTCATCAGCGTGTTGGCCACCGCGTCGGTGCTGGCGTCGCCGGCCTCGGCCACGATCAGGCCGGGATGCCGGGCCTGCACCGCGGCCACGGCCGCCATGTCCGCGCCGACGGTGGTGTCGGCCGCGGCGTTCGGCCCGGCGACGTCGAAGGTGACCATCGCGCTGTGCCCGCCCCGGGAGACCAGCAGCCGGCCGCCCGGGCCGAGCGGCGAGGCGATATCCGCGGCCGCCCGCGGCCGCCGCCGCAGCGCGGTCACCACCTGCTGCGCGGCCTGCCGCATCTGCGGGTCGGTGGCGAAGGTGGCGCGCGGGTCGCGCGCCTGGATCAGCACGCTCTCGACCGGCGGGGTGACCACGCCCAGGTTGTACAGGATCCGGTCAGCCTGCCCGGCCTGCCCCGGCGCATACTGCGGCCGGGCCTGCGACCCGAGCAGCTGGCCGACGAGGATGGCAGCGCCCAGGAACAGCAGCCACACACCGATCACCGACTTGCGGTGCCTCGCGCTCCAGCAGGCGATCCGCTCGACCACCGGTCTGCCCTCGGGCCGGGGGCCGGGCCGGGTGAGGCCGGGCGCTGCTGGGCTGCGGAGGTTGACCATGGGCACGCCTCGGGAGGGGTTCGGGGAAGGGTGGCACCGACCTGACGCGAGTGTCAGGCGAGCACCCCAGAGCCTAACCTGACACGCGTGTCAGCCGCGGGATTTTGCCAGGATTTGGCGATGATTTCCCCGAGCATGCTGGTGGCGGGCCCCCGCACAGCGCTGCGCGGGGACCCGCCACCGGCCGGCGGCCTGCTAACCGACCCGGACGCCCTCCGATGCCGGGACGGCGGCCGGAGATCCGGCCGGGAGCCGGCGGCCGGGCAGCCAGGACAGCCAGCGCGGCAGGTACCAGCACCGCTCCCCGAGCAGGGACATGGCCGCGGGCAGCAGGATCCCGCGTACCACGGTGGCGTCGATGAGCACCGCGGCGGCCAGGCCCACGCCGAGCGTCTTGGTGTCCACGATGGGCAGCGTGGCCAGGATGGAGAACACGGCCACCATGATCACGGCCGCGCTGGTCACCACCCCGGCGCTGCTGGAGATCCCGCCGGTGAGCGCGTCGGCCGTGCGGGCCCCCCGGGACCGCAGTTCGCGGACCCGGCTGAGGATGAACACGTGGTAGTCCATGCTCAGCCCGAACAGCAGCACGAACATGAACAGCGGGATCCAGTCGACGATCGCGCCGAATGAGGTGTAGCCGAGCAGCCCCTGCAGCCTGCCGTCCTGGAAAATCAGCGTGATCAGCCCGTAGGCGGCGGCCACCGACAGCAGGTTGAGCACGATCGAGATCAGCGGGATCACCACCGAGCGGAACGCCACCAGCAGCAACACGAACGCGAGCCCGACTACGAACGCGATCACGACCGGGATGGCCGCGTGCATCGCGGCGGTGTCGTCGTGGGCGCTCGCGGTGTCCCCGGTGACGGCGTAGCTGATGCCGCCGACCCGGCCGACGGTGTCGGGCAGGATCCGGGTGCGCAGGGTGACCAGGGCGGCCTCAGAGGCCTGGTCTCCGCCGTTGCCCGCCAGCGGCACGCCGATGATCAGGCCGCGCCCGCCCGCGACCAGTGTGGCGGTGACCGGCGGGTGGATCGGGCCGCCGTGAGCGGCGCTGGCCTGCAGCCCCGCCAGCGCGTCCCGCATGGCCGGGCTGGCCAGGCTGGTGCCGGTGACTACGACCTGGGCGGGCGACGGAGACTGCGGGAACGCTTGGTCGATCCGGTCGATGGTCTGCAGCACCGGGTTGCCGGTGGGCAGGTCGACGGTGGGCTCGCCGATCCGCATCCCGAGCGCGGGGGTGGCCAGCGCGAGCAGCGCGATCAGCGCCGTGGCGCCCCAGACCAGCGGGCGGCGCACGACCGAGCGCACCAGGACCGCCCAGACTCGCGACGGACGGGCGGCGCTGCGCCTGCGGCCGAGGAACGGGATCTTGCCCTTGTCCGCCCGCGGCCCGAGCCAGGACAGCAGAGCGGGCAGCACGGTCAGCGAGCCGAGCACCGCGGTGCCGACCACGCTGATCGTGCCCAGCGCGATGCCGGCGAACAGGTCGGAGCCGGTGATGAACAGCCCGGACAACGCGATCATGACGGTCAGCCCGGACACCAGGATGGCGCGCCCCGAGGTGCTGGCGGCGATCCGCAGGGCCTCGCGAGTGTCGCGCCCGGCGGCGCGTTCCTCCCGCTCGCGGCGCAGGTAGAACAGGGAGTAGTCGATGCCAACGGCCATGCCGACGACCAGCACCACCTCGCTGGTGCTGGAGACGACCGGCAGCCAGCGGCCGATCGCGGCCAGCAAGGACAGCGCGGTCAGCACCGAGGTGATGGCCAGCAACAGCGGGATGCCGGCCGCGATCAGGGCGCCGAACACGATCAGCAGCAGCACCAGCGTGATCGGGATCGAGGTCGCCTCGGCCCGGCGGAACCCGTCGGCCAGCACCGAGTTGATCGCTCGCAGCTCGCTCGCGTCGCCGCCCTCGGCGATCAGCAGCCCCGGATTTCTGGCCTGGACCGCGGCGACCGCGCTCAGCGCGGGCGCGACGGCCGAGGGCTGATTGTCCTGCGGCCCGGGCACGTCGAACGTGACCAGCGCGCTGCGCCCGCCGGCGGAGATCAGGGCGCGGCCGCCGGTCCCGAGCGGAGAGCGGATGTTCGCCGCCGCGCCGGGCAGCGCGGTGAGCGCCCTGGTCACTTGCTGCGCGGCCTGGCGCATGGCCGGATCGGTGGCGAAGGTCTGGCCGGGCGCCCGGGCCTGGATCAGCACCCCCTCCACGGCCGGGGCGACCAGGCCCAGCCGGTGCAGGGCCTGCTCGGCCTGGCCGGCCTGGCCGGCGCTATAGGACGGCGGCGGGGTGGCGGTGCCGAGGGCATGGCCGCCGATGAAGACGACGGCCACCAGGGCAAGCCAGCCGAACACGGCGGTCTTGCGGTGCCGGGCGCTCCATCCGGCGACGCGTTCGACAAATGGGGGGCGGGCGCGCCGCCGCTCGCGGCGGGGCGGGTCGTCGCGGGCCGAACTGGGTTGCGGCAATACTGGCATCTGCGACTGGCTCATCATGGCCTCTCTTTGCTGGGGTGGTGTGGTGGTTAGCTGGTTGCTGCGTGACCCCGCCCGCGGGCTGCCACCCGCGGGCGGGGCGCAGCGCTTAACGGACCGGTTTTTGGCATGACGGGGCTGAACGATTGGCTCATGGCTGCCTCGTTTCGCTAACGAACTGGGCTGGATGGGATGAAAGCGGGTCGCCTGCGCCGGCTCAGGTGGGATGACCGACCGGGCTGCCGTTCTGGATCTTCTTCTGCAGTGGTCCCAGCGGTCCCGGACCGGCGAGTACCTCCTTGGCCTCGGCCAGCGGGTCGATTGGGGCGCGGAGCAGCGAGCGCGCGACCGCGGCGTGCGCCCGCGCGGTGAGCACCACGACGTAGTTGAAGAGCAGGAACAGGATGGCGAAGACGGCGGCGGCGAGCAGCGCCTTGGGCAGGGTGTCGACGTACAGGCCCACGCCGCCGGGCCCGTTGGGCCCGTGCGGGAAGTAGCCGAGCTGGTAGCCGTGGTACCGCACGCCGTGGATGGTCTGCCAGGGCGCCCAGTACCAGGCCGGCAGGGTGATCCCGGCCAGGAACGTCAGCCAGATCGCGAGCACGGCCGTGTCCAGGGTGAACAGCGGCACCCAGAGCCCGATCAGGTAGGCGGCGTCGCGCCAGGTGGCCGGGTCCCGCCAGCGGCCCTTGGCCCCGGCGATCAGGCCCGCCCCGGCGAAGGAGCGGTAACCGCCGCTGACCGGCGCGGTCAGCACCTGGCGCAGCCGGGCGCGTTCGACGCCTGCGCACCACCGCAGCACGTCGGCCGCGGCGATCAGCAGCGGGATGCCGACCAGGGTGATCGAGAAGGCGGCGGCGGTCACGGCCGCGGTGAAGCCAGCGGCGAACAGTACCCAGCCAACCGCGAACACGTACCCGGCCAGGTACCGGGCAGCATGCCAGGGACCGGCCGAGACCAGCAGCCGCAGCGGGTTGCGGTACAGGGGCAGCCGGGTGTCACCGCCGGTGTCCGCGCCATTGGCCGCGGCGCGGCCGGTGCCGGGTCGGCGGCCCGCGGTCGCGCTCATCCGACGTCCCGCATCAGCTGCTCGACCGCCTGCACCTTCTCGGTCAGCTTGGTCAGCTGGTCACGCAGTTCCTGCTGGTTGGCGACCGCTTCTTCGGCGAGCTTACGGTAGTGGGCCATCGCCACCGCGTCCGCGCGGTGGGCCTGCAGCCGGAAGTAGGAGGCCACGATCACGGCGATCACGCCGCCGACGACGAGGATGATCCCGATCGGGATGAAGATCGCGTTGTAGTTCACGCTGCCGTTGGAGGCCAGCGCGTGCATGCCGGTCATGTATCACTCTCCTTGATCTGGCTGTCCCGTTTGCCGCCGATCTGCTGTGCCTGGCCGCCGTCCCGCAGAGCCTCCGTGATGACCTCCGCGGTCAGCCGCAGCTCGAACGGCGCGAGCTCGAAGTACTTCATGGCCTTCCCGTCCTCGGACAGTTCCAGGTGGCCGGTCACGATGCCCGCCTTCTCCAGCCGGTCCAGGTGCATGTACAGCAGCGGCCGGGAGATCCCCAGCCTGCGAGCCAGCTCGCTGACATGCACCCGTCCCTCCGCCAGCTCGGCGATGACCCGCAGCCGCAGCGGGTTGGCTACGGCCGTGAGCGTGGTGAGCAGCTCCTCCTCGCGGGTGAGCGGCTCAGTCTCATGGGTCAGCGTCGGCTCCTGGACTGGTTTCTGTTCTTTCACCTGTCAGACAGAACTTACATATGACGGCCAGGCTTGTCAAAGCCAAATCACCCTGGGGCCTCCGGGCTGAGGCTGGTCGGCGATGATGGCGGGCATGGGAGAGCTAATCGTGCTGCGGCACGGCGAGACCGAGTGGAGCGCCTCCGGCCGCCACACCGGGAGCACCGACATCCCGCTGACCGCCCGCGGCGAGGCCGCCGCCGCCGCTCTCGCCCCGGCGCTGGCCAGGCGGCCGATCTGCGCCACGTTCTGCAGCCCGGCCGCGCGAGCGGTGCGCACCGCGCAACTCGCCGGGCTGCAGAACGTCAAGCTCGACCCGGACCTGTGGGAGTGGGATTACGGCGGCTACGAGGGCCTCACCACCCCCGAGATCCAGCAGGATCGTCCCGGCTGGGACCTGTGGCGAGACGGCGTGATCCCGGGCGACGCCGCCCATCCGGGCGAGACCCTGACGCAGGTCGGAGCGCGCACGGATGCGGTGCTGGCCCGGGCCAAACCGCTGCTCCCGGAGGGGGATGTGGCGCTGGTCGCGCACGGGCACGTGCTGCGCGTGCTCGCCGCTCGCTGGCTGGAGCTTCACCCGGATGGCGGCCGCCTGTTCCGGCTGGACACCGGCACGTTCTCCACACTGGGCACCGAGCATGACTGCCCGGTGATCACGTCGTGGAACGTGCCTCCGGCTTAGGCCGGTGCGCCGGCCGCGGCCCGCTGCCGGTCACTCGGGCCGGGTTTCCTCCTCGATCCAGCTTAAGTACGCCGGTGAGCCGGCCACGATTGGCGTCGCGACGATCTCGGGCTCGTCATAGCTGTGCCGTTCGGTGAGGAAATCGGCGAGCTGCTGATAGCGGTGGGCGGGCAGCTTGAGCATGACCAGCCACTCCTCGGCCCGCTCGAGGCCGTCCTCCCACCAGTAGGTGCTGGCGATCGGGCCGGCCACCTGCGCGCACGCGGCGAGCCTGGCCGCCACCGCATCATGGGCGAGTTCCATCGCCTCGGCCCGCGAATCGGTCGTCGTCTGCACCTGAAGGTAACGCGCCTCGCTGCTGGCTGCCTCGCCCTGACCCGTCACGGGAACCGATCGTACGCTCGCCGCCGCGGCCTGGTTCCGTTTCAGCAGCCACCCAGGACATTGGTGCGGATCAGGACCGGCCCGAACGCGGCCCAGGCGCCCCCGTAATATCCGGGATAGAGGCGCTGCTCCACGACAGCCTGGCCGAGCAGGCGGAGGCTGGCCGCCTTCGCTCCGGCCGCATGGGCGGCAGACGCGGCCGCCACCAGAGGCAATGCGCCGGACGTGGGAGTGACGACCGTGCCGTTGAGCCGCAGCGCCAGTGCCCCGTCACGGACGCTGGGGCGCAGCAGCTTCCACCACCGGGCGGCGAGCACCCTGGCCTGCGGATTACACGATGCCGCGAACCAGGCGACCGTCCGCTGGGAGTCGAGCCCGTACTGCGCCAGTGGCTCGGTGCCGTTCGCGTTCGGGGCAACTTCAGGCAGCACGCGGAGCACGCGGTGGGTGGTGGTCAGCTCCGCCCAGTTCGGCGGCAGTAGCCGGCCTCCGTTGGTCAGCTGGCGGGTCAGGACCACTGCGCTGTCCGCCAGTTGCTGCCACTCCCGGTTGCCGGTGAGCTGGGCCAGGCCGGTCAGCGCCGGCAGCGACCAGTAACTGGGATCGAGTGTGGCGGGACGCCCGGTCGCCCAGGGACCCGCGGTCAGAATCGGCATGCCACCGGCGCCCGTTGTTACTTCGTAGGCCAGCACCGCATTCGCCACTCGCAGCCCGTCACTGTGAAAGACGGCCGCACCGGGCCCTTGGTACCGCAGCAGCGCCCACGCGATGAGCAGATCGGCATCGCTGGCCGGCTCGGGGCTGAGGATCCGGCCAGCCGCGTTGGCGTGCCAGGCAAAGAGGCCGTCGCTTCGCTGCAGGTGAACGCGGGTCCATTGCCAGATCCGGTTAAATTGGGAATCCTGTCCCATCGTCTCGGCCAGCAGCAGGCCGTAGGCCTGGCCCTCGCTCACCGTGTCATTGCCCTGATCCGGCCGGTTAACCCGGCCGTCGGGCCGCACGTAGGTTCGCAGGAACGAGGCCGCGGGCATGAATGTGGTATTCGTCTGCTCGGCCGGGCCCCGCCCCAGGTACCAGCCGAGGCAAGCGGCGAGCAGCAGGCTGAGGACCACCGCCGCGATACGGGCCCGCGGATGGCGCGACCAACGGCGGTTCCCCGCTGTGGCGCCGCTGCAGATGGCCGGTCTCACCACGCCAGCGCAGATGGCCGGCCGCACCACGCCGCCGCAGATGGCCGGCCGCACGACGCCCGCGCAGATGGCCGGCCGCACGACGCTCGCGCAGATGGCCGGCCTCACCACGGTTGCGCTGGCCTCTTCCCGGCCAGAATCACGATCGCGGACGCCCTGGCATGCCATTTCCTGCCCTCCTCGGGTTTTGGCCAGGCATTTCCTGCCGTTCTGGTCTACCCAGGACTGGCTTGGATGGCATCCCCGCTATAGACCATCTTGGGGCCCGCGCTGGCTCTATGCAGGGCAGCGCGACGCTATGCAGGACGGGCCGGACTGGTTACGGCAGTTCCCACGGGGACCGCGGTCCCCCGGTTGCCCACCGGGGCGGCGTCGGCGGGCCGCCAAACTCAGCAAACATCCCGGCGAGCGACGGGTCGTTGGCAACGAGTCCTTGCTCAATCGATTCAAGTGACCGCCGCTGGCGAATGGACAGCCTCTTGCCACCGCATCCGAATCGGTGAGTTCTGCCCGTGAGTCTCCGGGGAGGCCGGAGCCGGAAAAGCGAGCGTATATATGCCTGATTTTTCTGCCACTGACCAGCAATGCACATACTTGAAGCCCTCCTTGCGGCGTGCTTCAAGCCCGCTGAACCAGAGCGGACCGATGTGTTCACGGAATTTCTATCAACGGCATCGCTTCTTGCCATCCCGGCAATCAACCATCTACGGGCCTGCGGACTATGCAGACGGCGAGATGCGGAGTGGAGGTCAGGCAGGCCGGGCCAGGCAGGCCCGGCTAACGGGGCTGCCCGGCACCCGCTTTGGTGGCGTCCGGCCGGGAGGAGCCCGGTTTGCGCGCCGGGCGGACGCGGTCGTACCCGATGAGCAGGTGCCGCGGGCCGCGCAGGATGGCGTTGAGCCGGTAGGGCGGCGGGTCGGCCAGGAGCCGGGGGCTGTCCAGCCGCTGGGCCAGTTCGGTGAGCGCGATCTGGCCCTCCAGCCGGGCCAGCGGTGCGCCGAAGCAGTAGTGGATGCCGCCGCCGAAGCCGAGGTGCTGGCCGCGCCGGGGCTGGTGCCCGTCGGCTGGCCCGGGGCCGTGCCGGCCAGGGTCAAACCGGTCGGGGTCGCGGACGTGATCCGGGTCGCGGTTGCCGGCCGCGAGGGCCAGGCGGATCTGGGCGCCGGCCGGGATCGTGACCCCGGCGATGTCGATGTCGTCTAGTGCAACCCGGGTCAGGAAGTGGACCGGCGGCTCGTAGCGGAGCAGTTCCTCGACCACGGGAACGGCGAAGCCGGGTTCGGCCCGGAGCCGGTCCAGCACGCTGGGCTGGCGCAGCAGGGTCAGCATCCCGTTGCCAATGAGGTTGACCGTGGTCAGATGCCCGGCCAGCAGCAGCGTTGCGGCGTTGGCCAGCAGTTCGGCCCGCGACATGCCCTCCCAGGTGCGATCGTCGGTGACCAGCGCGGAGATCAGGTCGTCGCCCGGGGTCTGCCGCCGGGCGTCGGCCAGCGTGCCGAGGTACTCGCTTATCTGGGCGAACGCGCCGTCGAGTTCGCGCTGGCGGCGGGCCTGGTCCGCCGCACTGCCCACCGGCCCGACGTTGTCGACGATGCTGTCGGCCCAGACCCGGAACCTGGGCTCGTCTTCGAGCGGCACGCCGAGTAGCTGGCAGATCACCGTCACCGGGAGCGGATAGGCGAACTCGTCTATCAGATCGACCTGGTTCTGGCCGCCCAGGCGGTCGATCAGGCTGGTGACGAGATCCACGATGCCCGCCCGCATGCCCTCGATGCGGCCGGGGGTCTCGGGCGGGCCGTAGTGGCGCATCAGGATCTGCCGCATCCGGTCATGCTCGGGTGGATCCCGGCGGATGATGCCGGCTGCGCCGGGCCCGCGCGAGCTGATCCGCGGGTCGTGCAGCAGGGTGACAATATCCCGGTATCTGCTGACCAGGTAAGTGCCGTCGGCTTGCTCCAGCACGGGGGTTTTGCGCAGCTCACGGTACAGGGGCCAGGGATCGGCCCGGTTCCCGTAGTCGATGATCTGCTCGAAGATGCTGGGCGTGGCCATGACGGCTCCTTTCCGGCGGCTGCCTGGCGGCTGCGCCCGGACGTAAACCGTCGCTGCGGGCCATGTACGCGGCGGCGTCGGCGCGGTTGCGGACGCCGACCTTGCGGTATGCGTTCTGAAGATGCCGCTCGACCGTGTGGACGCTGACCACCAGCCGGGCCGCGATTTCCACGTTCGTGCAGCCCTGGGTCAGCAGCGCGAGGATCTCGGCCTCGCGGGCGGTCAGGCCATCTGGCCGCCGGGCGCGGCCAGGGGTGCGCGGCGCGGGGACCAGCGCGGTGTGGCCCGCCAGGCGTTCGGTCTCGGCCAGGAGGCCGGCCAGGATCCCCGGGTCCGGGCACTGGCTGATGAGATCGGTGGCTTCGCCGATCCGCGCGCGGGCCTCGGCGGTGGGGCCGCCACGGGCGTGGATCCTGGCCAGGCACAGCAGTGCGGCGGCCGTCTCGATGCGGGCCTGCCGGCTCCGGGCGCGTTCCAGCGCAGCGCCCGCGACCGCCTCGGCCTCGGTCAGCTCGCCGCGCTCGGCGAGCAGGGTCGCCGATGTCAGGTCGGCGGTAACGGTCGCCCATGAGCCGGCCAGGCGGTAGCGGGCAGCAACATCGGCCGCCTCGCGCAGGTGGCGCTCGGCCGTTTCGCGGTCGCCGCGCCGGGCCGCGATCGCCGACATGCAGCTCAGTGCCCACACCGCGGGCAGCTGGCTGGCCGGCCGGTGGGCGTGCCCGATCACCTGCTCGAAAAGCCCGCTGGCGTCCTCATCCTGGCCGCGCCAGAACAGGGTTGCTCCCAGCATGGCCAGCGCCGGGGCTCGCCACTGAGCGCTCCCCGTTTCCAGTTCCAGCTCCGCGGCCTGGCGGCTGGCTGACTCGGCCGCGGCGAGATCGCCGATGTGGTGACGATAAGCCGCGCGCAGATAGGAGGTACCCGACGCCACGGACGT
>Ga0335073_10006716_pt1 | contig 16174 bp, 14 predicted proteins | sample Lox_Sample_22_FD_207093 | JGI IMG/M metagenome (GOLD analysis project Ga0335073, IMG submission 207093) | Soil microbial communities from Loxahatchee National Wildlife Refuge, Florida, United States - Lox_Sample_2.2 | ecosystem: Environmental > Terrestrial > Soil > Wetlands | place: USA... | reverse complement strand
GCGGCTCAGCGGGCTAGCAGCGGCTTCCTGGCGATTACGTGGTAGTTCTGAAGCTCTCAACGGCACGGCAGCAGCCCGCGTTCCTGCCTCATCGTCATGGTAGGCGACTTAGCCGGCGAAGCCGAGTCCGCGCACGCATAGCTGCTCAGGCACACTGAACCATGGGGTCGATTGCGCCCCATGGCAGGCCCTTGACCACAATGATATGTACAACGACAGGCGGTAGGAGAGGAGCAGCCCGCATGGCGCAGCAGTTTGGGCCAGGCACTGCGAGCGGTGCGGTGAGACCCGCAGCCGGAGGCGCCACGGCAATGAGCGCGGGAGCGAGCGTAGCCGCTGGTGGGGCCGGTGGCGAGGAGATTGTCCCGTTCGTCTCTCAGGTACCAGGGACTCCTGTCCACTTCCCGTCGTTCCACGGGCGCGCTATCTCCTGGATCTCTGTCTCGCTGATCATGGTTGCGTTCGTGATCGGCGGCCTTGCGCTGGTCTTCGGCCCGACCTGGTGGCTCTTCTGGGCGTCGGTCGGCCTGGCTGGCCTCGGCACGCTGATGGCCCTGGCGGTCGGCATCTTCGACGACTGGTATTAGGCCGAAATCGTCTAAACCGGACAGGCCCACGCATCCGGCGACGCCCGTACTCAGGCTGACCAGCTAAGACTGTCAGCAGCAGCGGCTAGCCTTCGTGTCGTGGCTGGCCCCCCGCTTCCCCCGCCCGAATTCACCCTGAGCCAGGACGAGGCGCGGCTCATCACGCTGTACGCCCAGGGCTTCATCGGCGCGGGCGCCCGGCGCGGTGGCGTGTCCGGCATGCTCAGGCGACTGGGCGGAGTCCAGCTGGACACCATCAGCGTCCTGGCCCGCTCACACGAACTGGTCGCGTACGCGCGGCTCGGCGCCGTCGGCCGCGCAAAGGTCGAGCAGGCCTACTGGCACCGGCGGCGACCAGCCGCATTCGAGTACTGGTCGCACGCCGCCTGCGTGCTGCCGATCGAGGAGTGGCCGTTCTACGAATTCCGCCGGAGAGCCTTCAGGGAGCGCGGGCTGCGCTGGCACCAGAGCCTTCCCGAGGTCTGTGCCCAGGTCCTGGCCAGGATCCGAGCAGAAGGACCGCTGACCGCCACCGAGCTCGGCGGAGCCAAGAACGGCGGCCCGTGGTGGGACTGGTCCGACACCAAGATCGCCGTCGAGTGGCTGCTCGACACCGGGGAAGTGATCTGCGCCCGCCGGGTCGGCTGGCGCCGCGTCTACGACCTTCCCGAGCGCGTGCTGCCAGCCAGCCTCCTGGATGGCGGACTCACCGACGAGGAATGCGTGATCCGGCTGGCCGCCGTCGCCGGGCGGGCACTCGGCGTGGTGACTCAGGCCGATCTGGCCGACTACCAGCGCCTCAAGTACGGCGGCGCTGAGATCCGTCAGGACGGCCCGGCCCTGACCGCGGCGGGCTCGGCACACGCAGCGGGCCTGGTGCCGGTGGAGATAGCGGCCGGCCGACGTGGCAAGGCGGTCCGGGCGTGGCTTGATCCGCAGTTGCCCGATAGCGCCGCCCGCCGGGGCCGGCATCGGACAACGCTGCTCTCGCCCTTCGACTCGCTGGTGTGGGACCGGAAGCGGACGATGCGGGTGTTTGGCTTCGAGCACAGCCTGGAGGCCTACGTGCCGCAGGCCAAGCGCGTCCACGGGTACTTCACGATGCCGCTGCTGGCAGGCGGGCGACTGGTCGGCCGGGTCGATCCCACGCGAAGCGGCACGACGCTGGTCGCCCGCAAGCTGACGATGGACAAGCCCAGCGCCGCCGAGCCGATGGCGCAAGCACTCGCTGAGGCTGCGTCCTGGGTTGGCTGCGACACCGTCAAGCTCCAGCAGGTCGAGCCACCGTCGCTCGAGCCGCGGCTGCGTGCGGCACTCGCCGACCACGGCGCCTGATAGGCCCGCGCCCGCCTCACGACACAGCGACCCATCGGCGCACGGCCGCGGTGACCTCGCAACAAAGGGATTATTCGGACGAACTAGCGGATCGCGGGCGGCCGTTAACGGGACTGCGCGTGGTTGCTATCGCTATATAGCAGTAGCAACCACACACAGATGCGTGCACCGGGCGTGCTCAGTCCTCGCCCGAGAACCGCTCCCACGCCGACTGCCGGGTCATGCCCAGCGACTCACCGATCCGGGTCCAGGTGATCCCGCGACTGCGTGCCTTCCGGACCCACTCGGTGAGCTGCTGTTCGACTTGCGCGGCGGCCGCAGCGACCCGCGGCAGATGCTGCAGCAGGTCGTCGTCCGACATCTTCTCCTCCCAGCTGGCCACCATCTCCGCTGGCGTGCCGCGGGACGGCGTCTCAACGAGGTCGGCACACAGGCAGACGCACTCGTTGCAGATGAAAACACCGGGCCCCGCGACGAGCTTGGCTACCGCGTCCGGGGCCTTCCGGCAGAACGAGCAGGCGATGCTGGGCGACAACTCGCTCGTTGGCATGTGAGAACCTCCCGCCGAGGCAGACGTCAGGAGTACCCTGACAGTTTGTCAGGCATTACCTTACGTCGTCAGGAGGCACCTGACAAGCAAAGGCGAGCGGGCGTCAGCCGAACTCGATGAGCTTCTCCCTGACCGCCACCATGACGGCTTCCATCCGCGAGTGGATCTGGAGCTTCTCCAGGATGTTGCGCACGTGGTTCTTCACGGTGTTCTCGGAGATGAACAGCTCCTTGGCGATATCCCGGTTATTCATGCCGCGGGCCACAAGCCGCAGCACCTGGATCTCGCGGTCGGTAAGACGGGGAGCAGGGACCTGCTGCGGTGGCTCCTCGTCGTCCCGCCGGGCAAGCGCGGCAAACTCGGTCAGCAGCTTGCCTGCCATCGACGGGTTGATGAGCGACTGCCCGCCATAGACGGCCCGGACAGTGTCGGCGACCTCGTCGAGCGGGATGTCCTTCAGCAGGTAACCGCTGGCACCGGCCCTGATTGCCTCGAAGAGGTCTTCTTCCTCGTCGCTGATCGTCAGCATCACGATCTTGGCGCTCGGCGCCACGTCCTTGAGCGCCCGGCAGGCTTCGATTCCGCTGATCCGGGGCATCCGGATGTCCATGAGGATCACGTCAGGCAGCGACTCGCCGGCCTTGCTGACGGCCTCCTCGCCATCGCTCGCCTCGCCGACCAGCTCGATGTCGGGCTCGGATTCGAGGACCATTTCCAGCCCGCGACGGAAGAGCGCATGATCGTCCACGATCAGCGTGCGAATCGGCTCCGCAGTCGGCTCACGGGCGGCATCCGCCCCGGTCGCCTCGTTCCTGCCTGAGGTTGAGTGCATATCAGCACCAGCCACGCCCGAACCCGCCTCTTCGTCGGGTGCCTGCGGGCTGACGCCGGCACTGCGGCCCATGATCCTTCCTCCTTAGCGAACCGGGCCAGCTGCCCCGTCCGGCCCGCCAGATCCAGACCCCGCGATGCCCGTGCCTGAACTCTCTCTGACTGAGGCGCGGCTTGCAAGTCCCGCCTTAGCCCGGCGTGGCGGCCTACGTGGCGGAACCGGCCGCTTGGCCGGGGATCCGGCCCAGCCCTGCGAGGTCAACTCCGAACGCTAGCCCAGTCCTACGAGTGACTGACGCCGGCCTGCCGGCGGTCGCCTCCGACCGCTATCGGCGCTCGCTCATCAGTCAGCCTGATCACACCGTACTGGTAGCCGCGGCGCCGGTAGACCACGCTCGGCAGCCCAGAAGCGGCGTCGGTGAACAGGAAGAAGTCGTGGCCGACGAGCTCCATCTCGAAGAGCGCCTGATCAATCGCCATCGGGGTCGCGGCGTGGTACTTCTCCCGCACGACCAGCGGGCCATTGCCCTGCATGTCGATCTCGACGAGGCGATCGCTCTCAGCGTCGGCCGCGTCCGCGCGGTCGCTGGCGGCGACTTCGGCGGTATCGCTTGCGTCCTGAGGGCGAGCCAGGCTGCGGTCCGCGGCCGCTGCGGCCTGCGCAGCGTCGGCTGCGTCTGCGGCGGCAGCCATGGCGGCGGTGGCAGCGGCCGCGTTACCGGCCAGCAGGCCGCCGCCCTTCCCCAGCCTGATGGCGGGGAGCTCTGCATCGGATGCCAGGTCGGCTTCGGGCAGGTCAGACAGCCGGATGGCGGCGTGCGCCCCGTGGCGGTCCTTGCGCCGGTCGCAGGCGCGCCGCAACCGCGACTCCAGCTTGCCGAATGCCATGTCAAACGCGGCGAACCGGTCGGCCGCCGCCGCCTCGGCGCGGATGACGGGACCGCGCGAGCTAACGGTCAGCTCGACCCTCTCCTTGCTCTGGGTCTGCCGCGGATTGTGCTCCGCAGTTACCTCGACATCGATCCGGATGGTCTTGCTGTCCAGCTTCTCGATCTTCGCTAGCTTGCCGGCCGCGTACGACCGGAACCGCTCCAGCATGTCGGTGTGCCGGGCCGTGAAGATGATGTCCACTCAGGAACTCCCTTCTTGACCGGGTCATGAGCGGCACCCGCCCGGCCGACCTGGTCTTCTACCCCACATCCGCCTGCTGAGAGGTTCGCGGCTGCTTGTGCCACTACTGCCCTTCTCCCTACCCGGGGGACATCGGATCCCCCGGCGGGGCAGGACTTACTTCTAAGCCGCACCGTGATCGGTCGACGACAAGTCGCCTTACGTGGGCCGCTTCGCCTGCGGCTGGCATCGGCTTGCCAGGTCAGGCGCCCTTTTGACGGGGCAGCCGGCCTAGCGCAACCACGGACCCGGACGGGTGCCATGACACGACGCTATCCGCATGCCGGCCGAATGTCAGGACCGGATCCCCGCACTTTCCGCCGACTGGAATCAGAGCCCGGCAGCAGGGACGGTCGAAGCGGCCCGGTCTCGTTAACCCGGATAGACGGGAATTGCCCCCGCTACTGGCTTACCCCAGGTAGTGGCCATGTTCGAGGAGGTCAGGATCTTGTAATCGGACGTGCCGACCACGACCGTCACGCCGTTGGTCGCGAGCGACACCGCATCGGGCGGCACGGAACCCAGCCGCTGGGCCGCGCCGCCGGCCAGTGGCACCTCGGCGATACCCGCCTGGTCGAGGACCAGCAGGTCATAGGGGTTCACCCAGCTCATCGCCATCGGGTCATGCAGTCCGGTCCCGGCAGGGATGGCGCTGCCCAGGGTCAGCTGGCTCCCGTACTGCCGGACGGCGGCGAGCACCAGGCGGTCGTCACGGCTACCACGGCTACCGGGCGCAGGCTTGATCAGCAGCGCAGCGCGAACCCCATCCGGCGCCATCCTCAGGGCGAGGATCTTCGGCGCCGGCTGGCCGCTCGGGACGAGGTTTGCGGGCAGAGCGACGGACTGCGCCCGGCGATACGGCGCTGGGAGGACCCAGATGCGCTGACCTGCCACCGCCCACAGGTTCCCGTTACCATCCCAGCTCAGCGACGTGCACGGGCCGCCTGAGGTGGAAAGCCGATAGATGCGGTAGGGCGCCGTCGAGTCCGCGGCGCCCGCTTTCGGCAGGTACAGCTGGCAGCCCCGGCCATCCGTCGTCGCAACCGCTACCTGCTCAGCCGACGCGGCGGCAGCCGGATCCGCGGCGACCGCAGTGATGCCTGCCAGGCCGAAGTCCGCGGGGCCGAGGGACCGCCGGTGCGGTCCGAGGCCGACGCTGACGGTGCTCGGGCTGCTCAGGTAGACGAGCGGTCCTTTCGGCACCTCATCGATCAGGCTCCCGAAGGTGCCGGTGTTCGCCGGGTGCCCATCAATCTCCAGCTGCACGAACCGGGCGAGCGCCGGAGAGTAGGCGGTATTGCCGAGCGTCGCCTGCAACTGCTCGGCCATTTCTAGCCGCTGCGTTGGCGACGCATGAGCGGCGGTGCCGCCAAGGTTGACGACGGCGGTCTGGCCGCTGATGGAAAGCCCGAGAAGCTTCGTGCCGGCCGGGAAAGCGGTCTCCGTCGCGCTGCTCAGCCAGCTCCCCTGATCCTTGAGCAGGCCGTTGATCAGTCCGCTCGCCAGCTTCGTGGCCGAGTTCTGCAGGAGTGCGTAGACCGCGTCGGGAACCAGGTTGCTGTCGACGGGCGACGGCGGCAGGGCGAAGAAGAACAGGTTGCGCGCCTGGTAGACATGCTCAAAGTCGGGCTGGGTCAGCAGCAGGCCCTGCGGGCCCGGCGGCAGCGCGGATATCAGCCACGCGCCTTTGCTGGTCTGCTGCAAGGTGAACCGGTAGGTACGGGTGCCGGGCGAGTACCGGTACTGGCCGCTTAGGCTCAAGGTCGCGAGCCGCTGGCCGGTGAATTTGACCGCCACCGACGGCCCGCCCGCGCTCGTAGCGTCCAGCGGCGAGTGCACCCGCTCCGTCGCCGTTGGCCTGCTGGCAATCGAGCTGACGACGGTGACCGTACCCGGGAACGGATGCCAGCTCTTGCGGAGCGCCGGCAGCAGGAACTGGCGGGCAGCATCCGGGTCGAACGCGTAGCTCGCGCTGGCGTGCAGGAAACCGAGCACGACCTCGCGCGGGTAGCGGTACGTATTCGGGCCCGGTGGCGGTAGCTGCTCCACGTACGCCTGGACCTGACCCCCGCCGGAATTCACCTGCTGGGGAATGCCGCTTGACGGCAGCGCAGCGCAGCCGGTCACGACGACGACACCGGCCATAGCTGCCAGCCCGACCGTGAGCCTGGAGCGCACCGGGATGCGCACCGCGGTTCGCGCCGGGCCTGCCCTAGCCACCGGCCGTGATCTCACTGACCGCAGGCGCCGCCTGCCCGGCGACGCCAGCGCCCCGCGCCAGATCCGGCACGGCCCGCCCCGGCGGACCATCGTCCACGGCGCCGGGGTCGGCCGGGCCAGTCAGCTCGGCAGCATTAATTCCGTCCTCGCGGGCAATCGGCGGCATCGGGTTCAGCGGCAGCGGCGACCCGTGCAGCTCGCCGCCGACTGCGCGCGGCACCGTCAGCCGGAACACCGATCCCTGTCCGCGCTCCCCCCACGCCTCGAGCCAGCCGCCGTGGAGCCGGGCGTCCTCGAGCGCGATTGCCAGGCCAAGGCCAGTGCCGCCGGAGGTCCGTGCCCTGGCCGGGTCTGCGCGCCAGAACCGGTCGAAGACTAGCTGCTCCTCGCCAGGACGCAGCCCGACGCCGAAATCACGCACGGATATCGCAACCGCCGCCGAGTCCATCGCGACGGTGACCACGACGTCCTTGTCCTCGCCGTGTTCCACTGCGTTCAACAGCAGGTTGCGCAGGATGCGCTCGACCCGACGCCGGTCCACCTCGGCGATGCACGGCGCCGCTGGCAGCCGGAACTCGATCTTCGTCCCGCGACGCTCAGCCATGTGCTGCGCGATGTCGGCCGACTGCAGCACGATCGTGCACACGTCGACCGGCTCAGCATCCAGGGTTGCGGCGTTGGCGTCGTACCGGCTGATCTCCAGCAGGTCGGTCAGCAGTGACTCGAACCGCTCGAGCTGGCTCTGCATCAGCTCAGCCGACCGCGCGGCCGCCGCCTCCATGTCCTCCCTGGACCCGTACAGCACATCGGAGGCGATCCTGATGGTCGTGAGCGGCGTCCGGAGCTCGTGCGAGACGTCGGAAACGAACTGCCGCTGCACCTGGGACAGGTCCTCAAGCTCCGCCAGCTTCTCCTGGAGGCTCGCGGCCATCTCGTTGAACGAGGTGGCGAGCGCCGCCAGCTCGTCCGAGCCGCGCACCTCCATCCGCTGGTCCAGCTCGCCGGTAGACAGCCGCTTCGCGCCCTGCACAGCCTGCCGGACCGGCACCACGACCCACCGGGTCACCAGCCAGGCGATAGCCGCCAGCAGGAACACCACGGCGATGCCGGCGACCAGCAGGCTCTGCTGGATGCTCGCGATGGTCCGCTGCTCAGCCGCGAGCGGGAAGAAGTAATACAGCGCGAAGCCGCCCCCGAACGGCGCGCCGATCAGCAGGCCCGGCACGGGTCGCGGGCTTCCGCCGATGGCCATGCTCAGCCACTCCTGGCGCGGCTTCTCCGGGCGGCTGATCCACTCGCTGTAGACGTCCTGCGTCAGCCGGGTAGGGAGGTCCGGCAAGGCGTAAAACCCGACCGCGTACCCGCCGCTGTAGACCGGCGCGCCCTGGAACGGCGGCAGCGGGGCAACCTCGACGGCGTAGGGCGTGCCCCCGGTCGACTTGAGGTTCTCGGTCAGCTGCCACATGTACTTCGGCGACGAGGCGCTCGGCAGCACGCTGAGGTGGGTCGAGCTCTGCGCGTCGTTCAGGCCTGCGGCGGCGATGGTCTGCGAGGTCCGCTCCATGTTGGCGTAGATCCCGGCCACCAGGTGCTGCATGAGGATGTAGCCGAGCACCGACACGACCACCGCGGACAGGATGAGGGTCGCAGAGACCACGCGGAGCTGGAGCGAGTGACGGTAGCGATCCGCGATCTGACGCAGCCTGCGGCGGATGGCAGTCAGCGCAGCGGGACGCGGTCTGGCTAGCCAGCCGCGATACCTCGCCCCCGCGGTGGCGGCTGCTTCGTTCACTGCCCTTCCCCGCTGGATCCTCGGCCCGGCTTAGCGGCCAGGCTGGCGCCCGTCACGATCAGCCCGGGCCCGCCTTATAGCCAACGCCCCGCACAGTCACCACGATCTCCGGCCGCTCCGGATCCTTCTCGATCTTGGCGCGCAGCCGCTGTACGTGGACGTTCACCAGCCTTGTATCGGCTGCGTGCCGGTAGCCCCAGACTTGCTCAAGCAGGACTTCCCTGGTGAAGACCTGGCGCGGCTTGCGAGCGAGCGCTACCAGCAGGTCGAACTCCAGCGGGGTAAGGTTCAGCGGCTCTCCGGCCCGCTGCACGGAGTGCCCGGCAACATCGATGGTGACGTCTCCGATCGTCAGCGTCTCCGGCGCCGGGTCATCGGTCCGGCGCAGCCGGGCCCTGACGCGTGCGATGAGCACCTTGGACTGGAACGGCTTGACGATATAGTCGTCAGCTCCCGACTCCAGGCCGAGCACGACGTCCACCGTGTCGCTCTTGGCCGTCAGCATGACGATGGGAACACCGGATTCCGCGCGGATCTGGCGGCAGACGTCGATGCCGTCCATCCCCGGCAGCATCAGGTCCAGCAGCACCAGGTCGGGCTTGCTGTCCCTGAAGACCTCCATCGCCCGGTCTCCGTCGGCTACGAACGTGGGCTCGAAGCCCTCGCCCCGCAACACGATGCCGAGCATCTCGGCCAGAGCGGCGTCGTCATCGACGACCAGCACGCGACCCTTCATAATCCTCATCGTTCCACGTAGACGGCGGATTGGGGACCCGCAATAGCATGCGCACCCGAGCCCAGGACTCGCAGATTACCTGCAGTGACCGGCTGTATCACCCCTTCTTCGGTCACGAGGGCCGTGACCAGGTCAGGCGGGGTGACGTCAAAGGCCGGGTTGTAGGCAGGCGTATCGGCCGGCGCGGCCTGCTGACCGGCGAAGCTGGTGACTTCGGCGGCGGGCCTGTGCTCCACCGTGATCGAGGCTCCGTCAGGCGTGTCCAGGTCGACCGTGGAGACGGGCGCGACCACCACGAACGGGACGCCGTGGTGCCGGGCCAGCACGGCGAGGCCGTACGTGCCGACCTTGTTGGCCACGCTGCCGTCGGCCGCGATCCGGTCCGCGCCGGTCAGTACCAGGTCCACCTGGCCCGCTGCCAGCAGCGACGCGGCTGCGTTATCAGCGAGCACCGCATGCGGGATCCCTGTCCTGCGCGCCTCCCAGGCGGTGAGCCGCGCGCCCTGCAGCAGCGGCCGCGTCTCATCGACCCACAGCTGGGCCAGCCTGCCTGCCCGATGCGCGGCCAGGATCACGGCGAACGCAGTACCCGCCCCCGCCGATACCAGACCGCCGGTGTTGCAGTGGGTGAGGATCCGGGCGCCAGCGGGCACGAGAGTCAGTCCGTGCCCAGCCATCGCCGCGCTCGCCGCGGCGTCGTGCGCGGCAATCGCCTGCGCTTCGGCCAGTGCCGCCCTGGCGCCCGTTTCATGCGAGGGAACGGGGCCGCCGTCGCCAGCAGCCGCCCGATACGACTGCAGTGCCCGGCGAGCACCCCAGCCCAGGTTCACCGCCGTCGGCCGGGCCGCGGTGATGGCAGCAGCCGCCGCCTCCACGTCATCGCCGCGATATGCCGCCAGGGCAACGCCGAACGCCCCGGCGACGCCGAGCAGCGGCGCGCCCCGGACGACTAGCCGGCCGATGGCGTCGACGAGCTCCGGCACGCTGCCGCACCGGATGAATGCTTCTTCGGCTGGCAGCCTGGTCTGGTCCAGCAGCTCGATGACCGGCCCGTCCGGCGGCCCGAGCCAGCGCAGGGGAGTTAGAGCGGCCCTAGCCGGCGCCGCCAGCGACGGGCCGGCTGTGCTGGCCACGTCAGTGCGCGCACCGTCGCTCTGCCCCATCTGCTTCACCTCTTGCTTCCCCGCTGCCGAGTGTCGCCGGCCGACCACGCTCCGCCAAGGCCGGCGCCGGTATTAGACACAATATAACGATTTGGATACGCCGCGACCCGCCCCGTCTCCGCGGCGAGCCGGCCTGGAGCTGGCGCTGACGGTGGCCAGTCAGGAGCCAAGCCGCCAGGAGTCGAGGTATTTCAGCTGCGCGGGTGTCAGCACATCGATCTTGGTGCCGAGGGAGGCCAGCGCCAGGCTCGCTGCCTCGGCGTCGATGGCGGCCGGGACCTCGAGTACCTGGCCGCCCGCTTCCTGCTGCAGGTCTGCTCCGGCGAGCCAGGCCAGCGCGAGCGCCTGCACCGCGAACGAGGTGTCCATCGCGGCGGCAGGATTACCCTCGCCGGCCACGAGGTTCACGACGCGGCCCTCGGCCAGCAGGATGAGCCGCCGGCCATCGGCGAGCACGTACTCGGCCGCGTGCGGCCGGACCGCCGGATTCACCTCGATCGCGAGACTGGCCAGCGCCGCGACGTCAATCTCGACGTCGAAGTGCCCCGCATTGGCGAGCATCGCGCCATCGGGCAGCGCCGCAAGCTCCGCCGTACCCAGGACTTCACGGGACCCCGTCGCGGTGATCACCAGCTCAGCTACCGGCGCGGCGGCGCTCATCGGCATCACGCGGAAGCCCTGCATGATCGCGCTCAGCGCGCGGACCGGGTCGACCTCGGTGACGATCACCTGAGCGCCCAGGCCACGGGCCCGCTCGGCGACTCCCGAGCCGCACGGGCCGAAGCCGGCCACCACCACGGTCTTCCCGGCTACCAGCGTGTTCGTCGCGCGCATGATCCCGTCGAGCACAGCCTGGCCGGTGCCGTGCTGATGGTCAATCATGCGCCTGGTGGCAGATACGTCAGCGGCGACCACGGGGAACCCGAGGGATCCCGCCGCAGCCATCCGCCGCAGCCTGGCCGCTCCGGTCGAGGTGGCCTCGCATCCTCCGCGCACGCGCCCGATCAGCTCGGCGCGCGATTCGTGCAGCGTGTTGACCAGGTCCCCGCCGTCGTCCATGACCAGGTCGGGCCGGGCATCAAGGACGCGATGGATGTGCTCGTAGTAGGTGCCGCGATCCACGCCGGAGCGCGCCTGCACCGTCACGCCGGGCTCGGCCGCCAGCGCGGCAGCGATGTCGTCCTGGGTCGACAGCGGATTGGAGGCGGCCAGGTGCACCTGCGCGCCACCGGCCGTCAGCGCGCCTACCAGGACAGCCGTCTCCGCCGTGACGTGCAGGCAGCACGCCACGGTCAGGCCGGCGAATGGCTGCCGTTCGGCGAACGACTCGGCCAGCATGCCGAGCACCGGCATCGCCCGCTGCGCCCACGCGATCCCGGGCTGGCCGGCCAGCGCCAGCCCGGGATCGGCGATGTCAGAGGAGAGTGCGGGGGGACTACTTCCCGGCACTTCCCGAGATGCGGCCGGCAAGGGCCGGTCAGTACCGGTAGTGATCGGCCTTGTACGGGCCATCGACCGGCACGCCGATGTAGGCGGACTGCTCCTTGGTCAGCGTCGTGAGCCGGACGCCGAGCGCGTCCAGGTGCAGTCGCGCGACCTTCTCGTCGAGATGCTTGGGCAGCACATGCACCCCGATCGGGTACTCGTCGGTCTTGGTGAACAGCTCGACCTGGGCGATGACCTGGTTGGTGAAGCTGTTGGACATGACGAAGCTCGGGTGGCCGGTGGCGTTGCCCAGGTTGAGCAGTCGGCCCTCGGACAGCACGATGACGCCATGCCCGTCAGGGAACGTCCACTCATCGACCTGCGGCTTGATGTTGGTGCGCCGGATGCCTGGCTGCCGGGCGAGGCCCGCCATGTCGATCTCGTTGTCGAAGTGGCCGATGTTGCCGACGATCGCCTGGTGCTTCATCTGGCTCATGTGCTCGGCCGTGATGATGTGGAGGTTACCCGTCGCGCTGATGAAGATATCGGCAGTGCCGACGACGTCTTCCAGCCGCGCCACCTGATAGCCATCCATCGCCGCCTGCAGCGCGCAGATGGGGTCAATCTCGGTCACGACCACGCGCGCGCCCTGGCCGCGCAGCGATTCCGCGCAGCCCTTGCCCACATCGCCGTACCCGCAGACGACGGCGACCTTGCCGCCAATCAGGACGTCGGTCGCCCTGTTGATCCCGTCGACCAGCGAGTGCCGGCAGCCGTACTTGTTGTCGAACTTCGACTTGGTCACCGAGTCGTTCACGTTGATCGCCGGGAAGCGCAGCGAGCCCTCCCGTGCCATGTCGTACAGCCGGTGCACGCCAGTGGTGGTCTCCTCGGTGACGCCCCTGATCCCGGCTGCCGCGGCGGTCCACTTGCCCGGAGTCTCGGCCAGCGAGCGTGCGAGGAGCGACACGATGACGGCCCACTCCTCCGGGTCGTCGTCACGGGCCGCAGGCACGCTGCCCGCCGCCTCGAACTCCGCGCCCTTGTGCACCAGCAGCGTCGCGTCGCCGCCGTCGTCCAGCAGCATGCTCGGTCCGGTCTCGCCCGGCCACGTCAGTGCCTGCTCGGTGCACCACCAGTACTCCGGCAGCGTCTCGCCCTTCCAGGCGAACACCGGGATACCGCGCGGGTCGTCGGGAGTGCCGTCCGGGCCGACCGCGACCGCGGCGGCCGCGTGGTCCTGCGTGGAGAAGATGTTGCACGACGCCCAGCGGACTTGCGCGCCGATCGCGACCAGGGTCTCGATGAGCACTGCAGTCTGGATCGTCATGTGCAGCGATCCGGTGATCCTGGCACCGGCCAGCGGCTGGCTGTCGGCGAACTCGGCGCGCACCGCCATCAGCCCGGGCATTTCGTGCTCGGCCAGCCGGATCTCGCGGCGGCCGAAGTCCGCCAGCGACAGGTCAGCGACCTTGAACGGAACAGTCTCAGCAGGCATGCAGGCTCCTCGGCGTCATTCGCGGCGGTGTCATAACCCGACCGTACGGCAGGACGGCGCCCGCTGGCACGCGCAGGTGCCGTTTTCTGACAAGAACTTGTAAGATTTGGCCCATGAGGATCACTGAGGCCGCAGATCGGCTCGGCCTGACGCCCCGGATGCTGCGCTACCGGGAGTCGCTCGGCCTGCTGCCGGCCCTGCGCCACGCCGGCCGGCGGCGGCCTGGCTGGGCCAGGCCCTCGGGCCCAGCCGCGCCGACTGCCCACCGCCAGTTCAGCGAGGCGGACCTAGCCGCTGTCGCACTCGGCATGTCCATTGAGCGCCGTTACGACATCAGCCCGGTCGCGCTGGCCTTCGGGATACGGGTACTTGCCGATTCGCGGGTACGGGCCGAGGTTGCCGAGCTAGGCCGCCGCATCGGCCGCCTTCAGCCGCAGCCCGCGCGCGCTCTCGACTTCGAGCAGGAGCGCGCCCTGCGCCTGCTAAGTCAGCCGTAGAACCTGCTGACGGACTCTGCCGGCCACACGGTGCTTCACACGGTCGGGGTGGATTGTGTGCGGCACAGGCGTCGATGACGAAGGGAGAATCAAGATGCCGATGGTCACGGTGAAGGTGATCGAAGGAGTCTTCACGCAGGAGCAGAAGCAGGACATGATCCGTAAGATCACCGACACGATGGTCGAGATCGAGGGCGAGAACCTTCGGCCGGTCACCTGGGTACTCGTCGAGGAGGTGCACAGCGGTGACTGGGGTATCGCTGGCAACGGCCTTACGACGGCCGATGTGCACGCGCTGCAGGCTCAGCCCGCCGTGGCCGCAGCGGGCTAAGCGAACCGGCCGGTGAGCCTGCGGGTACGGCTGCTCGGGCATCCGCGCATCGAAGACGGCACCGGGCAGCCGTGCCAGCCGGCCAGGGCGCAGAAGTCCTGGGCGCTGCTGGCCCGGGTTGCGCTGGCTGAACGCCCGCTGACCAGGGGCGAACTTGCCGGAGAGCTGTTTGCCGAGGCGGACGACCCGCTGGGGGCGCTGCGATGGTGCCTGGCTGACCTGCGCCGCTGCTGCCAGAACTCGCAACTGTTCCGTGGCGATCCGGTCAGCCTGGCTGACGGCGCGATGTGGGTTGACGCCCGGGCGCTGCGGGAGGGCTCGCTGCCCGCGGCCGAGATCGGCGGGGTGCTGCTTGCGGGCGTAGAGCCGCGTAACTGCCCGGCATTCGACGTCTGGCTCATGCTCGCGCGCGGCAGATGCGCGGCCCGGTCGATGGAGGAACTCCGCCGGGCGGCGCTAGGGCTGCTGGTCGCGGGCGATGCTGAAGCGGCCACCGAGATCTCCGGGCGGGCCGCGGCGCTGGATCCGCTCGATGAGGGCGCACAGGAACTGTTCTTGCGAGCGCTGGTTGCCGCCGGTCATCCCGCCAGGGCTGCAGTGCACCTAGCGGCGTGCGATGCCCTTTTCGCCAGGGAAGGGCTGGCCTGCTCGCCCGCGCTGCGATCCGCGGCGCTGGCACCGGCGGCGGCCGCACCGATGGGGCTGCGGGCCGGCGTCGTAGCCAGGTCGCTGCTGCGCGCAGGGAAGGCGGCTCTCGACGCCGGTTCAGCTGACGCTGGCGTGGAAACCCTGCGGCGCGCGGGGGAGGAAGCCGCGCGCGCCCGCGACCCGCTGGTGCTGGCTGAGGTGCTGGCCGCGCTCGGCTCGTCCCTCGTGCACGCCGTGCGCGGCTTCGACGGCGAGGGAATCGTGGTGCTGAACCGTGCGCTCGCGGCCGCCAGGTCCGCCGGCAGCGAGCCGCTTACCGCGGAGATCCTGCGCGAGCTCGCGTTCGCCGATCTGCAAGCCGGGCGGCACGCATCCGCGGCCCGTGCGCTCCGCGAAGCGTCAGCACTAGCCAAGGACGTTGGAGATGCGGCGCTGACCGCCCGGGTGCTGGCGATTGAAGGCATGAACGAGGCTGACCAGGGCCGTCACGACTCCGCGGTGGGACTGCTGGCCCAGTCCGCGCGCACCGCGGCGTCGGCCGGCAGCCGGCGGCAGGAGGCCTGGTCAACCGGCGTCATGGCACGCTCGCTGCTGCTCGCGGGACGCCGGGACGAGGCCCAGGCAGCGGCCGAGCGCAGTATCGGCATCTGCGACCGGGAGCGCTGGAACGCGTTCGTACCGTGGCCGCAGGCGTTGCGCGCGCATTGCCTCGCCGCCGCGGAACAGTGGGACCAGGCCCGCGAGGATGCCGAGAACGCGTTCGCGCTGGCCTGCGAGCTGGGCGATCCATGCTGGGAGGGGATGGCCGGGCGAGCCCTGGCCCTGCTGGCGTTGCACGCAGGCGAGGGCGCAGCGGCCGCGGGCTGGATCACCGATGCCCGCCGGCGCTGCGACCGGGTGCCTGACCGCTATGTCTGGGTGTCCGGATTCGTGGGGCTCGGACAGCTGGAGATTGCGTCCCGCCAGCAGCGTGACCTGATCCTGCCGCTCGCACGGCGCCTCTACCAGGACGCGCTCCGGGCGGACCTGCCCGAATTCATTGCCTGGGCGCTGGTCTACCAGGCCGAGGCGGGCGACCTTGCGAACCTGCCCATGGTCCGCACGCTCGCCGCCAGCGTCGTCAATCCGGCGCTCCAGGCCCGGGTCGCCGCGCTCGAATCCACCCGCACGTGATCCGCGCAGACGTCACGGGCTCGAAGCGCCGGCACTGCGGAAGTACGATCCGGGTGTCACGCCGGTCTCCCGCCTGAAGGCCTGCACGAACGCGCTGTCGGAGTCATAACCCACCCGCCGGGCGACGTTGCCGACCGGCTCGCCGTCCGCGAGCGCGGTCAGCGCCGCCTGGATCCTGATGAGCGTGCGCCATCTGCCGAAGCTCACCCCCGTCTCGG